>Ga0065711_1032124_pt1 | contig 27957 bp, 10 predicted proteins | sample Hoacrofraction12_FD_59098 | JGI IMG/M metagenome (GOLD analysis project Ga0065711, IMG submission 59098) | Hoatzin crop microbial communities from Cojedes, Venezuela - Epithelial fraction 12 v2 (version 2) | ecosystem: Host-associated > Birds > Digestive system > Esophagus > Crop | place...
CGAAATAGGGAAACTTCAGGAGAATGTTTCATTAGATATTTTTAATCAAAAAGCTGTCTGAAGAAAGTTCTGCAGAATTGCATGTATTCAGGCTTATGTGGATGCGCCCTGTGGAATTTAGCTTCAGGTAGTTCTGGTGTCGTGTGTGTCCCCCCCATCTTTCTGACTGTATAGAGATCAATGGGTTTTGGTCCAAGCTGTTTCATCTCTTTGTTTTACAAGTGGATGCTTCCCCAGTCACGCAGATGAAGAACCAGTTAACACATGTTCACTTGAAATAAAAAGTTGAAATCTTTATGAATGGCTTATAGTTCCTTACCTGTTTCTTGAGATTGGTCAGACATTGATCTCGTAACTGTTATTTTGTTGAAGATTGTTGGATACTCATTTAATGGAGAGATAATCAGTAGTCTTAACATGGCACAATAGCTTAATGCAGTTCATTTACAAGTGTCTTACGTCCTTTCATTGGAATCCTCATGTATTTTCCATCCAGATTTTGATGAAAGGTAAATGATCCCTCATTCTCTCTTCATATGACAGCATTTGAAAGGTCATGTTAGAATTACACCTGTGAAACTTCTCTGTTTAGCATGTCTAGTGCTATGTTTCTATTGTGATTTGCCTTTCAAATCTATGATAAACTTCTTGCAGTTCTTTTCTTTTTCTCCTGGTTCAATTATACAGCTTTATTGTTGCTGTATTATTACCTGTGCTTTCACTTATATTTCCAGTGATAAATGGCTTATGTAATACACAGGGATAGAAGTTCAAAACTGTATAAACCAAACAGTTAGACATGCATTCTTGTGCTCTTTGCTCTCAATCTTTTTCGAACAAACTTTTTTTAACTTCCAAACCTGTCAAGACTTAGATCCTTCCTGCAACATAACCAAGCCTAACTGGTTCTATGCTGGAAGAATAAAAAAAAAGATGTAAAGAAGCAAATTCGTATCTCCTTATGGGGTCTACCAAGCTGAGTTCTTTGTCGTTTCTAGGGAAAAAAGTGTCTTTAATCAGGTAGTATGGTGAAGGAAATCCAGTGAGGGAGCTTTTAGAACTCAAGTATGTGTTAAAGCAAACAACAAACACCTGAAGCTTGCTGGGGTTGAATAAACTTGAACCCCAGAAAGTTTTGGTTGTGGTTTGTTTGTTTGTTAAATGCATATAATCCTGGAACTTACATGCCTTTAAAAAAAGATATATATATATATATATATATATATATATATATATATATATATGGCTCTTTTCCTCAGAGTCAGAATCCTGACTAGTCACTAGACACATTACGCCAGAACCCCTGCCTCATTTTTCTGGGTTTTTTTTTGGTTGGTTGGTTAAGGTTTGGGGGTTTTTTTGGTGGTTTTTGTTTTTGTTTTTTTTTTTTACTTAGAAATAACTTCGCTATTTCAAAGGATCTTTCCAGATTGCATCAGTACTGTATGCTTCCAAGAACCCAAATAGTTCTCCGAGAGGCTCCTGCATCAAATACTTTCCTTTACCAGTGAATCCTACCCTATCATGATAGAACATAAAAGGGTGTCTACCACAGATTGTCTTCTAGATGGGTCCAGACCTTATCAAATAATACACTCCACGTTAACAAAGGAAATCAGGTAAGCAAAACACTCTCTCTAAATGGGAAGTATCATCATAATAGTTATAATCAAAAAGAATGATTTTTGGAATACACATATAACTGAAAATAACATGTTCTTAGTACAAACATATTATTGTATCTGATATCCAGGCCATAATGGAACCTGTCTAAAAAATGCAAGTAATTAATTAAGAGGCTGCACCACACGAAAGAGAATATGTATCTTAACTCTTAAGTACTTACTATTTTTTAGTTTAAAATACAATAATACACATTTTCATCAGAACTTAAATTTTCTCTCTTGTTTTTAACACTATAAATTCTGTTATGATTCATAAGATGTGATTACCATAGTAAAACAGAAGACTAATTCAAAGACTTTCTGAAGGTAGCAGTGTAAAGTTGACAGTAGAGTGCACATTGTTAAGCAGCTTGGAGGGATTAGTAAGGGGGACATTAACAACCTTAACTTATTGTACAGTCTGATTTGCCTTCCAGACATCAAATGGAAATCTGAAAAAAGCAGCCATTTGCTTCTCTTTTGTAGGTCAAGAGGACCAAACGGGAATGGGGTATCCTCTGTGATTCAATGCTGCTCTTTGGAACTTGCTTTAACTTGCACAAACCAAGCAGGAAAAAGCAAGCTGCCTCCCACCCCCTCACCCTACAGAGAACCCTCTCCGTTTGTCTTTTTCCTGACTACCTCATGCTCTTGCAAATTGCACACAAGACTGAACAGCTTTAAATAAAGATACACTTTAGTACTTTTTCTAGGATGAAGCACAAAGTGAGGAAGACCGTGGGGCTGCCTGTAAATCATGCAATTTTAACATCTCACAAGTATCATCACACCCACTGTAGGCACAACTCCTTCCTCTCTGCTGCCTTCTTTGGCCTTGTGCTCACCTTGTATTCAACAAAAGTGAGCTGGTAGCAAAACACCATTATTCACATAAGATGTAGGCCTCCACCACTAATTCTTTACATTTATCGCATTCAAGCGGAACTTTTCATCAAATACTTGAAATCCCTACAGTTCAATAAAAAATGCCTACTGCCCAATTTTGATCTGACACATCTTGAATATTTTACAATGTTAAGGAAGTTTCAGCGATACCAATACTTGCTGGATTCACATTTTAAATTTTTTCAGGGTAAAATTAACATCATGGTAGCAGCAGATCAAACTCAAATAGTTGTGTATGGAGAGACCTACTAATGCGTGCGGAAAAATTGAGGGGTTTGTAATTTGTATTTGCAGTCACGTAATGTCAATCATTCCTTCATCGTTCCTTCTCTGTTCCCCTGGACAATGACACATGCAAAACACAGCTCTCCCAAATTAAAGCAAGAAATCCACATACTCACACGCTTCATGGCTTTCTTGGCCTCTCCTACTCGTATGCTTTTTAAAGCCTTTTTACCCTAGCTGAACTTCACCTGCACAGAAAAGATGCCACACTGCAAAGTAATATCAGATGCAACACGGGACAGGTCACATGTCAACAAGTTATCTGGCCACCTTCTATACCTCTACCCTTCTTCTGCCTTTTATCCAAAAAAGGATATGTCAGCCATGGGAATACAAACACAAACTTGACAGGAAGTTTTGTTCAGTAAACAAAATGTGAACTTCCAAAGAAACATAAATCAACTTCACCTTTCTAATAGTTAATCACAGAATGCAGAAGAATTATAAAAGGAGGTTTAATTGAGGGGCATTTGATCATAGAAATGAATGATTCCACTAAGGTCACTTTAGAGATACCTTAGTCTGCTATGAATGACAGTATCTTCATCCCATTCACCCTTACAGTATTCTGCATCTAACAGAATTAAGTAGATTAAAAAAAACAAACCAAAAAGCAAATCCCAAACACACAGCATTTTTATGGCTGACGAACAATAGCCATTTACTGACTCTCATACGATTAGAGCACTAACACAATCTAAATTAATAGATATTGCAATTAAGATTAAGTAATGAGAGGGCTAAAAACTGTTCCTGGTGGCTTCTCATTTAAAGAACGAATGAAGAAAACAACAGCAAGTCATTCGGAAACAACATACAATGGTTATGGTACATGATTTTGTAGATCTAGCTTTGTTTGGTGAGACTGCAGTTAAACCAGGCTATGAAAACGTTAATAATTAAATATTTGTGCAAGCTGTTGTTAACTTGCTTTAAAATCCATTCAGTTTTCTTCAACCAACTAATCCAGCTCAAAACAACTATTTTTTCTTCATTAAGATCTTGAACTGCCTTAGCCCATATATTTTTCTTACTCTGTAGACAGGGATTTTTAAGATCTCTCTGATCATTTGGCGCTTAGGCCTGGACAGTTTTAAGTGTGGAGAACGCCCTGTGTAAAGGCGGGACTACACATACAAGCTTAGAGCGACCTCATTCTGAGGAAATCACATCAGAAGGACTGAAATTTGGCGGGTGCAGTTAATCTCATCACGTTAACAGTTGCTAGAAAGGCCAGTTGTCCTTAGGTGCGTTCATTCTCTACCATGCCTTACAGCTGAGCACAAAGAAACAGGGAGTGTTAAGTATGGCTGGAAATGTACTCCATCTAACATGCACCAGTATACCCAACACTGCTGCTGTTCTGCTCGTAAGAGAACTCACACTCATACTAGAATGAAATCAAGGTAATGACATTATAGTGAACAGTATACAGCCTTGTAGCAACAAGTTAAATATGGGTTAAAATAAAATGCGATTGAAATATAACAAGATCACAATAGGAACAGAATTACTGCAGCCAGTACCAGGCACGTTTTGAGCACGGGGGGAATAAGGGGTCATATATCACTAGGAAGAGGGAATTAAATTCAGTGATAGCATGGCAGCGCTGCTGTTGTGGAATCAGACACAGTGATTGCATAGTACAGGAAAACCGTTATTTGTAAAGAAAACCAATGCCATATACAGAATGTAAAGAACTTGATCAAAGTATTCAGCCTGATCCACAGCTTTCATTCTTCAAATGGGGTTGCAAAAGATAAAACTGATTCCTAATCACAGTCTTTGTATCTATTTCTTATTCAAAATGCTTCCCTCCTGACACAAAATTCAGGGTACAAGAGAAAGGTACAAAGCAAAATAAAGAAGGTCTTAAAAAAGGCGATGCATTTTCTTTGGTTTCATGATGTGCCCTGCTGCCCTTTAGCATTTTGTCATGCTCTTTTGATATCTGAGCCAAAAGACAGTTTGTCCAAGGAGGATGGAATGACACAGTCCTTTCTGTGCTTCACTATGAGGTCTTCTAAGGATAATGAGCACTCTTATGTTAGTGTTATTACAACATCAAAAGGCAAGCGTTTCTCAGGTTAGAATCAAATGGAAGTGAAACTGCTGCTGATGGTTTGGTCAAGTTTGCCATTTTCACATTCCAATACAAAATTATTTTTTGTCCAGATCCTAAGGGTAACATCAAGAGGAAGATTTGTTATCTATTCCTGCGGTAGATAGATGTTTAATGAGCACTTCATGATTCATCTAGAGTATAAAATTTCAGCTGAGAGCCTGGTGTTATTATTCAAGCCCATTTCGCAGTCAGACAACTCCCCCTCTTCTATAAAGTACTTTTTTACTATGTGAAAAACAAGGCCTTGGAGGCAAGTCAGGGGCTACACAACAGCATATTGAATTTACTGGCTTTATCTTGAACAATATGGCAGAAATATTTCAGTGATGCAAGATCTAATCTATAAATAACTCAAAAACATGGTGAAAGACTGTGCCAACAGATTGTTGAAATCCCCAGTGGTTTGAATGGGAGTTTACGAGAGAGAATTCCTAAAGAGTTACAGTTTCAAGCAGAACTGAGCCAAATAAAAATAAAAACAGGGAATCTAAAATGTCACAGCGTAAAGCAATCTTCTGATACTGCACAGGAGCAGCACGAGGTCACTGTTCAGCATTTTACAACTTCAAATGTTTGAATTTTTTTAAAGCGACTGATTTTCCCCTCCTTTCTTTCTCCTGTCTCCCTTTCTTAAATGGGAGTGCATTTTAAATATGCATGCTTCAAGCCGGGAGTGGGGAAATAGAGACACCGTACCAAAGAGCAGTCCAAAATGAAGACGGCCAAATGAGCCATCAGAGCACGAAAATCCCTATTCTTCTTCCCCATCTGATTGCTGGTCATGGCTTCCTAACTTCTTCTGTTCTTGCTCTGCTTTGCTTGGCAGCTGCTGCAAAAATCTTCACCCCAGCCAAAAGCTGAAGCGAGGAGATTCTTTGCAGCACCGATGCCAGCACGGGTCTTCAGAGCCGTGCACGGAGAGGGTACAAGCCACAGAGCTGGCACCCGGCTGCAGGCTGTCAGCCTTGGCAGTGCAACTCCTCTCTGAAACTTGAATCTGTACTTCAGAGCACAACGCAGCAGGGGCTCGGGCAGCAGTATGCACATACACCTCTGAACGCAGCTCACTATGGAGAGAAGCTTGAGAGGAAATAAATTTTCCCAAAAGTAACCCCTCCTTTATAGCAAGACAAGCTAAACTGACAGCTTCAACTATCTAGGAGCCAAGCAAGCTGTGTTTACGATCATATAGGAGTGAATCACATCTCAGCTACTTCTGTGTTTGCAAAAAAAAGTATTCCAAGTAGCAGCTATTGTATAGCAGGTTAAACTTGTTGCCTTCCTCTCCTTTCTGTGAGACTGCAGTGACAACAGGAGAAACGGGAACTGCCCTGATTCAGGGCCCACACTGCATTCAGTTTAAATCACAGTAAGCTTAAACATTTGAGTCAAAATTCTGATGCAAAGCTTGTTCCTATTAGGGGAACAGGTGAGGTCAATTAGCAGATTAGATTAAAAAAAAAAAAGTTTAAAAGGCGTTCAAGATGATAAAGCTGATTTCTGGCTCCCTGGTATCAACTTCTGCCCCAAGACCCAGCTCTGTCCTGGGCCAGGTGCCATTCGAGACAGAGGCTTTCTGTCGTACTCAGCTTCCTCCTCCCCTCTTCCACACACACTCTTCTTGCTCGGTCTTTGAAGAAGGCTCAATTCAGGTAGGGAAACCCTGTCTGCTTAAGATGTACGCAGACTTTCACATCAATTAAACTAATTGGCAGCCAGTACAACACACCTTAATCGTAACTGCAAACACTCTGTGATTATACCAAATTCTTTCTGAAAATGAGAGTGTTACTTTTACAGGGCTCTGAAAAATAAATATTTAACAAGAAATACAGGAGTTTATGGTAGAATATTTCACTGTATTACTTTCAAAGGTCAAAGAATGCAAATAAATACGACAATAATCTTATCTGTTTTAAAAATATACCTTACTGTTTTGGTTTTGTAACCATGATCTGTTCTTTTTCACCAGTCTGCACCTTTAGTGAGGTCTTGCTTCTATCAGCCCCTATCCCCACATATTTTTTTGTATTAAATCTTAGAGTTTTAACACGCACAGGCAACACAGAATTATTTAATTATCTTCTTTTTCATATTTTTCATTAAAAGGCTGACAGCTGAAGTGAGCTGATCAGCGTCACCCAAACACGAGCCAACTGCAAAATGCAGTTTCAAAAGTAAGAGCCAGGCAGGGCTACATCAGAAACACAAACTCGAGGGACACAGAGGAGTTAAAGGTCTATCCCTGAAAGAGCCTTAAATCAGCCCCCACATGCAGCACCTGCAGAAGTCCTGGCCAAGAGTCTTCCCGCCATCACTAACAATCAGGAGTGAAGAAGATGCAGGAGAGGAGCGTGCCGCACAAGCAGCTGCGCTGACCGGGGCAGCAGGTATCCCAAGAGACCTAAGGAACTAGGGGACTTTCTCATCATTTTCCCACCACTGCTGTCACCGGTTAAGCTTCACTGATGTTAGCAGCATTGAAAGCTGAGCAACGTCAGGCTCTCACTGGCAATTCAAACGTCACTTTGATTTAGTCCTATTTAGAGCTCCGTGGAATGAAGCTAGTGGCTTGTCTGTGTGAGGAGTCCCAGCGTTACCGGCATTAGAAATGCTGCGCATCATTTGTAGGAGAGACAGGTGAGGTTCCTTCAGGAGACAATGAGTGGAAGCATCAGATAACCAAAGACAGTGTTGACAGCACATTGTTCCCCTCAAGTAACAAAGCTGGATCAAGTGGATCTCTTGGATCTCTCGTGGCAACAGAGAGTCTAGAGGAGCTGCACCAAAGGGTGTGCTTATTCTGGAGCACAGCTCAGTTACAAATGAAGGATCTATCCCTCCTTTTATAGCTGGAGTCCTCCATATGCCTGAGTCAGACAGCATTGACTTGTTCACTTAGCATCTTTGAAAAGAAGCAGGAATTATTTCCAGAGAGAGATCACTGCACCTCAATACAAGCAACAGTCATAACTGGCTCCATGCAGAACCTGAGTGGAAGCAGATGGAAAATGGGAATAGTCAGTCTCCAATTACTAAGCTGGCAGGTCATTCAAATCGTACTGCTCTGGCTTCAGACATCCCTTCTGAGCCTTCTAAGTTCTACCACAGATATCTGAAGCATATGAAAAATGAGCTTCAGTGTTTTTGTTTGTTTGTTTTCATCTCCTGATGAAAGTCCTGATGCACTCACCAACCTGAGTGCATTTTCAGGAAGAGCAGTCTGGTATCAGACACATCTAAGTCCTTTTTGCCTCTCTGTGCTTTCAGAAGCCAGGGAGGATGGACAGGGTGAGGTATACTTGCTCTGATTTTGCTGGACACTGTCATTCACTTGATAAGGACATGACAAACTTTGATTCTCAATGTGCAATGCCATAGCTTTAGGTAGGAACACTATGCTTATTATAAAAGCTTGAATTTTCAAACATGCATATTTTCAGACATCCTACACTTAGGGTAAATTTATTCTGATGCTACAACATAAACAGGAGGAGCCACTGAAGACATTTCCTGTCGTGTTTTTAAAGAAAATAGCATCCACCTTGATTCATTTTTAAGCAGTAAGTGATAGGTAGAGTGGACACGAGCAGTGATGATGCCACCCAGGAGTCGTCCTTTGGCAGGCTCAGCTGGAGAAACATCTGCTCTGTTCAGTCCTGACTGCCTCAGCCTCCAAGATGCTCAGCCCTGTGAAGGCTCTTCTGTGTGCACAAAACCAAAACGTTCAGACAGACAGCAGTCAAAGGAAAATGTCAGGATTGCCACTTTGACACTTGAGTCCACAATGCTCCCGCTTACACCTTTTTTTGGCATTTTCAGATGAGCAGGCTTCAGGCAGTACCAAGAGAAATAGTTAATGCAGAAGAACGCATAAAAAAGTTTTAGTGTATCTAAGTGGTCCACTGGATAATCCTCTCTCAATTAATATGATATTCTATATTAGATGAAATCTTACTTACAAGGATTGCTAACTGAAAGAACATGATGCACAGCATGAGCAGTTATTGCCCCTTCTGAGTTCTACCTTCCTCAGAGCATATTTTTCTTACTGTGCCATTGCAAAGAGTTACTCCGAGGTAATGAAGATTAACTGAAAAAGTATTTCAAATAACTTGGAGATTATAATATCTTCAGCTATTCCTTAGTTTAGCAAACATCAATACAAATTAAACCAAAATATTACCATCATTTCAAAATTATTATATGAAAAAAAAGTCATCAGAACTCTCAACTTTCAAGAGCTTTAAAAAGACAAGTAAGAAGGAAAAGTTTTATGGAGTTTTTACTAAAATAGACACAGCTTTCTTCATTCTAAATAACTTGGAAAGAGAATGCCCTGAGATACTGTGTGGAAGATCCAAGCATAAAAAGGAGGAAACTTTATTATTTTACTTCCTCTCACGCAAAAGTAATCTCTGCTGGGCAGAGAAGCAAACACCCACTTTCTGTCCCCGGTAGCCAGGATAAAGGATATGGCCATGGGAAAGCAGATACAGCTTCAGCATCCCTGACGACCATAGGGTATAGATAAAAATGTAACTGCAGCTAAGAGGGAATTAGAATAAATGAGGAAATGTTAGAGGGCAGTGTGAAATCACACTGATAACCTACCTAACTCTTCTTTTCCAGAAAGGTAATTTGAAGGATTTTTGTTGGTGTTTACCAATCTTGGTTTTTCGGTGTGGGAATTTTGCATGATAATTATGCAAATTCTCATTCAAAGGGAAGTAAAGTAAATTACAACTTATAGCTTGCAGTTCACAGGGTTTTTTAATATTAAAATCACACATGTATATATAAAAAATAATTTTAATGATAAGAGTATCACGAGAAACAATGAATGAGATCCGATTATAAATGATGTCAGGTATTGAAGGGACGATTTCACTGTAATTAAGAGATGATGATAGAAGAAAAACAGGTTTTAGAAATGGAGACCTTTTACACAATGAAGTTCAAGCAATTTAGATTTGTTCTCGTTAAAGGACTCTCTTCTTCCATTGTTTGCCATTTAGAATTTAATCTTTCCTCTGTCTCTAGAGTTTTGCAATTCGTTTTTCTTGCAGGATCTTTACAGGCACAGTTTCTGCAGTGGCAATATTTCATTAGTATTTCTCCATAGGGAAACTTTTTTTTTTTTTGATAGAGTATTAGGAGACTACCTACTGATGAAATATACTGGCTCTAGTACAATATCACAACGAAAGTGTCAAATGCCTTATTCACTAGAGACATTTAAAACTTGACTGTACAAAACCTAAGAGAATTTTCCATAGGAGAATGAACGCACATCCGTGAGAGGTTACAGGAGACCAAAAACCTAACAGTCCATCTTGTTTCTCAGATTTCTGTATACTCTCTTGTCTGAAAAAGCGTACCATATGTCAGTAACTTATGTTCCTCTCCAGTCATCTTCCATGAACAAGAATAATTTCCTCTCCCTATTTCATATGCAGCCCCTTCCTGGTACTCATGTCTGAAAATAGAGTTTGTATATCCTCCAGGGAAAGTTTATTGCAGTGAGGCAGCCACAACAAACAGAAATGTCAAGTCTTAATGATGAGAAAGCAGTTTACTCAAAAGGTACTGATCTTGCTATATAGTAGTGTATGCACAGCTTAGATTATAGGAATTCAACCCTGAAGCAAAGAGGCTCTTAAAGACCCCAGAAAAGTGATTGCTTGAGTTCCTACAGCAGTGGGAGTTCCTACAGCCGTACCTAGGATGACTCCATCACCATAATCAGATGGTACAGCCCTGGGAGAGGAGTGTCTTCACCAGCCAGGCTCCTGTTCTCTCAGTCTGGGTTCTGGGGAAGAAGAAGTGACTCTTCTTGAACAACAGCAGCTCCTGGCCTTTCATCTGGAGGCTGGCAGGTGAGCAACAACAAGCCTGAATCTCCAGTTCAGAGCATGCTCCAGATCCTGACAAGACTACTGTAAATCAGAGAAGATCTGTCTGATGCCCCTCTTCCCACTGAGATAATTCTCTTTACTGACTTTGCGTGATTCCGAGAAGTTATCCTCAAACACCAACTTTTTCTTTCCCTTTGAGAGAGAAAACCATCATAGTACCTGTGTTTATTTCCCTTTCTCTTCTTTCCTTTTATTGGCTAATTCAGTCTTTGGCAATTATATCAGCACAATTTACAAGTATCATTGCAATATTTGCAGGATAATGAAGCAATAATTACAGTAGAATAAACAAATCCACACACCCCCAACACAAAAACCCCACAAAAAACCAACCAAAGAATCTCTCATACCCCCAAGCTCGAGCTCTTTGTCCAGAACTTGCCTTGTAACTGAAACTAGGTTTACATCAGATGTCTGATTTATTATTTAAATATCTTACTCATCTCTGTACTTCCTATGTGATAATAGAAAAAAAAATCAAATAGGCATACATTCATTGCTATGGCATTCCCTTAGAAGTTATTATCTTAGCTTTCATTTTAAAGGACATCAAAACGATATTTAGTAAAGATGAAGGCAGGAAACTTTTCCAGAAAAGACAGCAGATTAGTCAGACAGTGAAGATTAAAATTGCTTTGCTCCAATGCTGCAATTTAAGGCAGATCATGGTGCAGACAAAATGCCTATATACAAGTTTATTGCCTCTGTCTCTGCCCACCTTTCCCTTGCAAGTTGTTCCTTTCACCAAGAAGGCTGAAATCAATATAACAAGTAGAAAAGCACGCAAATTAGACAAGTGTGTGTCAAGTGGCAGCATAAAAAGAGCAAATGAGATTTCTGTTCCACATAAAATCTCCAAAAACTCTTATACACCATCAACGTGGACTCATTTCCATACGAAACAAATTGGTAGCTGATGCTGATGAAGGCTGCTGTACACTTTACTGCTAATAAGTGACACCAGGGGCCTTGTTACAAAGTATTTCTAAACATAAGAAATTCTGTAATGGGGCCCCCAAGGGCCACGTCCACAAACTGCGGACCCTCTTTGTGCTGCATGTGCACAGCCACTTGTTTCCAAGGCAACGAACCCCAAGCACATAAGCAGTAGAAGACACTTGGTATAGAGAAGTTAAGCAAAGCCTTCTCAATATTTTCATTTTGTGATAGGGCCAGCATATTAGGAAGCTTTGTCTACCTTGATTTTGGACTACAGAATCAACCTGTATTTAGATATCACCTATTATCATCATGTGAAGAAATAATACATCCAAAGAAATAGTACAGCATGTCACCACTGAGAATGGTAAGGGCATAATCCTCACTTACTGTTTTTTTAACTGTTAATAAGAAAAAAAGTTACCCCTTTCACCAGAAAGCAGCTACAAGACATGAATGAGTACAACAAGGAGCTGTGTCCTGTTCCGGGACCTTAAGGTAGCAGAAGAGTATCAAGGATAATCGGTTTGTTGACTCTCCCCTTTGATTCTGGTCTTGCTGATGATGATAATTAACAAGCTATATTTTCTAGAGTACGGGATCAGTTCCACCCACTCATTCTGCATAGACTTGCCCATCAGCCAGCAACTTTTCCATCACCACAAACATACCTAAAGTAGGGGTGAGGAAATAACTATAGACCCCCCTCAAAGCATCCCCATGCCATTCTTCACTTCCATATCATCTGAAGAATCACCTGGAAATTTTCAAGCTTTTTGTAAAGGCTGAGGGTTTTTTCAACATTAACCTCAGAAGGCCAGGAGAGGTTAGAACATCAAGGTTCCATAAAAATTACAGCTGTATAAGCTAAAAGTAAAGAAACCCTACATCATACTTCTTGACCATTCACCCCATAGCACAAGGACCTTAACAATAACTTTCTGTGGTAGTCCCCAGTAGAGTCTCGCTGCAAAATAGAGTCACCTTTCCTGCACAAACATGCAAACCCCTTATTAGCTCACAGCTGCACATTAGTTTGCAATACACTTTTCTGCTTTAACTCCTGAAGCCAAGCAAGGGATTTGGACTGCAAATGCTGTGATACTGGGTCTGGGTATCTTGCCCAACACATTTACAACTAAAGTCAGCCAAACCCTCCATACCTAGGTGCCAGTTTGAACTACAGAAATCTGCCATCCTTTAGGTGCAAAGATGTCAAGCATCACAAAAATCTCCTCTGTTAACTCTTTGCTTAGCACTACTGGTAATTTAAGTTCTAAGCTCTGCAGAAGATAAAGATGCAGATGAGTTTTTTGCTATGGCTACATTTAACTAATTAGAAAAGCACTGACTTATCCCAGAGGAAAAAGGAGAAATAATAAGGTTTTCCTGCCCCCCCTTAGCAGTTTTCAGGGTAACATATGCTCGACTAAATGCCACTGCCACAACCCGAGAGCCACTCTCTGCTTCTCTGGAGCACGACAGAGCCTGCCAGCAGCATGGGCCCAGACAAAGGCACCTGCTAGCAGGTGAGTACGCGGGGCCAGCAGCTTCAAAGGACAGATGTGAAACGACTCCCCACACTTCCTCCCAGAGCAACCTCACGGCATCGCCCTCGTAAGCTCAGAAAACACATTACCTACATTTCATTAAAAGCAAATCCTAGGAGAGGTTATTTTCCTTTCAAGAAACCAAGCAAGAAATAAGGTTATAGGTACTAAACTACCTACAGTGTATATTAAATTCACTGAAGTTTTGATTAAACATCAGCTCTGCTTCACAGTAGATGAAAAAACCCTCACTCGCTCTACAAAGAGCCCCCCCCCCTTGTCTTTTCCTCACTTCAGAATTTGATTTTTTTTTCCAGAATAGCATTTCAGGCCTCTTTCAAACAATGTGCCCCATGTAGTACGTTTATAGCCATAAACCTGTCATACAGTGGAACATTTCTAGCTAGGCATCTCATTTTTATAGTCTCTTGAGAAGCAGCTGACTTCTCCATGGGTCAACATATTGAAAACCATACAAAACCTTGCAGGAGGAAGCTTCTCCTATTCTTAGCAGAACGAGTTAGTCTCATCACCTGCTGCTGTGATATAGCTGATGACTTGCGATGCCGCTGTCTTTCCACTTTACACTGAAGACACACCAAACCCATGGTACTGATTGGGAAGTTTTATTACTGAATGTGGCTCTGTGTAAGTGATGCCCCAGCCTGCTGAAAACAGTGTCCAAAGCAACAGAGGTAGATGTCTTCCTCTCTTAAAGCGTATTTCCGAGTCAGAATCTGAATAATAAAAGATAAAACCTACAGCTGAGCCCCCCAAGAGCAGTACAGGGGAGAAGAAAAGGCACAACTGAAATATCACAGTAACTCAGTAAAGCCAGCCTAAGGACCCATGTGCTGTCATGACTACCACCCCACGGAGACCAGCAGCACCACTGTGGCACACACAAGCGTTGTGGCGTTTGGTTGCCATTACAAAAGCATCTGTTCCAGCATGGCAGCACATTCAGAAGCAAGCTATGTTTTGCATTTCCAAGTTTCCCAAAGCCCACAGGGCTGCCAAAGAACCAGCACAGCTCCAGAAACAAATCAGTGTATAGCTGTCCTCCCAAAGACCATCCCGAGCTGCATTATCATTGACAAGGTAACCGATGCTGTCAGATGGCAAATTCACACAGGTCTTTGGCCACCGATCTGGGGGATTCTCTCCACAACAAGGAGAGAAGGGAAACTCTGGAATAAGCAGTTTCTTATCCTCTGGGAACTTCTTATTCCAGAGTTTCTTTCAGCCCTCTGTCTTGCTAGCCTCTAAATGAAGGTCCAGGAATTCTCTGGTGCTGAAATAGGGATATGAAACCTGGTACTGAAATAGGGGTATGTAGGAATTGCCAGCTAAGGGGGAGCTGGATCCTCTTATCTCCAGTATGAAACAAATCCTATTTTTTTTTTCATGAATAGAAATATAAAATAGCATCATGTAGCCTTATATTTGTGAGCAAATGGAACTTTAATGGCTTCAGCACTTGACATTACTCATAGTTACAAAGGTCAATTTCTGTCCCTTCACCAGAGGAAGATTTCTCCGATTCCAGCCAGTGATGTTGTTGAGAATTTGCTACCTTTAAAACAAAGTTTCTTTCAAAGCAGAGCATGTTTGCTGCTGACGTATTACGTAAAACTGCACATGACTCTATATGCTGACAATACCAGCTGCAAAGGTCTTCGAAAACCCTGTTCACACAGAATGAAAATTCTGAACAAATGGAAAGCATTATAGCAATACAATACAAATAACCGTCGCTTTCCCAGTTCCAGTTGCCTCTTAAATATTTAAAAACAACAAGGGACATATGGGTTATTTATTTTCTTTTTTACTTTAATTCTAGTTCTGAAAATAGTTTCCAACTTAGCTATTTTAAAACAGAAATGGCACCATTTTAGCACTGAACTTGTGGGCAATTCATCAGGTTGTGAATTCTAACCTGACACTTACAATACACCAAATGCTTTTTCAATGCTGCTGTTGCACCATCTGCTTTGATATTGCTTCAGAATTATACTTAACAATACGTAGCTGGAAGCAAAATGAGGTTTATAGAATTTGACTACAATCTATATCTTTCTGGGAGGGAGGATTAATCTTCAGTGCTTGAAAGCTTTTATGCTTTATAATTTTTGACAACATTTGAAAAACTGAGCACAATTTGCACTGCCACAAGGACATGAAAGTTTGCTCTTTTCAAGTCTGAAAATAGTGGTGTTCTTGCTAAGTTCTTGTAAAGAATATTTTCTGTGGTGTTATTTTTCTCCTAAGAATCTAACCCACAGATATTGCTGGATTTTGTTTTAAAGAGTCTTTCATGTGGCTATAAGTCTGAAATATTATGGAACTTTAAAACAACATGCTACAGCAAACCAGATTTGTGAAGGGTAAAATCAGTGTTATTTTCTTACAGACTCTAAAGTGCAAAACAACTCAAAATCTCAATTCTTTTGTGGACAGACATAGCATAAGTGTATGGAGAGGTTTCACATTGTTGCAGCTTCATGTCAGTATAAATATTGCAGACTTTTTACAGTTTGATTTGAAAATTCATATGAAATAATCAAGTTGCAGAGTAGGGAGGCAGTTTTATGAGATGTACTGTAATTGTTCTGACCTATTCCTGCTACTGATGAAATAGGGGCAATAAAGTGAAAATCTTACTGTTTCTTTGTCCTCGGTCTAAGTATGACCTAGATGTTGCAAATCTTATGACAAGAATGAATCTGGTTCTGCATGGTAGTTAGCTCTGTAGTTTTAAGTATTTGTTCGGAGGACATATTTCACTAGAACTATTGAGTGTGGGGCTCTCCACTCTTCCTCTCGGGCATCTAGCGCTGGGCTCTGTCAGAAACAGAATCCAAGACCAGGTGGATTCGGAGTTTAAGCAGCACTGTAAACCTCAGTCTGATTTGTCACTATTCCAAGAAAACAACAACAAAAAAAACACTGCTCAATTTTTTTTTTTTTTTAAACTTTTCTTAGCTAGTGGAACATAAAGATGAACAGGTAAGGTGTATTATTTATATTCATGTCTTTAAAAAACATTTAGAAAACACAAGAAAGGAAGAAAACCTGTGGAGATACCATCTATGCTAACACACTACCCTTCATTGTAGGTTTCTTATATTTTATATGTGCAAGATGAAGAATTTGATCACTTCTCAAGAGGATTTACTCCTTAGACAAGATCTGAAGAGTCCTTGATTGACCAAAGGCAGAACTGTGACTTGAAGCATTTCACCATTTCTACAGAGGATGCTCTACTGCTTTGAGTTTTCAGGAGAGATGAATGCTCAGAAGTCACAAGCACTTCTTCCAGTGTGAACCCATTTGGATTTTAGTGCAGGTGCGGTGAATTCACTTGAGCTTGTTAGGAGGAGCGTGCAGCCTGATGGAGCGTCAGGTACCGCTCCACAAGTGGGTGTGCCATTGATTAGAAAACAGGGATTGTGTACAGGGATCACTATTTCTTATTCTCATTCATCAAAATATTTTTTGCCCAAAGGGCTTCATATTTCAGAAATTCTTTCTGAGCGCTAAGAGGGCAACAAGGAAAATTAATCCTTGCATTAATTTTCCCCTTATTTATCCATTTCAGTTACAAAGTTCAGGACATCACCAGTTGCCCAGCATATCTATATCCCCTCTGTCACCCATAGGTTGATACTGTTGTAGACTGGCATAAGATCTATATTCTTCAAGTTGGTTACCCCATCAGATTCTTCTATCTCAAATACAAGTCTCTTTGCACTCTTCCTCTAACTCTGCCACTTGCTCACCTGATCCCAGCCTCTCTTCACTTCCCATCCACTGCGCTGTGCCTCACACTTCCCCAGCCTTCAAATTTTACCCACCTGTAATATTTTTTAAGCAAACATCTTTGCATGCTTACCATTTTGTACTTCTCCCTTAGGGGTGGCTCCTTCTTACAAGGCTCATTATTTGTTCTACAATTGTCTCCTTTAAGTTCCCATTTGCCAAGCAAAAAAAGAAGAGCAAAACATATAAGATTGCTGACGTCTTAGGGCTTCTGCCGATCGTGCTCTTGCACTTCCTTCCTTTTCTGTTTACGTCTCTCTTCCAGAGCTCTTTGCAAGCAGGATTTTACTACGTTCCATAACTAGGGCTCTCAGATCAGGATAGCAACAGTGATAACGCTGCTTCCAAAGCAGAGCGTGGCTTATGTTCAACATACATTAAAAAGCAAATTTCCCATCCATGCTTGTATTGAAATGTGTGATGCTAATTCAACTGGAAGCGCTAAAACCATCATTCAGACACTAATGCTGCAGTGACTGAGGATTGCTCAGCTCGATGCATTAAAATCACTATATAAACTTCACACTGTCCCAGCTGTGTAGGTAAGAGTTATTCTCATTTTATGAATAGGAAACTGATGTGCAAAAAGAATATGTGGTTTACAAAGATGCCACACTAAGTCAGACACAAAGTAGGTCTAGGTCTGGAAATTATTTCTCTCCCTGATCACTAAACGGCGTAGCACAATCTCACTGAAACGTGAACAAAGCAAAGCTGCCGTTCTGAGCCTTCCCATTGCTTAATGCTGAGCATTTCCAGAGGACTGACAGTCTCAGTTGCGCAGGATGACTCTGCTGACTCCAGCACAGACCCCTGAGTATCCCCAAATTGTACTTTTAGGTTTTTTGTTTGTTTCTTTTTAAAACTTAAAGACTTTTTCTGTTAATGCTGCAAGATGCATGTAACTCTTGGGCATATTCTGCCTTGCTCTTCAAGAAGGTCCATAGTGGCATATTTATGTTTTTGGCAACACACATGAATCCATGCTAATTATTGCATGGATGAAAAAATGATCTGAATTGTCTTTGGCAAAGTGGAAGCAAAACGCATAATATCCCCTGCATATATACACACAAAAAGGCTAATCTGAAACATTCTATCATTAACTGAAGCTCTTGCGTGTATATCACAGTTTAAAAATAAAAACAAAACACAATTTTCTTCTTCTAGTGCAGGCAAAATAAATGATACCAAATTAATTTTAAGCAACATTCCCGCACACAAAGTTGGTGACATAATTAAGAAATGTATTCAAGCTATTACTAATTTAATGTAGCTCACCAATACTTCCATCAGAAAGCTGTTTATGGCCAACAGGGTCACAACTGAATTTATGCACTGTAAATACAAATATATTTTATTCATAGAAAATTCTTGTGACTTCAATTATGCAATAAGTATTTATGTGGAATTCATTATTTTTTGTTTGATAACCATCATTAATTCATGTTCAACTGATTAAGCCTGCTGTAAAGCTTTAGTGAACCTTATACAAGATAAAATATAGATTTGTATTTTCCCCACAACTTCTAATCTGGAATCTGTGGACAATGACCTTATGCTGTTTCACATGATCACTGATTTTTATGTTATAATAGCATCGCTACTCATGGAAATATATCACAAGTCTTTCTATTACAAATGATGTAAGTCTCTGACCAGGATGTGAAATCTATTGATGTAGCAGAGCTTTAGCTACTTGCTACTTTTAAACGGCACAAAGTTATTGCTCTTCTCACTACCCTTTTTTCATGTCTGCATATGAGATTAAGATATAGGGTGTTTCCTCCCCCCACCTCATTTTGCAGGCATGCAAATGCTTGCTTACTAAGCAACCAAGCTCTCGGCACAACTGCTTCAGTTAAGACGGGTGGCAAGTTTAGGTATACACAGTAAATTTAATCTTCCTTCACATTTTTTCTTCAGCAAAGGCAGAGTGCTAAAATTTATGCTGGAATATAAAGTACGGTTCATATGTTCCTGAACTGACTTTTCTTTTTATATTGTTCTTGCTCCAGTTTCCTGGAGCTCACTAAGAAAACAGAGGCAAAAAGAACAAATTAAAACAGCAAGTAAGTGACAGAGAAATAAAGACAACACTGCTACTGTTTTCTGTCACTCCTGTTCCACAGAGAAATCTGCTTTAGTTATCCAGGAAAACAAAAGTTCAGGCTGATGCATAAAACCATTTTACTGAAGTCAACCAAAGCTGAAGACAGAAAGACTGAATTAGTCCAAATCAAAAATGCCTACTTGTAAAACCAAACAGCTGTGGTGAGAGAATTTCTGGTAAACAAGGGGAGTATGAAGCCAGAAATTAATGGACCAACATAGCTAGGCTGGAAATTAAGCCCAATTAGTGAACAAAATAATGACAGGGGTTGTTCTTTCCATCTCACTTTCTTCCTTCAAAATGATGGGTTTGGGGTCTTTATTTCATACTGACACTAAAAGAAAGCATAGACCGAAAGGAGCAAGCACACCATTTCAGCAGTTGTGCTGCACGTCTAGGACCTGTCAATTCACTGTTAGTACTATTTGGCCATGGTTACCCAAAGCCAAAGACCAGAGACTCAAATGATACAGTCTATACGTGCTTCAGCGCATGGACTGAACAGCACACCCAACTGAGATCGTGTGGCCAGGCTCCTCAGTCCATCCCCTTTCACCTTAATTCTTTCTTTAGTACCTTTTTGGTTTTTGCCACTCATTTGAAGAAAAAACCTAATTTTACTGGACCATACTAAATTTTTTTTTTTGTGAACCCTTCATCAGAAAAGGCAGCTACAAATGACATCTTAAGCCAACATTGTCCATGTTTGCCAGGTCTATACCCATTAGTAATCACTGCTGGATTACAAGAAAATACAAGAATCGGATATGTTTTCCTTGCTACTGTTTTCTGTTTCTATTGATTCAGTAAAAATACAGGGGCGCATAAATGGCATTAATACTTTTTCACATTCACCAAAATTACTACAGCAGTTCCATCTTTTCAGCTGCAATCATCAGACATCTGCTTTACTATCACCTCAGAAGAAACCCTCCCTTGATCTCACCACTCGTATTTGGTGTGCACCTGTAGTCTGCCTGGTTTGGGAACAAATTCCATAAGAGTCTAGAGATCCATAGCAATGCCTTGGGCTGTACATGAATTCAATGACTGTTCTTCGTCTGAAATAAGATTCACGGTCTACAAAACCTACTCCCTACCCGAAAGCAATGGTCACCAATACATACTTACTTTGCTTGTGTTTTAGGATCAAAAAATACAGGTGTAGTGAAGAGACTACACACAACTTCTTTCCAGATTGTCAATTCCTTTGCTCCAGAAGTGAGCCTTTTCTGCGGCATCTGTTCTGCATGTGTTTAAGGTTACGCTTTAAGGATACAAGTAGTTTGAGTTGCAGTAATGACTCTGAACACTGGGCATTCGTATCTTGAGTCAGAGATAACGAACTTAATTGGTTTTCCATTAGGCATAGGGCAGAAACAGAAAGGTATAGACCTGTATTTATTCTTGGGGGTGTCGTTTGTATGAAATTAATTTATTGAGAAATGTTATATGTATGATCAAACTTAGTGGTATTATGCTATTAATACTATGGGAATATCTAGAAGCCCTCATCAAATGACTATAAATTTGCTGTGATAGATGTTGTACAACTTTATAAAGCAGAACTGCTGCTGGTCTAAATTTACTTATATGAGGAAAATTTGTCTCCCTTTATTTCACTTACAGCAACCTTTCTACAAGCCTCCTCAAATCTCTCATTTGCATAACCCTATACTTTCCACACGCTGCCATTTTCACTTTTTACAAGTATTACAAAAGCATTTAATTTCCTCCCCTTCCAAAGCTCAGCATTAACTCATCTAGAACATATTCTTAAATTATTTCTTTCCATAAAACCAAGAACCAACCACTGACTTCCCAGTTCACACAACTGTTGTCAAATTCATTTGTGAAGCTGGCTTTTGAAATTTCCAGTGCCACAGACAGTTACATCATACACTTGCTCTATGAATTTAATTTCACTTTGTCAAAAGTATAACATGGTCACTTCACAATGAGCCTCAGAAATTAAACTTAGGACAAAAGACATAAAGGGGAATATTTCAAACCATAGTGTATATATTTATATTTTTAAACAGATAATGTAACTCCACATACACAGAGAAAGCTTTTATATGGTAAAGGAAATCCAGAACATCAAATACTACAGTACTAGTGATTGCTTTTGATGCTAAAATATATTCTTCATAGAAATTCATACTAAACTTAATCAAATATTCATACTAAATGATATTACTCATAAAATAAATATTGGTTATCAATCAGCACTACTACAAATCGAGATCAGAAATTTTAAGGGCACCTCATAAAGTAATCCTTCATGAAAGGAAAGTTATTGCTGGTTTCAATGAAAATCAGCACAGTGAAATATAAAGATTAAAGACTGTAAAAATAGCTTCCTTCTCCTTTAGTGATGGCACTGGATTCTGAAATGAAGCCCAGCAGGTAGGAAGATCCTAAGTGGATTTGAAGAGCTCTCCTGTTATCATACAGTGCTTGAATACCAAATCATAGTTTCTTTAAAAACATTACAGGTCTGCCCATTAACTTTGGTTCTTGTTGAGTTGTGGGTTTTGGAGGCTCATTCATTTGGTTGGTTTTTTTAAGAAGTCTATCTGGACATGCACTGTGATCATTCCCTCCAAAGTAAGCACTTTTTAATAAATCATCATCGCTCACTAGTAATAATTATTCTCATATTGCTAGACAGCCCATGCAGGCACTCACACACACTCGCAGTTTTAAAATACCAGAGAGGAGGTTATCCACAATTTTTACTCATTAAGACTTCACCTAAACTGAGGTAGCAATACGGTCATCCCAGGGAATGTGACTGCTTAGAAAACTGGTAATAGTACCAAGTTCTTTTCTACTGGCTTAAATCTGGCGTGTGACAAAAAGAGCTACTGTCATTTCCATTAATCTTCGTTCATTTGCTCACGACGTCCTGCTGTATCTTTTTTAGCTCAGGAGAGAATTTGTTTCTGTTGAGAACTGAAGTGAGCAGCTGGACATAATATTCAACTACAATAGTACTGCTTTACATCTATTTGACGACATAACAGCACTGGATATTAGTGTAATTTACTCCCACTTTAAGTCTCCTTTTCACTGACAGAACAGCATGAAGAGATCTTCATGTAAGTGAAAATAAGTCCCCCATGAATTCTAGGACAAAATTATGATGTAGCGAATGCAAAACAGTGAACAAACCTTGGATGTGGATGGAAAACATACAATTAAAATACCATTGTGACTTGATGGCTTTCAGAGTACTGCAAAATAAATAGGGAATATCTGTTTAGTTCACTTTTAGACAACAAATCATAATTTCTCTGATCTCTAGAGATGATAGCAGCGAGGCACGTGATTAATACATTATGGGATATTAATGACACATTATGGTGTGTCTGTATTCTGTTGCCTGTATTGCACGTGAACTGCCTGGGAAGATTTCCGTCTCTTGGAGTGACTACTTGACACTTCTCCGGCCGTACTGACTTCTATGGGGACCATCCTCGGAAAAATAACAACAAAAGTAAATCCTGTATCTTATGAGAGGCAACACCAAATGGCATGATTCGATGATGGGCGCCTCTCGGATACTTCACGGTGCAAATGATCCCAGGCTACCAGAGGACTCATCGCTCACACAGTATAGAGTTACACGGATTTAGAAACAACGCTGCCGTCTATGCTGCTTCCAGACTTAAGTAAGCCTGCAAACTGTCCAGATAGGCCATAGATTTAGCAGAGCTGCTTTATAAAGGCAGACAAATGGCCAAAAGTTGCTGCCTGCACGCCCTCCCATTCTCCCACTATACAGGACAAGGAGTTAGAGGAGGGTGCACGAATGAAGCCTCTCCCCTGCCCGGCAGAATCCATGCTGGAGGAAGCACGGTGCTCTGGAAGCGATGCAGGGTGGGATGCAAAGTCACTGGGGGCAGCCTGGAGACAGCAATGGAATTTAATAAATCCCCTAACGAGACAGTGTGTAGTATATGCTCTCATGGGATATGATTTTGCAATCCTCACCTCACAGGCATACCAGCATATGTTTTACTAACTACTCCAAGGAGTAGCTTTATACAAATGAAGTGAGTTACACGAGCCCAATGCTTAATGCTTTTCCCACACAGAGTTTACTAAGCATAGGGAAGAAACCTGAGGTTTCAGACAATCCTGCGTGGCTCCCAGGTACATCCTTCTAATCCTCTAGAGCCTTTCCTTCTACTGCTGCTTAAATTTGTGAGAAAGAATGCTCCTCTCTGATGTGACATCTGGTCTACTTCTTCAGGCAAGCCTTTACCTGTTTACTGAAAACACCTGGCTAAACCTCAGCTCCTCATCTGTGTTACTCTCTCTGTCTCTTGCCAATATTACTTCAAAAGTGAGAGCAAAAAGAAGGCAAACCAGTATTCCCGTTGTCATGAAAGTTTTAGGCTGATGAAGATGTATCGTAGGCATTCGTAATTAGATTTCACAACCAGACAGAATTCATAAACTAGGTTTCCAATGTGTTCATCAACTGGCATTAACTAGTTTATCAGTGTAAGATTCAGCAAATGGTTACAGACCATCATGAGAGTAGACCTAAATCACAGGTGGCAGAAAGGGAAATGTGTGGGATGACAAACCAAAAGAAAGACAAACTACAGTACGAAAGAAAACAAGCAAATCCAGTTTTAAACGGCTTAATTTTGTTTCGTCTACTTCTACAATTTCCTAATTCCTCACTGGTCCACCCCACCTACTAAAAAAAAATGGCTATAGAAAGATATAGTTGTTCTAACCAATAAATACCTTTGGCATATGTGAAGGGGCCAGCTAAAGAACTTGAATTTGTCCATTTGCCATGTACTTTACAGAGTATTTCCACCTCAGTCTGTATTTTACAGGACTATAATGCTTTTGATGTAGCAGTCTCAAGCCACTAAAACTTCACAATTCCAAATGCTGCTTTTTCAGTTTTAGGCATATGCATCATGAAGTCAGCACAAAAATTCTTCACATCGCATTTTTAACAGGATACTCAAACTATTCACAGTGAAACAGTCTTAATTACAAGAATGAATCCTTGCTGTCATCACTGCACTTTAAAAATATGACATCTAAGTTTATTTAATTTTTTCCAATATTCTGTAGCAAAAAGGTTTCAGAATGTAAGCAATTAGGAGCTAAGAAAGGGTGTAAGGCAGTGGTAGTATAATGGGTAATCAAAGTGAGCTACTTAAATTGCAGGGGGTTGAGCACCTCAGTGTCTAAGACAAATATTCTACCACGCAAACGAACAACCAGTTTAGTTTTTCCATGTGTTCCAGCAGTGTGTTACATTAATAAGTCCTCAAAAACCTTGTACAGTATTGGCAGGATTTATCTCAGCCTCTTTCTTGGTGCTGTTTCCCCACAATTGGAAGGCCACCTGGTTCGAGTTTCTCATGGCTGATTTCTTTCGCTGCTGATGTTCAGTAGCTACTGTTTTATTGCAATGTATTTACAAGAAACAGGCAATTTTTTTGAAGGTGCCAAGAGCTTCAAGCTTTGTTTGTTTATAGCTCCTCTGTGCACTACTACATGTCTCTTGGATTCAGCTGCCAATGTAAGGGATTAAGGGGCTAAGCGAGTTTGACTTGTGCAGGAATCTTTCAGATATGTTCCTCTAGCTCAACTCTTTCACTGGCAGTTTTTATTTAACAATAACTGCCCAAAAAAAAAAAATCCCTTGGTGCTGCAGGAGTGACAAAACAATCACACATTTCAGGCACAACTCAACATCTATTCACACCTCTAATAAAGATAAAATAAAATAAAAGTTCACAAAATTATAAAGCTCTTTGGCCTGTTGGCTTGCTTTTGCTAGGGTTTTTGTTCAATTTTTTAAATGCCCCAACTAATCTTCAGTTTGTTAGAGAGGGTTGGAGCAAGCGTTTGCTGACCTGTATCCTGCCCACAGGGCAATAATAATTCAATTTAGTTCCTGTAAGTGAAAAAACCACTTTTTTAAAGCTCTCCGAGAGAAATCTTGCATCAACATCCTTCGGTTACTGCCTTATTTGTTTCAGGCTACCCAAAACCTTTCCTTGGCTCCTGTTCCCCACATATCAGTGATGCCTCTGGTGTTTCATCACTAGGAATGGAAATTGTTCCTTATAGGAATTACGGACAGCTTTACATTTGTCTTGCTAGGGAGGGCTGAATTTTCACTGCTGATGAGGAGAGCTACTTAGTTATACCAGCAACTAAATTCAGGGCTAGCCCCAAAAGTATCTCTGCTAATGCGACTCACTGCTGACCAGCCCTACTATCTTGCTCCTGGGCACAAAGATTAAAGTTGTAATGAAAACCATAATTTTTTTTTTTGCTTTATGAATAAATGGAGATGGGCCTCACTTGCTTTTTAACTCCTGGTGCTCAAAGTGAAGTACAATTGTGTTCATTTAAACCTATGCAAGTATGGTTTTTACACAATTAAAAAGATATTGCCTACATGTTGCTTTTCAATAGCAAGACGAAGATAACAGTATTGATACTCATTCTCATATGCATACTTTTCTGGTTTTGTACATCAGATTTAATTCTCTCAACTAGGAACTGGGTTTGGTTTTTTATTTTTTGTGGGCTTTCTTTGGTTGTTGGGGGGTTAAATTATGAACACTCCTATACTCAGATTTTTTTTTTTTTTTAAAGGCATACACACACACATATTGTTCTTTGGTAAAAGATGCAGGTAGATCATGGTGTAATTTTGAGAGAGCGGGAAGCAAGAACAGCAGCACCACCAAAATGAGAATTGTTTTGATCACACAGTTGAATCTCAATACAAATATTCCTAATAAACTTTGTGGATGACACAGTGAAAAAAACCATGTGGAAGGACTTTATCTCCCGAGAAAGTTGCACTGAAACAAAGAGAGAGCAGAATTATAGACTGAGGAGCACGGAATACAGGTCCTACCAAGGGAATGCCAGATCGAAGCCAAAAAAGCTGCAATTCTGACAAGGAAGTAGGGAATAAGTGGAAGAGTCATTCAATACACTCTGTCATGATGCTAGTTACAAACAAAAATAGACCCTGCTTCAATATCCAACCAAGAAAGAAGAGTAGAGGAAGAACAAGACAGTGTGACAGTCTATACGACCATAGAGCATCTGGTAATCACGGTTTTAGAGAGCTGAGAAATTAAAGTGCAAATATATCACATATATGATTTCAAAGTTAGAAAAATGTGTCTTATTATTGGTGGACAAAGACTTGACATCTTTAGCCTGTCTGAAAGGAATCTCTGCTGTTTTGTGATTCTGCCATCTAAGCAGCTTCATGGAGAGAAAACAGGGAGCAACAAGAGCAAGACAGAATAGCTCAGCTGTGAGGCAAACACTCTTCACAGGGAGGGTGACTAATCACCGGAAAAACCTGTAAAGGCAAATCAGATTTCTGATTTCTTGACATTCCAGGCCTTTCTGAAATATATAATTATTAAGCAATGTTCTGCCTACAGTCACGCGAGAATGATATTTGCAACATGCACAGGGCAGTCATGACCTAGATGTCATACCATGCAAGCTGACTGGTAGAATGACTCTTTGTATATGTAAAACTCGTCAGAGTAAACATCCCACATGCGTTATATCTGTAATGTGTGGAAATCACCGTAACTTAGTAAATTATGTATCTACAGCTCTTTTTTGTCTAAAAATATATATACTCCGAATCATTCTCTCTTGGCACGAGGGAAGCTTGATGGCTCTTGGCATGAAGGAACGTGAGATTAACATATGTGGGCTTAGTGTTCCTCATTTGAGGATACTGGCTTCATTTGTATGGAATACAAACATGTCACGTTTCCTCAATATCTGAAACAGAACATTTATATTTATGAGGATACATAACTCATTTTCTCAAGTCTCCGATATTTGTTGAAAATTAATCATCCCCTTGCGAAACATTCACTAGAATATTCATAGGAAGCAAACATAATGAATAATCATATTCAACTTTTATAATCAAAAGTTCCGAAAGCAATTTACAGGAGGTAAGTATCATTATCCCCATTTATGGAGAGGGAAACTGAGGCATAATATTAACTTGCCTGACATCAAATCAAATAGCAGAAGTGTGTTACACCTTAGCTTTTTGGCAACCACTGGCATTCCTGTTCCTCTAATGCATAAAAATCATCAAAGCAAAAAAAGTAATTTTAATTTCAGTCAATATTAATATGTTTCTGTGATGTTTCAGCAAGATTTCTCTGAAGAAATTGACATTTCTCCACAGTGTTTAGAACATCTCTGTTCTTCAAGGCCTACCCATTTCCTGTGAAAACCTAAACCAGTTTTCCTGACTTCATTTCCAGCAACATCCAGAAGTCAGAAATACTACATGGGGCCTCTCTCCAACAATTTGTACCTTTGTTCTAGTCTAAAGCTTTTCTTGTTTATACAGTAAGATTTAATAAGGACACAAGGTCACAGTAACCAAAGTTTGCTTAATCTTTAAGCTATCAATCTTTAAAAAATTATTTTATGAAGGGAAAAACACCTCCATTCAAATTTTAACTTTACAAGATAAGATACCATTCTTCCATTAAGCATTATCATTTTAATTGAGGCTAAAGGATCCAAACTTTACACAGAAAAAAGAATTTTATCATCCTTTTTCACTGGGGGGGGG
>Ga0065711_1032125_pt1 | contig 27955 bp, 15 predicted proteins | sample Hoacrofraction12_FD_59098 | JGI IMG/M metagenome (GOLD analysis project Ga0065711, IMG submission 59098) | Hoatzin crop microbial communities from Cojedes, Venezuela - Epithelial fraction 12 v2 (version 2) | ecosystem: Host-associated > Birds > Digestive system > Esophagus > Crop | place...
TAACGGCCGTTCCCTGGCCGTCGCCGTTTACGGCGGCGTAGCCAATAGGAAGGCGGCGCGCGTGCGCAGCCCGGCCAATGGGCGGGAGGGGCGGTGCGTTTAAACAGCGCGAGTGGCGGTTACCGGCCCTGCTAGGTGTGTGGGGGGGAAGGGTCTGCAGTGGTGGTGTCGTCATGCCCGGCCGCCCCGACGACTACGAGGTGCTGCTCACCATCGGCGCGGGTTCCTACGGCAAGTGCCGCAAGGTCCGCCGCAAGGCCGACGGCAAGGTGAGGCGGCGGCGGTGGGGGCACCGCGGCACCGCTCCCTCAGTCGCGCTCCCCCCTCCCCCCGTGCCGTCGCTGTCAGCTTCGGCTGGGAACTGGCGGCTCCCCGAGATAAGCGAGGGGCTTTGCAAGCTCCCCTCCCCCCGCAGGGCTCTAACTCGCTCCATAAGGCGGGTTTGCTTCGGATTTTTTTCCCCTCGTAGATCTTGGTGTGGAAGGAGCTCGACTACGGCTCGATGACGGAGGCGGAGAAGCAAATGCTCGTCTCGGAGGTGAATTTGCTTCGCGAGCTGAGGCATCCGAATATCGTCCGGTATTACGATCGGATCATCGACAGGAGCAGAACGACCTTGTACATCGTGATGGAGTACTGTGACGGGGGTGACCTGGCTAGCTTAATTGCGGAGTGCACGAAAGAAAGGCACGTGAAATCCCCTTTGTGGCCGTTTTGGAGTGTCTAGCGTAAAGTGTGTTGGGCATTAAAAAGAAAAAGCCCCAAGTGAAATGTATCTCTTCTTAATAACTTCTGAACCTCATCGGGTCTCGTCCTTTTGACCCAGTAACTTTTCTGAAATGTGAAAAAGTTGTGCCAAATTACAGCGCTGGTGGGAATTGTGCTAATGAATGCACCGACTGATTGGACGTTTATGTCCAAATAGTAAAAAAAAAACCTGAGCTCTCTGAGGCAGAAGCTGTTGAAGGGTTTCTGGATGCAGGGCTATGCATGGTGTTGAAATCACAAAACAGTTCTTGCAGGTAGGTAGCTTGATCGGCGGGTTCCTCTGGCTTGGCTGTCAGTGAAACCACTTGTATCCTATTTTTGGCTAGAACACCAAAACATACATGAAAGAGAAAAGTGATTTTAAACAAGATGTTAAAAACTATTTTATGTGCCTGCATATAAAGCTTGCAGAGACACCAAGCTGATTAAGACTTCACCTTGGTCTAATCTTAGACTTAGCAGCCTACTTCATAAGTATAATATCTGTTTTCATTTTCTTAAGTAAGTACATGACAGTACATGCATTGCTTTGTAAGAATAGTCTAAAATGGTATGGCAGCTGCCCCAAAGCATACTAGTATTTTCATTTCAGGCAGGTTATATTAAAAATCGGCACAGTCTCAGCTCCATTGTTGTATGTTGCTGCTAATAGATTTAGAAACAGCTGACAATATTCTTTTATTGTAAGTCATCAAAGGGGCAGATCTCGTCACAAAAGCATTAACATGATGTTTGTTTTGTAACTAATGGAAATGCTACATACTTGTTGGACCCTTTGAGGGAGGAAGGGAATATTATGGGGATTCTGCAACAAAAGTCTAGATGTCTTCTATCATATTTGGAGTGATTTTTTTTTTTAAACTTCCATTTTTAAAATGGTGTATATAGATGCCTGTTGCTGTTAGCTTTCCATAAAGGTGCTGGGGTTGATTCAGTAGTGTTTTATAGCAGTAGCAATCAAAAAGTTACAGAGCTAAGACTGGTAGCAACTACTTAAACCGATGTATGCTCAGAGAATACCTTTGCTAAACAATGTGTTCATCTTTCAGGCATCACTTGGAAGAAAGCTTTGTTCTCCGAGTATTGACTCAATTGACATTGGCCTTGAAGGAATGTCACAGACGGAGTGATGGTGGAGTCACTGTGCATCGTGACCTTAAACCAGCAAATGTCTTTCTAGACGGCAAGCAGAATGTGAAACTTGGGGATTTTGGACTGGCTAGAATACTGCACCATGACACCAGCTTTGCCAAAACGTTTGTTGGAACTCCGTATTATATGTCTCCAGTAAGAGCTCCCTTCTATGCCTTGTCTTGCCTTTTGTCCCTTCAAGATCTGTTTTCTTCAGAGTCCATGAATGTGTGCAAGGTTTCAAGGAAGAGTTACTAGCCTTGAAGGCAGGTGACTTTTTTCATAAAATGTATATGTTTTGGAGACAAGGTTATTTTGCAGTTATTTTCGTCTCCTTTCTTCCCCACACCATCGCTGCCTTCTAATTAAAGTTGCTCTTCGCTGTATAAGTTTTGATATGTTCTTGGAATACTAGAGATATGTTGGAGTATATTGTCCTGAAAAGGAATAGGGAAGCTAGAGCACTTTTATATTTCATACTGTTAGGTAAAGAGCTTATTCAATTAACTCTTGATGGTAAGATTTTAATTTGTAGTGGAAATGAGCAAGAATGAGTCGTTTCCCTGATATCGTGCATTTTGTGTGGGAAAGATTAATGTTGACTGAAATAGAGTTGTATCAACTGAAGACTGGTGCAACACTTCAGTCTTCTACAGTGTAGTACTGCCACAACTTCTTAAAAATCCTGCTAGTAAGAGTAGCTGTGGAGATTAATTAAGATGGAATCTTAAAAGTAACCCCAGTAGTGGTTTAACCTAGATTTGAACAGCAACTGGTTATCCTGCAATAATAGAAAATGTCTTCATTAATAAACCTGAGGTTGTTCTCCTTATTTAGGAACAAATGAACCATATGTCATACAATGAAAAATCTGACATCTGGTCTCTAGGATGTCTCCTGTACGAATTATGTGCTCTCTCGTAAGTATAATGTGGTAATAAATGGGAAACATAGCTGTTAATGCATTTATGATTAAGTTTTTTATAGATGAAAGATTAAATGTTTTGGAGATTAGTCCTAGACTTATATTTCTGTATTGCTCTTGACATTAGGTAGTCAAAGCAAATATTTGATTGTAGCTTTTTTACTTAGTCTGATGTGTTTTTTATGAAAATGAGTCCTGTAAAACTGGTGAAAGAATCCAACAAAAGTGTTGTTCTTCAGGCCTCCGTTTAGGGCTTACAACCGAAAGGAGTTGGCAGAAAAGATAAGGGAAGGGAAATTCAGACGACTACCATATCGTTACTCAGACCAGTTGAATGAACTTCTCAAAGAGATGCTGAACGTAAAGGTAAAATTACTAATTTTTCCACCTATAATTTGAACTAATACTGAAATATTAGTTTTCCTTCTCAATTGTGAAACAAACTGATCGGAAGTAGTGGTTTCTGTCACCTTATCTCTGGCAATATCACTTGTGGGGGAAGAGGGGAGGAATTGTGCTTTGAGTCCATTAAACAAAGGCAGCGGCTCAAGTTTTATGCCAGGTTCACAGGATGCAAAAAGACTGTCTCAGTATTGGTTTATACAAAATTTCCTGGCAGCGTGCTTAACAAGGTCTTATAACTTCAGGGTTAAAATGGTTCCGGTGTGTTTGGAAGTTGGAAGGGGTTGTTTTGTCTTCGTTTCGGTTTTTGCTTTATGTGGCTAATGTATAGTTTGCCCCCCATGGCTGGCAGGGGGGTGTTGAGAAGAGTATTGCATGGTACAACAAAGCTGTAAAAAGAAGCCAAGTCTCCAACAGGTGTGGATCCTTCAGGAATCAAGTGACAGGTAGAGATGCAGCGTGTCAGCTCCAGAACCTACTGACATTTGTCTCTGTAGGCTCACCACCCCATTGTGGCTCTGAAAGGAGTGGGTGCCTGGACTAGGAGATCCAGGCTTGCGGCTTCTGGAGCTGAAGGCTGGTAACAGCCTCTTCCCTCAGCTTTTGTCATCTGGTTGCGCTGCCCCTTCCTAACTCCATTTTTCTCTAACTTCTTCACTGTATAGCACCTCAGCTGGTTTCTATCTGCGGTGGGTCTTGCTTGGGAATCCCTGGTCTTAATGTTTCTTGGTTACAGATGGAACCTGTTGGTAATGTCTTTCCTTTAGGATTATTGCCGACCTTCTGTTGAAGATATTCTGCAGCACCCCTTGATAGCAGACTTGGTGACAGAAGAACAAAGACAAAATTCTGACAAAAGAGGCCAGAGATCACGGGAGCCAGAAAGGCTGCAGAATTCAGATGCTGCAGTGAATGAGCTGAAACGGAAGGAGCAACAATTACAGGAGCGAGAACAAGCCATTAAAGAGAGAGAGCAACGCTTGGAGCGTATGATATTCCACTTTGGGAAGGGGGTGGCAATGGGATTCTGATTCAAAAGAATAAGTACGGAGGAAGGAAGCTTTCAAAATGCACGAGGGTATCGTACTCCTGCATTCACTACTAAAATTCTGTTTAAAGACTAAAACAAGAAGGCTTGGGCTTACTCATCTATACTAGTTGTTTCAAGTTGCTAAGATCTAATTGGCAGTTTGGAGACAGAAATCTGGTTTGGGAAGATTATTAAACATGATTGGCAATTAGAAAAGTATACAGGAAAAATAGGGTCTGAATATATTTTTCTGCACTGTGCAGTGTAGGTTGGTTTTCACCCACTCTGTGAAAGTAAACATTGGCTACACTAATGTGTAACCTAAGGTGAGCCTGATGTTGGAGCAAAGCATACGTGAGCAGACAGAACTGCTTTTATAGCAGCTGTACCCTACAGGTAGCTTGCCTGTGAAACCATATAGATGGCTGGTCCTCAGGTGTGGGGATTTCCTGCCCACATAAAATACCCTTTGCATATGCATTAGGCTCTGTAATACAGATTTTTAACCTTATGTGGTGTTTTCTGAGCCTGAATAACGGCGGCTGCTGCTGTAAACAGGGTATTTAGTCGTAGCTGAGTTGTAGTATCTGGTATCTAAATATTTAGATCTGGTGTCATGTATGCCATGAACTGATGTGCAAAATAGAAAGCTGCTATAGTTTTATTGTAGATATGGCAGAGTTTGGGGTGAAGACGAAGCATGCCTGGCATTTCAGAGTACTTGTCCAGTGCTTTCAGTGCAAATCTGGTATCAGATTTATATCAGATAAAGGTGTTTATCAGATACAGGTGGATCTACACAGCAGTTACCTTGCTTTGTTTAGAGCCATAGAAGCAGAAATATGGCTGCATCTGACAGGCTATTAGTGCTGTCTTTATCTGCTAGAAAATGTCATGCACAATCACTCTAACAGTTACATTTTAACACTGCATACGACCATATTTCTACTTCCAGAGAGAGAACGGGAACTCTGTGTTCGAGAGAGACTGGCAGAGGACAAACTTGCTAGGTATTTTACTAACCTCTAATTGCTTATATTAGAAACTCTACAATCTTACAACAAAAAGCTTAAACTCATCTTTTCAAAACAGAGCTGAAAACATGATGAGGAACTACAATCGCTACAAACAACAGAGGACATTAGCTTGTGCAGATGGTCCAGGTATGAAAATATGCAAGAAGCCACGTGCAGTGATAAATATAGGCTGGTATGACTAGAAGAATGCCCCTGATGCTCAGCATGCTGTACCTAGTCCCATTGTAGCCATACGAACCCCAATTATCTCTGCATGGTTGAGAAGAGACTACTGATTTTTCTACTTTGCAAAAAGACTTAATGACTGATGCTCAGCCATGAGTATGAGTGACTGCTGTCAGCACTGCAGTCTTGTGCTGTTTTGAAAATTGGGTTCTTGTGGTAAGCTAATATAAGTGCTGACTTGTAACCCAAACTTTCTCAGAGCTGTACTTATTTTACTTATGGATACTTCTTTATAGACCTTTGATTTAGTTAATTTTAATAAAATTGCACATGTCTAATCACTTCAGATTTAGTTCAACTTCAAAAACTTCAAGTTTGGAAATAATATTTGTTGCGACTCAGCTGTAATTAGTGTCTCATATAAGCTCTGAAGACTACAAACTGCTACTATCATACTCCAGTTTAACTCACTAGGGAAAAAAAAAAGGCTTTCAAAATGTGCTATAATGCTTCCTGACTAATTGTAGTCCAGTTTGGTTTACAGTAGGTATTACCTCATAAGTATTTGACCCTCACATGGGTCTTGTTTGTTATTCCTCACTATCATCACCAGTTCATTGCACCCATCTTTAACAGTAAAAATTATTCAAATATTTGTGGAATATTAAATGGCTGGCTCCTAAGTAGTACTCGAGAACAAAGAAATGTGAACACCCTTTAACATCCAGCAACAATCTTTTCCTTTAGTTTTGCTCAGCTAAAGCAACATAAGCATGTCACTGCCTCTAACACAAATAAAGCTGAAGTTGCATTTTTTCAAGTCCCTATCACAGCAGGAAAGAACACCAGTAAAATGCCACCAGAAGTTAGTGGTACTTCAGCTATTTCTAACATTTCTGTCAATTTTGAGAATTCCACCTGTCTTTCAACATCTTGTCTGACTTTTTTATATTCTTTAATGTATCATTAAGAATAAACTTGCCTTGGGCTTTCTGGTGTTGCCTCTAGGACTGGATGACTGAAGCTAAATGAGCTTCAGCATTTGTTTCTGTTCTCTTCTCAATTTCCCACCCCTTTACATGATCTTAACAAGGGTATTAATTTTTGAAGATGGGCAAAACCACTTTGGGTAGTTAATACCTCAAGATAGACAATGCAGAAAAGTGAATGTAGTTATTAGAGTGACCAAGTCTTGCAATATCTGTAGATCACTCGATTAAACGTTTCTCACAATGTTTGCTACTCTTCAAATTCATTCCATGGTACTCGTGTGATACTGTTTCTCAAATTCTCCCTGTGCTGGTATGAATGGACTAAGTGTTTCTCCAATATGTTATCAAGATTGCTTTTGTTGTTTTCAGTTACTCTAATATGACTGTCTTTTTTGCAACTGGATTGCATCTCACATTTTTAGATCCCTAATTTCTCCTCAGTTGTGTGATTCACTTCACAGTGAAATGGAATACAAAAAGTCCTGGTTTCTAGGACAGTGTCCTAGACCCCACCCTACTTTTGCAGGGATTTTCTGATTCGAAGGGAAGGCTTTAATGTTAAAACACATATAGCTTACTGATATGAAACTATAAAGTGCTGAAACATTAGCCCCTTCAGTCTGGTCCTTCTCACTATTCGGTGCTTAGTGCATCCTTGCTCTAGCCTACTGAATCAACAATGAAGGCTTCAGCAGAGTTATGATTAGGACAGTTAGACTTTTCATAAGGACTAATTTTTTTTTTTCTTCAATCTGAGTCTTGTGAAGTTTGCTATTATGAGAGACAATTCAGCTATATTAATATCTTTTTGATGGTAATTTTCATACCCGACGTTATTAAAACCAAAACAAACTAACTGCCTTTTGACTGTGGCAGTTCTATACAGCTAAAGCATAGCTATACTATAAAAATTCCTGTCCTGGAGGCTGCGCTGAAAGTAACTTGCTAACTGTTAATGCACCTAAACTCATTCATCACATCAGAGCACAGTTTGTACCCCATTAACTTGATACAGGAATAGAGTTGGAACAGTGTGGGTAATGTAGAAAGGCCACTGGACAGGTTGGGTCTGCCCCTCCTATGAAGGAAAGACAAGGCTTTTTGGTAGCTGAGAGCCTAATTCTCCATTTCCCTTTGGAACTGGTTTATGTTACTGTCCTGTCCTTCAGAAGAAACTCCCATCTCTTTTCTCCTTATATCAACTAATATTTCCTTAGTTGCTGGGAGGTGCGCCCTAGAAACTACAATGGCTTGTGTCCTTTTACCGTAATTATTTAAAAGGCCTGCTTTCAATTTTTCCTCCAAAAATGGAAAAGAATTATTGCTGTGAACTGAAATGCACTTATATTATGTAAAGCCATAGGTAGTTAGTAAAATGCATAACAGCGTTAAAAGACATAAGCTAAGTGATAAATGCTGAAATATGTGCTAATCCAGTACTTTTATTTATTTCTTAAGATAACGCACTCCTGCTCCCCTTTTCTACAACCAAGAAGAAAGTACACTTTGATGGAAGTGCACACAATGCTGTGCCTCCCGCTAATTTGGAAAACTGTCCCCTTTCCAACATGAAATGCTCTGATCTCAAAAAACGTCTATATGCTGTAAATCTACGGGCTCAAGCACTGTCTGAACTGGAAGAAAGCTATCAACTAAAGAGCAGACAAATCTTGGGCATGCGCTGAATCTGTAACATAGATGTACAGCATTTAACTTTTTAGAGTTGATTAAATGTATAGGAGGATACTTGTGCCTCCTGCTTTTAAGCTGGAACCTACTGAAAATATATTTTACCACTTGTTTTACAAATTTTTAGTCTATGATAGGTAGTTCATGATAAGGGCATAAGAGATTGTATTATGAAAACATGCAGTTTCAAACATGCTAAATTAATTGTATTATGAAAGAAAAAATATTTTGGTCTTCCTTCTGTTTACCATACATTACTCTTCTGAAAATATAAAGAATGAATATTGTAAAACAGATTTTGTTAAAACTGATGTGAAAAATTTTTCAGACAAAAATGTACAGAGATTCACAATCTGTAGGTTAAAATGATGCTGTATATAATCTACAGTACTTGATAAAAGAATTATTGATACTTTGTATATATAGAGAAACAGTGGCTTTTTTGTCTGTGCTTGTAAATATTTTTTAACTATCAAAAGAGCAAAAAGATTTTATCCTGTTTCTTCCTACTAACTAGGTGACCTACCAAAGCAGGCTACTTTTAGTTTAATGTCTGACTAATAAGTGGGATGGGTCAGCTTAGCATAATTGATGATTTTATAGTCCTTCCTGCCTGGGCAGCTGAATGGCTTGTCCATCAGCTCTTTACAGGCCTGCTTCAGGGCATAACGCTCAAAATAACACCTTCTTTGGTTTGAAACTATGTTATAAACTGATCCCCTGAGACTGCTGTCCTGGACCGGACACCATCCACAGTACTGGCACCTGTGTTTTGGGGAGAAGCAACTGTACTTTGAATAGCAAATCCTTATTTTCTTGAAGCTGATGAGGTATCTCCATCTTTCCCTTCACAATTCTCTGCTAGAGTAGGGGGTTTCTCACTTAAGGTGGTGTAAGTTTCATGAACTAAGTCAGACACGTTAATTTTAGAAAATCCTTTGGAACTGTAGTATCTGACATTTTATATAAGGATTTTATAGAAAGATTTTCTATCTCTGGGTTGAAATGCAATAAAACATACATTCTTAGAAAACAGCTAATTTTCAAAACATATGTTTCTTTTTGGGCCATGAATGTTATCTAAGGAGGTATTCTAGATGGTTTTTACTCAAAAAGAAGAGAATCTTATTTGAAACATCAGTTTAATTTGGTGTATTTGCTGATAGACAACTACTTGTGTCATCAAACAATAGTTGTGCTCTAGCAGATTCTTAACCACCCAGCAGAGCTTATCGCATTTGCTTGCATAGTGGTTACTGTTTTCCCCACAGCCTTTGCTGAAAAGAATTAGAATATGACCACTTGGTTTGCTAGTCTAAAACTACCGCTAAGCTGGTGGTCATCACCGAGCACTCAGTGTGGTGGGAAATATCTGGCGGGTACGCGCAGCCAAAGTAGCTGTGCTGTATAGATCAGTGCAGCTTTCCTGCTGCATTCTTTCACGTTGTTTAGGATTCTTACACGTATTTGGAGGGTGAATCCTTGCTTTCTCACCATGTCTGCACATTCAGATTTTTCTGTTCTGTGCCTCAACCAGAAAATCTGCAATGCAGTTTGCTGGCCTTCATGGGTATCTTTATTGTATAGCCCATAAAACATCAAAGGGTAGAATATGCAGTGGTGTTACTCTAATCTGAAAAAGTATATAGGATGCAAGAATTTTGTTGTATGCTTTGTCATCTGCAAAATGCAGATGCCAATTAGTGAAAGGAGGAAACCAAGCAACCAAGAAAATAAATTAGTAATCCATGATTCAGGAAAGAGTGTATTGTGAAATAGTTGCTGCTTGCAAATGCTTGCTTTTAACAAGATCAAACTAAGAAAATGGCTTGAGAGTATTTTTTTTTTTCTTGGAACATACAGCTGGAACAAAAAATTTCTGCTTTTTAAAAATAAAATACCTTCAGAGCAATACCTGCAGCTTTCCTCTTCCTTTAATTCTCTGCTGACCTCACGATGGCACTGTTGCCCTGTAATTGTTGCAAACTTCCTTGAGTCTATTGATGCACTCCTACAAAATTTGAGATCTGATTTACATAACGTTTTTACCTGTTTTGTTTCAGAAAATCATAAATGTGTTGCTGCAGCTTGCTGGGGCAATTGATTGTAATTATCTCCAATTTGCCATTTTGCATCGTTTTTGCATGTTTTATAAAAATAGTTGAATCAAAGTCTTAGTTAACAATTACACTATTATGTATAAGAAATGCTCTGGAGAGTGCAAACTCTATCAATCACAATGGCAGTAATAAATGAGAACAGCTTACGTTACAGCTGTAGCATTGAGCTGTTTAAGCTGCTTTACTCATAATGTCTTCTTGAAGTATTATCACTCTAATATGACAAATGCAGAGTCTTTTGATGTTTTTGAAGTAAGAACTGGTATGTGTCAAACATAAGAGGAAGGCATCCTGGAGATTGCCTTCATTCTCTCTCTCAGGATTTTTGCCTTAGAATTGTGAAATTCACATTTTCCTATAAAGGCATAACTGTTTTTCCCACAGCATGTGTGTCACATTGGAATCACATTCAGGATGTAATTCTCAAATATATTCAGGAAAATAAACAGAACATTTATGGGAATAATAACTTCTTATAGAGTGCTTGCAAAACATTGACATCATACTTATCTCTTAAAAGTGAAGGTAAATTTATACATATGTATATACAGGATGACAATAATGGTGTACACTGTTGGAAGTTCTGAGCTAAATTCATTAATGATTAATACAGATAACAGGAATTTTAATAATATGTATTGTTGTGGGTACACAAATGATATATAGAAGTCACTCTGAAGTTACAGAAGTTTTATATGCATAAAACATAATTTAGCTCAAAGCTAGACTGGAGGGGAAGTTGCATCATTTTTGAAAAATGTGGACCAGATCCCTGATCATCACCTTTCGTGTGTGACCATGATCAAGACCCTGTCCCGGGCCTTAGGTTCCACCCGTAACAGGCTTGTGGCAGGGGGGTGCTCAGCGACAGCACTGGGGCACTGCGCAGGCCTGCTTTTTTGGGCAGATCTTTGGTGGCCATGGTGCAACCGCTTTCGTCTCCTACTTTGGGCAGTTGTCCATGTAGTAGGGAATGAAATTCAGTGGGAAAATAGGGGTGAGTTACCGAAGTAATTTACTTAATGATTAGCCTGGTCACCTGTGCCCCCTGCAGCCAGCTGACCAGGCCATTCCATGTGACTACAGCGCTTCAACGGCGTGAAAGTGCTGGCTCGCTGGGCAGGTAGAATGCTCAGAGGAAATCAGGCTTAAATATAGAGCACCATCAACTTCTTCCTACACATCAGTACCAACAAGCCGTTTAATCTGCACTGTACCATTGAACGGGCGGAGAAACAAATCCCACTGGAACAATTAGAAAACACTTTATCATAGAGAAATTCACACTGTTGCCTTTACTGTCAGTGAATAACCCAGGTGGAAGTGATCTGGTCCTAATAGTAGCAACAAGCTGGCCCACAGGCGCTCACTGGCAGAATCAATCTCCCGCAGTTCCCTGCCGGTACAAGAAACAGCACGCAGCAGCAGCTCCCTGACATTGCTCTTGTCTTTGTCTGGAAAAGAGAGATTGCTCCTCGCTTGCGCTGCTCACCATCCTAGCCGCCATGTGTACCCCTTGCTGTGCTGATAGAGATGAAGTCCCTTTCCTGGTGAGCAACACTTCTAGCATTCATAGTCCAAAAAGCAGTTGGACCCAGCAATGGTACAGTGACAGTATTTGGGCCATGTCTTCATCTCAGTCTTCCCTTGTGTAACTTCTGTGAAGCCAGAGCAATCCTAACATCTCCAACCTGGTGTATCTGGCGTAGAAGCACCTGCTTAATAGGCGTTTCAGCACTGCAGAAGACTTTGGCCTAATTAAGGCTACACACAGTATAACACACATCAGGTATTAGAAGTGAGTTTTATTTATGTATTTACCTTAAAAGTTAGCTGAAAGTTAAATATTAATCTTTACAACTTCAAAAAGCTCCACAGACCAATAAGCGTAATGCCACATATTGTTGTACTGCTTTTCCATTTAATCTTGCTTTCAGCCAGATCAGCAATGCTGAGAAGTTACCATCCTAACGGCAACAGCGCCTTTATCTGACATATTATTTTGAAGGCAAAGTGCACTTCTGAGGCTCAGCTGCCATGAGAGGATGAAGCTTTGTTGGAAAAAAATTCCTCCATATTCTATGAAATGGACTCATGACACAGTTCTATGATATAAAAGGAAAAGAAAGGCTACAGCAGTACCTAGAATTAGCTAGCTCCAGACAGTCTTATTTTTCAATGTAGGCTCCTTCTGGGTAACATAACATATTTATGAAAACTTTTGGCTAATTAACTTTTGTTTTTGATTGGTTTTTGATTAACTTTTGACTGACGGATGATGCTTGTTGCCGGGCTACCTGGTTCGAGCAGAGGTAATTTATGGGCCCAATTATTACTGCATTGTTCTCTGCTGTGAATATATTCTTGGTCTCAGTGCATTATGTCTACTTCCTTGGCAAGTGAAATTCTGACTTGGACATGACATGCAGTGAGTAATAACCAATAATGCAGCTCCCACTATCAATTTTCATATGCAGTTTTTTGTGGTAAAATTAATGCAACACTCAGATTTATAAAGAATATGGCAGGTACTTAACAGGTGCTTGAATATTTGGATAAAGCAGTCATTTTTTTTCCATTATTCATACTAATCTTAAAAACTTTTTTATTTGCAAAGATAGCTGCTAAATACTGTCTCATTGTTTCATCAGCTCTTTTAGCAGGTCCTGACCTGGCAAGGCTAGTGGAAGTAAGCATATGCATAATACAAATTTTTGCACATTTGTGTCAGTTGAAGTCCCAAGGCCACAACAGAAGCCCAGTAATGCCAATGACAAGCTTTCCTTCAAATTCAGTGAACCCTTGGCTGGACTTCAACTTCATTAGCATTAGACATACTACACATTTGTAAATACTTACACTTGTTTGCTATTTGAGGAGGAAGAGCATTGCCAAAGGTACAGCAGGAACAAACCATCCATCTTCCTCAACAGAAGCAAAGACAAGCCACTTTAGGTAGAGTTCTTAATCTTGGCTTCTACCAGATCAGACTTTCTTTGACAAGAATTCACATCAACAGCCCTCTGGCAAGCTTGGGTATCACACAGACCTCTCTGGAGTTGTACGTAGCATTAGGGACCAGTGAATACATTCTTTTCTGCTCATAACATGTTTTATCATCCAATTGCAAATAGAAGCGATATTATCTACCTGACCTCTCAGCTCTTCCTAGACCGATTCCAGTGACCCCAGAGCTAGATGGCTATTTAGGTCATCCAGGAAGTTTAGAAAATCCTTCCTGACAAATGCAAGTGTTGTCACTGACCGACGTGAGTGCTAATTGTCATGTACAGTCTTCTCTGATGACTACTAATCAATCTTTAGATGCCACTAGGGAAAGATAATAGGGAATTTCTGAGACCTGGATGATAACACAAACAAAGCCATCAGGGCAAATGGCAGCTCATGACAGATGATGATTTCCTGGGAGGTGAAGCAAATACCTCCTATGGCAATGATCCACGTAATTAGCTTGTACTGGATTAAAAGTAGTTTGTGGTTGCAGTTAAAAGCAGGAGGAAGCATTAGCATCAAAGAAAACGATATCATCAAGGAAGTATTCAGCTGATTGGAAAAATAACATATTTTTATGAGAATTGTTACAGGCTTACCTTTAGGGAATATTTTAAATATTTCTCCCCAGGTGAACTAAAAGTTAGGAGAAAAATCTTACCATTGTGCCAGTTTCTAGAGGGACAAATGTGATCAGAGAACTGCTGCTGTATCACGCAAGCAAAGGGATCTGTCTGCCTGGAAGGCAGGCTGGGGCCTCACACTCATCAGGCGTAAGATGATTCTTCACCAATTTTAATTCAGTCAGTTTCAGCAATGTGATGGGCACAGATCAGCAGTGTGATGAACACAGGTGAGCAACCAAGAATGTGTCACCAAGTCTCTGTGTAAGATGAAATGAGTAAAATTCCTTGTTCTAAATTTCCCACTCTTTCAAAGCCAAATTCCTGTCTCGGTGCTTGAGATCTCAAGACAAAACTGGATGCTACAGGGGCACCTCACCTCTGTGCAAAGCCACACTCAGTGGAGCTCCATGTGTAATCAAAAGGGGAAAGGGCGTGAAACTGTATTTTCTAGTTACTGATCATAAGCAATGGACTGAAATCTCGATCCTGCATTGTCCAAGTCCAGGGAATTTCTCTGGGCAGAGCCCTGGAACCCGTGTTTCAGAGGCTTAGAATGGAATTTGTATATGAACAACCACAGCCTTCACCTGTGCATGTTTTTCACCTCCTACTGTGTTCATTTTGCCGTCTCACATTCTGGCTAACAGAATCCATGGCAGACTGGTCTTGTAACTGCTGCTAATTTGCACTTGCTGCTGGCATGGCTGTGGGTGCAAACCAGACAGTTAAGTGTTGGCAAGAAGAAGTGGGTTAATCACAGCATTGGAAGCGTGGTCCTCTGCTTCTGCTCCAGGGAATGAGCTCAACTGAAAGGCAAAGCCCAGTCAGGGAACTCAGCCTTGGGTTTGTGCCCAGCAGTAACCATGAATTTCATTTTCAAATCTGGCTCTGCAGCAACTTCTTACATAAAATCCTAGAGCCCGGCTCAAATTGACCAGATGTTCTAATGGTCACTTGCTTTTTTAATCGTATTTTTTTTACAGTTTAGATTTCATCTTCACTTTCTGGAAGTGAAGTAGCACTTGCTACAGAGGTCAATTCTAAGCTCAGCATTATTGCAGTGATTTGCAGTGTTTGCAAGCAGCCTGCCATATCTGCATTGACTCAGTCACACGCAAAACTCTCCGTCATAAATGGGAGTTGTTTCTAAAGGCTTGCTCCAGGTCCTGCCCCTGCACCCCTTACCAAGCTGTTTCTCCATATCTTCACCTTGGGCAAACAGCCAACTTTCTCAGAAAAAAAAAATCAACTTTACAAAGTGGGACTGAAGAAATTACTATGCGATGGTGAAGTACTTTCAGCTCTGTACATGATGAAAAATGCTATTTAGCTCTTTGTAACTTTGCAGTTATTAGTGGACATGTAAAGATATAGTATATGTAACCAGTTGGCACTAGAACAAAGTTGGAGAAAAACTGGTATGTTTTGCATGGATTTATTATTGTTATTTTCACACAAAAATGTGCTACCAAAGACGATGTCAGCTTTAGTTCTAATCCCGTATCCCACAGTACTAGGCTGTGAACAAATATTTTTTAGTGATTCTACAGTAAAATCACCAATTGTTCTCTTACCAAAAATCAGAAGCATCAATAAGAAAAGTGCTGAATAAAATCAAATCTTTGCAGTGATAAGGACAGCTTTCAGCATATGCAAACACAGAATTGTCTTCTACTCTTCTTTTTAGTAACCAAACACAAACCAATTAACCTCTTCCCCCATTTACAGGCTCATTCTCCCTGGTGACTCAGCCTGGAAGAGCGGTAGCTGCTCACTTCTTTAATGCCATTAGAACTCTTTATCATGCTGTAAATCTTCCTGGCCTGTTTCAACCTCAGCAGTGCTGAGAAACAGGACATGCACCCAGTCTCAGCACCGCATGTCCCTAACTGCATACATTTAAGACCACTGATTATCGGTGAGGTCCCTTCCTGTCACTGGTAAATAACAAATAATAATAAATGCATGAAAAGAACACTAGACATTTGTCAACCTGGGAGTAATTCTAAGGAAACTTATATTTAAGACTTGCATTACCTAGCAGTGAGGTTTTTGGTTTAAGCATGTAGCTAGCAGAAACAAACCCAAGCTCATCTATTGTCTTTACACATCTATCGGGTCCTTCATAACTCAACCAGTGCAAGCCACCAGGTAAACTGGAAATCTCTCTGTGGCAACATCTACCCTTCTAATTTTATTACTTCAATGAATACCAGCCTTCTGATTGACAGCCCAGTAGCCTGACATCCTCCCTTCACAGGAGCGGAAGGTCACTCTGAATTAACAGGCTGAGCCTGTCTCTGTATGCACTTGGTGCTCTGCCTTCTCATCCAGGTTGCTCAGATTGCTGTCACTCTTGCTTATTTGTTTTAGGAAGTGCTTACTTCTTCAAAAAAAGAGGAAAGGTAATTTTAAGTAAGATTTTAAGTAATTTTAAGTAAGTAATTTTAAGATTACTGAGGAGGTATCAAATGATAATATTTAGTATATTTTCCCCTTCTTTAATTTTGTCTGAGCTAATCGTCCTTTGGCAGGGGAGTGAGAGTGGCTGTTTAAACAACAGTAGTTTATTTACAGCTCCTTGGGGTTTCATTGTCATTTGTCTGGGATGGTAGAAACATTAACCCTAATTCAGCATTGTTGCAAGCAAAGGATTTCCACGTAATTGCTTTTGCAAGCTACATGCTATAAATGAGAATTCTCATTTCAGACTCATTTCACAACCACTTCTTCCTCTGCAAGTCTGGGCCAAATATCAGAAGAAAAAGTCCACTGACCCCTTCAGCTGCTGTTTCAGGGCCATCTCTTTGCAGTATATTACTTCCGGATTTTCTCTCATGTTGATCCTCATTAATGTTTTATTTATCTACTTCTGAAGCACTCCCAATATCTGGACCTGAGTGACTGTGGTTGCTCTTGCCAGAAGACACTGTCAGCCAAGGGGCAGCCAGACTGCAGGGCTAAGATACTGAGGAATGAGATGGCTTCCCCAGGACCTGAAACCGCTCCATCACTGCTGGCTAGATTTCAAAAAGACAGTACGCAATTTAGGCAGGAATCTTTGATGTGAGAATCTCTGAGTCAGGGTTTGAAGTTATATCAGTGTTACAGCTCCTGATGATCCACCTTTGAGCAATAACTTAAGAATTTGTCCTTGAGATTATCTGTCAATTTTTCTTTCATCTCCCTTAGAGCAACTGTGAACATCAGGGGATTCCCAAAGAAACCTGTCCTTTTTGGCAAAATCCATCCTACTAAGAGCTCTCCTACTAAACGATCCAGATACGTGCATTTCCCCCACTCCCCTGCCAATGAGTCTTTTAAGTTTCAGGCCTGGGTGACATCGGAAGGATGATAGTGTGGATCCTCAGCATCTCTGGGAGATGTCTGCCGTATGTCAGACGCTGATGAACAGAGAGGTTCGCAAACAACCGAGGATAGTCGCAGAAGTACGCAAAGCTAGGGCAAGATTCTTAGGGTTTGTCCTTCGATTGTAAAGGCAGGAAGAATCCTGGCCCTGAGGGAGCCAGGACTGCAGACCTGGGTTGCAGACAAAGTCCTGCCTTTTTGATTTAGAGTGTTTATTTGTTTCCAAACCTCTTTCCTCACCATCTCTCACTTCTAATCTCCCTGGAGATGATTCAGTGGAATAAAGCCACATGACTGTGACACCCACCCTGCAAAAACAGTTGAGGACAGACTTTAAACTTAGCAAGTGTTTTTATTACTTCCTGAATGTTTTTATAAAGTGATACACTTACGTCCATTACAAATAATAGGTCTTATTAATAAGTCATTTTAGCTAAAGAGAAACCTATGGAAACTGCTCCCACTCTCCAGCAATCAAGTGAGGCTGGCAGAAGGAAGGAAGAACTTTGGATTTAGTAGAAATAACTATCTCTAACTCTGCCTATTATCTGCTTCTGATTTTTTTCCCTCTTGCTATCTTTGCTCCATCTTCACTGTCTGCTCCATTTCCTTTGTGTTTTTTCAGTCACAGTGGGTTTTTTTACTGGAACAGCTAAAGCCCAGGATATTACATTGTTTGTTTGACCACTGTACTAGTCTCCAGCACCAGACAGCCAACAGTGTCTTCCCAGGACTGAGGAAAGCAGGGGTCCTCGCTCTTAACCTTCCTCCTGAACTGTGTCTGCTCTGTGTGTGTGCGTGCCCGCGCGTGCACTGAACCGATGCTGCCTCTAACAGCCCACTCAGTCAGAGGGAAGATGACCACACTTGTAATTGCCAAGATTGTGTGCAAAGAGATGTCTGTGCATATTTTATGCTACAGTAGTGGTCATGTGAAATTTCCCAAACTGAGACCATCTTGGAAACAGAACTATTTCCCTTTCCACTTTAAAAGCAACAGCCCTGAGAATTTTTAAGAGAGCTGAAGAACTCGCTGAGCTCATTGAAACTGCCAGGGGAAGTAGATAGCAGCACAGAAATTAGCATGCCAAATGCAGGCCAGCATTTACCTTGGGTATCTGGATACTCTTTTGATGTGAAGGAGCATTGTATTCTCCTTAGCGTTTTGCTACAGAAGCATTTCTCCAGCAGTAAAACCGAAAGAGCAGGCTTAATGATTAGGTGCTGCGCCACCTCGGTGCCTTCAGCAGGCCACATGCAGACTCTGCAGACCATGGCACTCAGACACACCTGAAGGCTGCCCAGGCAGGCTTGAAAGGGAAAGCTGGAGGCAACCATTCCCCTCTACGGGCTCCCTCTCTCCCAGATCAACAGCTGTAGAGGAGCGGGCTGCCGTGCTGGTGCTCCTGTCAGCTTGCTGCAGCCGGGAGGGTCCCCAAGCATGCGTGCTATCCCGGTGGCCCAGAGGGACAGATCTGTGCAGGGTTCCCTTGCTGCGTGGAGCAGATAATACAGAAATGTGAAAGCAAGCAGCCTCCGCGTCAGCGGACGTGGAACCAAGCTCCAAGCCCTGGAGCCAGCCACGCTCTGCCCGGGGCAGGGAGCACCGAGGGCTGAGCACCCAGCTGATGCCCAGGACCCCCCCACTGCTTGCAGCCCCCTTTGCTGCCCGAGGCCCTGCCTTTTGGGCAGCCCTGAGGAGGCTTCCCACAGGCTGAACGTCATACGGGATCAGCGCTCACTTTCTTACCCGCGGCTGGATTAGGTGTCGTGCGAACTGTTGGGTTTTGGCTGCCAGCGAGGGATGTCCGTGCGCAGGGACTTGGGTCAACATCCTGACCAGCACAAACAGGCTGTGTGACACAGTGACAGGAGGTGAGGGGCAGATCAAGGAGGTCAGGAGGACACCAGGGTATGTGGGGCTAGGATGAATCACCTCTATAAAGAGAAGACCCAGTCATGCTACATGCCCTGGTAGGAAGCACCGGGCCACGTAGTGCTGCCAGGCTGTCCCAGCTGCCCCGACTGCTACATCAGGCCACAGCCAATGCCAGGAAGCCATTGTGTATGACTGTGGTGAACTGTAATGACAGGGATGAAGCAGCTCCTCCTCTCCCTCGCGCGACACTCCCCAGCCTACGCACTGCCTGAGTGCCGCCATACCGAACATTTCAGCAGGGGCCATGCACGCGCGCACCTGATGCCTTGCTCACCCACGCAGAGTGTCCCGGAGGGCAATCCACTGGCACAGCTTCCTCCCATGGAGGACAATGCCAGCCCAGCCTGTTACGACTCCTCAGGGGAACGTGAACACACGAACGCTACCAGCTGCCTTTCTGTGCGTTTATACGCTGCAACCAAGTTTCCAGGAATCCGAAATATCATATGGGAAACATTTTTCTCCCTTATGATTGGACATAAATTGTTGGCTATCATAATAATGATTATGATAATAATAACAAGCATAGAAGCTCTGAAGAACAGCTTGAAAAAATCTACTAATTCATTGATTTTTAACAGTTACTATTTCTACATATGTATTTTGACCATGTTTATAGTGATTTTATATCACTACAGTGATGTAAAATGCATGTACCAGTGCAATAACAGCACTGGTGTGCTGTGATGCTGCTCATCAAATAAGCACATAATTTGCTTATTTACATGTTCCCTTTTTTACAAGGAGAATATCTTCCTATAGGAGAACTTCCAAGAAACAGATAGGCTCTGGTTTATCTAATCAGCAAAAGCACAAAGTATGTCTATTATATGTGGCTAATAATAAACTGAATAAGCAAATTCCTAGAACTCCAGTTGGCACTGTTCACAATCCTAAAGTTACACACAGTTTAAGTGAAGCTTTTTGCTCAAGAGCTTGACATACGTCTGGAAAAAGACCTTTATCCCCACTGCCAACTAACCAGATAATACATATTGTTAGTCAATAAGGGAGAGGGAGCATGCATTTCACAAACAGATTACTTGGAAACTTGATGGACGAGTCCTTCCTGAGTCCTTCCTGGGACAGGCACAGTAAGTGCTGCACTTAATATTTGCTTTGTCATCTTAGCAGTGGTAGAAATGGGCTCCCTCCATTGTCTCTGTCATCATTTAATCCACCCGTACTGATGTGAACTTTTGTTTTTCCAGACATTAAGACAGAAACATCTGGCTAGATGTAAATCAACACAATCAAAATGTAGGTCAACACAAGGCTTTCAAGAAGCCCTGTTCACAGTCTCTATTTTGCTATGCGAATAGCCATTCATAATGAACTGTACAGAAATAGCTTATAAGATTTAGATGAATTTTTTTGAAAACTCATGCCTGAAGTGAGACTTCTCCATGCTTAATCACCTACATAAATTACCTGCTTTCCAAAAGCAGCCACCACTCCTGTTTGCTTCTGAGGGAACTGTTGGCTGCCCAGGACTGATTAAATCAAAACACCTCCTCCATGCCTGCGAATTTTAGCTTGGAGACACAGCTTTGAACATCAGATTTCTGGTATATTTGTATAGCACTAGTATTAGCAGGACGGGCCACTGGATTCTACCCTTCCTTCTGACATTATCCAGCTTGTGTCATTAAAGAACTCAACTCATGCTTCAACGTACGAATAAGAAAAACCCTCATCTTATAATGGGCAGAACTAACACTTAGGGGCAGGAGTCACCTCTTCAGCTGTTGACCAAATCTCTGAGCTACTCACACCAGGCTTTCTTTACAGTCAGTGACAGAAATGGGCACTCTAAGGACGGGATTCATCCAATCAACTACATACTACTGTAGGAGGAGATCAACCACACTGCAGGCTCCACTGACAAAGCTGATTAGATCTCTGCTGACTCAAACGAGAGACTCGTGATCTGAAGATGTCTGCGTGTCAGCCACCGATTCCCAGGCATGAATCCTTCCCTTATTGTCCAGTTGAGACTGTGGTTTCATGATCAGCATCAGCTACTCTGGGCTGTTGCCAGTATACGGTCACACACTTTCCCCTGCCCTAATCACATGGTCCTGTGTGTGAGCTCTGGTGATCCTGCAGCCCTAGGTAAATAGGATTAACTTGCTGAACTGGCGGAAAACAAATGCTGAAGAAAAAGAATTCAGTTTTGGTTTCACTGGCAGGCAGAGCTGTTGCCCCTCATGGCATCACACGCTCTAATTGCCAGATCTGAGGCCTGGCTGGGGGCAGGAATTTCAGTTCTGAAGGGGAAATATGACTGCCCTTTTTGGCACCAGCTTTTAGTTGGACCGGCTTAAGTTGATCACAAAATGGCCTCCGCGGAAGCCAGTACTGAAAATGAATAGGTTCAGTTACATAAAGCTAACATGTTTATGCTTACTGTCGGGATATGATTTGACAAACATTAAATACAATTGATCCTTGAAAAGAAAAGAGGTGCTGAGACATAGCACAGACCTTCATGTCTCCACCCTTATGTGAAGGCCACGTTTGGTGCCTGGAGCAGTGTCCAGCAGGTCTCAGAGTCCGGATTGCAGCATGTTCCAGATCACATCATCAGCTCTGGTGAGAGGCAATGTCAAATGATCAGGACTGAAAAAATGTCACTTCCTGCTCTGGGCAAAGATGCTTTTCAAAAAGGTCTCAAGATGGTTATCTGCAGAAAATGTTTATAGTGGGTGAAAGCTTGCTTTTAGTAGATGGCATTGAGTATACGACATCATTTGCTAGAATGGCGTCTTTCTAAATATCTGCAGCTTAGAAAGGGCAGTCCTTGTCACGAGCTTGGCTGACGGCTGGTGAACAGCTGTCAACAGCACCTACAGACCTAAATGGAATCTAACGAAAACACTTCAAGCAGTAAAATAAAGGGTGGTCTTACACCATTTTTACACAGATATACCCATTTGCGTAATAAAGGGAAAATCCTCCATCTCAAGCTGATACAATCAATATCTAATATATAAATGGTAAAATGACGAGCATGCTAGAGTTCAGCCACTTGAAGGACTTTACATGAAAGAGACTCTGTGTCATCAAGACAGACAGATGCAGTTCTTGCCTGATGTGCGTTGCAGCAGCGAGAGCCGCAGCGACGTGTGGGAAGACGAGCTGGCTGGAAACACCCGGCGCACTCAGGCTGCCTGCTGAGGATGAGCCCCAGGCTGCCCTGCACATTGAACCGCTGGGTGCTGGGTCAGCGCGGGAGCCTGTCAACGCGGGCTGCTCCCCGTGCCCGACCATGCCCCACAAGTCCCGTGCCATCAGGCTGTTTGCCATGCAGCAGACGGGCCCGTCTCGGAGAGCAGAAACAGTGGGATGTGCCATACGCCATGCTCCTGTCTGCTCCAGCAACCACCCTGTAAAGCTCTGGTGGCTTTCCTGCCAATGTGCCCGGTGATCTTCCTCCTCTGAGCCAATCCTGTTCTCGTACTAAGTTCTTACATTGCCTAGTTCAGTCCCTGGGACTGAAATCAGATCTCTGCACAGTGTGCCCTTGATGTCACCGAGCTCCCAGGAGGCACGGAGAAGTACCAGTGTGGCCCCACTTCTCCAGGCAAAATGTGCCACCATAGGGCACTTCTTCTTCAGCAGCGTTACACAGAGGTGTTCTGCAGCCTCGCACGATTCACAGCTGCACTTGCTGAACTAGTTTTGAACTGACTTTTCAAATGCCAGAACGTGCATGTTTATGATTTCCCTACGGTATTAGCTGTTCCTGTAGCGACTTCTAGGGACTCACCTTGAAGGACCTGAGTGACCTTCTTCCAGCAAGAGACCTTTAGAAATCCTACACCAATGAAATCCAGCATCCCAGAGTGACAGTTGAGACTCCTGCCCCAAAATAACCAACTTTGCTGCCAGAACATGTTGTATGTTCTCTGGCAGGGCGTGGTACTGTAGGTAGGAGCAGCAGGCAGTTACCGAAAGCAGCACATCTCTCTCCATGTCTGTCCTCAGCAAATCCCCATCGATTCATGGATACCCATTGCCACAGGTCCACGAAAATTGGCTTAGATTAGCGCTAAAGATCTTGTGTTCTTTCTAAAGATCATAAAAGGCAGAGCTTAACAATATGACTTGTTAAAAATGCTGAAGGATAATTTATTTCAGTAATAGTGAAAAATGTTATTGACCAGTCAGCTGCAAAGAAATTCCTTCATTCCACGAATTCCATACTTACAGATTTTTCCCATTCTTGTTGAATCACTGTTACTATCTTTCCAGCAGAGAGCTGCACTGTGTGCAAAAGTGAGTAACACCACATTTTTTTTCAGACTTTTTTCCTTTACTGATTAATATGGTGCTGATTTTTCTAGTAGGATCCGCTGGAGCATTGGTTCAATAAGGTATTAGCTCTAACTAATACCTTGTAAGTATTAACTCCACAGCTGATTAGGGCAACTGTTTTGCCTGCCTACTTGTGACTTTTAAGAAAATACTAGTTGTACCATAAGCAGACAAAGCAGTAACCAAAGCAGCCAGGAAATGCTCTTAAGTCCACCAAAAAAAAAAAAAGCGTGTTCATTAAAAACCAGTTATAGATTGGCTGTGCAGTTAATTGTGCCAGAAGTTATGAAGCAGTTGCAGGGTGCCAAATGCCATTGGATCAAATATTCTTACTTGACAGCAAGAAAGCAAAAGAATACTCTAGAAAGGAAAGATCAAAAGTGGGCATAAAAAAGGCATATTTTTAAAACAGTTGTTTCTTTATTAGGGAGAAAAGGTTTTGGAAGGGAAAGAAGAGGGTTTTCTAGTCTGCTTTGCAAGGCTCAGAAGAAGTACAGCAGATGATATACTGACCCTCTCAACTTGTCTGGAGTTCTGGCACTGACTTCCACAGAGCCCAGATTTCACAGACACGGTAACCAGGCAGAAGAAGAAATCTCTTTATAGAGCAAGACGTCCTTCATTTCCTATCTTAATGCCACTTACAGCTATAGTCTCCCTTCACAGGTCACAAACAAAAGCATGTAAGCACAGGCTTAACTTGCCTCTGTCCAAAGGAGGCCTTTTAATTAACTGCAAACACGTCTAAGTCCTTGCCTTGGTAAAGCTGCTTTCCTGAACGGGGATCTAGCAATGAATTGGACATAGAGCTATGTGAACAGTAATGCTCACTTTTCATTTGTATTGTTTTTCATTACAAGGAACAAACTTGTTTATGTAGGTAACTGGACGCTGAGTGCTTCTGCTGGCTTTGGTGTTGCTGACCAGGTTTAATTTGAAGAAATCTTGTAAGGACAGCTACCAGAGAGAGGCAGTGCCTGCAAGAAACACAGCCTAAAATGAACACTGACAGCCTTGAAGTGGAACAGACAGATGGAGTCATGTTTGCCAGAGTCCCACAGCCTTTATTAAAAGCAGACAGGTCTGATGACTGCACAGAAAGGGAACAAGTTAGGTGTTAAAAGGAGGCAGCGTGCTCTGTACTGTGTGACTGCATTAGCAGTTTATAGACAGGGTTTCACCTTTTCCAAGCGGAAAGGCACGGAGTGATGAAGAGACCTCCGTGGCTGAGCTCTTGCCGCTTGCAAACTTGCACAGAAATCACAGGGAAAAAGCAGTGAGTTTATTTATTCACCAAACATGCTGAGTAATAGTGAATCTCCCAACCAAAGTCCTGTTCTCCCCACGGCGCTCAGCCAACTTCAGAGAGCTCAGCAGCACCCAGTGCAAACCGTTTTACCTCACAGCAGGCGACAAGCAGCAGCTCTCTGTTTAGCCTTTCCCTATCTCGTCACCCGGTTCTGGGGCGTTAAGAAGCTGCATGCCGGAGATTCAGAGTTACCTCTCCCCTCAGAGCACAGAGCATTTACGGTAAGTAAACAGATTTGGAGATGGGTCCTTCCACATCTGTGGGCCGGACGCGGAGCCGAAAAAGAATTGGGTGAGTCACAAACAATGCCTGGAAGCCCAAAAAAAAAACCAACAAACCAACAAAACCCCCGGAGCCCTCCTTAGTTTGAAGACCTGGTATTCTCCTCAAAAGCATAAGCAAGAACAAAATGTTCTCTTGTAACACACCATTTATGGCTTCCTTAGGTACCTTTATCAGTCACCTTCCCATTAATCTTAAAATTTATAATGTTGCCAGATGGACAGCCCTAAATTTAGGAACTATCCCTGTTCCTCTTGGATGCTGATGTACGGTAATACAATAGAAAAGCCTGGGAACAGCAGCACGGAGCACACTGGTTTATGAGAGAGTCTGGGGAAGAGGCAGCGACGTGAACTCTTGCGTGGTCCAGTGGCTGGTCTGTGGCTGCCATGCGCAGCAGCGGGACCGGGCTGCCGCAGGGGGTTATTCATTGAAGCCCCTGCATTGGAAGCCAGTGAAGACAACAGTGGCTGCTGGGTTCCATAGGACAAAACTATACACCAGCCCTGTTCATCAGGGAGCAGCAGAAGGCCTGAGGAATCATTATTACTGCCCGCCCAGGAAGAAACTATGCCTTCCCACTCTCCTGAGGTGTACGGTTGGTGTCTTGTGGCTTTTGGCTCCAAGAGGAATTCAGTATTCAGCCTGGTACAGTAAGAAGAAAAGCTGTCCCTGGACAAGGGCAGGATCTAGAACATGCCACCCTGTAAGGGGAAGACAGCAGCAAATTGATCAGTTGTGTGGTACCCTAGAGCAGATTAGGTGGTCTCGTGGTGAAGAAATGTTAAAAGGATCACAAATTGGTCTAGACATTGCTTACATACCAAGAAAGAAGCCCAAAAAGCCGTAACTCCCCTTCTGTAAGTCAGTCAAAGCTCTTGACACAGTTTATGTTCGACACCAATTAAGTTTTTATTCATAAGGGTGGTACTGATATTGATATCCTGTTTATTTCACTCAGGAGGGGACCGAGTAATTTTAATCAAAACTGTGACAACATCACAGGGGCAACCGACTCATGCTCAGTTTCAGTAACTCCTGAAGTTCAGCCAATGAGGGACACTAAACTCCTCACCCTCCCTTCCTTCCCAGCTAAATCCCACTGGATTAACACCAATCCCGGTAAAATGATAACCTGCCCCACCTGCAGGAACTGAAAAAGGTTTGAGCTGTATCTGTTTCTTTGACCCATATAACGTAAATTCGGGTAGTTCTTCCCTATGAACTCACGGCCTTGTGCGGGGGTGAGGAGGAGAGGACATGGGCATGTTCCGTTTCAGTACAATTGCTGGTCAGCTTCCTGATTATTTGCAACATCTTATTAAACGATATCATGGCATAAGGGAAGCCAAGTAGATGAGGAGAATGGTATAGCAATCTAATTACTGACTCTCTTATGATGGTCATTAAAGCATTCCATACGGGTTCCTACCGCTAAACGAAAAACATCGACGACCTAGATTTTGACATACGAACCGCCTCACAGAACGCAGGGCTCAGGGTCACAGCTCAGCACAGCAGTGCCTGCGGTGCCCACACTGCAAGGTAAAGAGCCAAACGCTGCAGCATCAGCGGAGGAGAGGGGGTGGCACGCACAGATCAGAGCAACGCGGCAGACCGATGCGGCCTCGCTGGGACTCTGCTGGGCTCAGGGGAAGCCTGTCCTGAACTGCTGTCTCAGTCACGCTTGTTGGCAGCTCTTTTCTTGTGGAAGTGTGAACAACTTCTGCCATTTCACTACTGAAATGAGACAGGGTGTCCAGCTCCAGCTGTCAGGAACCTTTGCACAGACCCTGAATCACAATCCCTTTGGAATCTGCAAGCATAGCGACAAGCTTTCGCATTCTCGCTAGATCTTCCTTTTCGGGGCACCAGTTTTCTTACCACCCCTACACATTCACACACACCGTGCTACACCTCTACAGCTACAGCTGTCTGTTTCCTCCCTCTCCATTTTCTACTTGTGGAACATTCTTGGACACTTTTTCTGTCTTGCTGCCGTGTTTGTTGGCTCCCTGGAACACAGGCAAAGGAAGAGGTCAACTCTGCCTTTTTGTAATTTTTGTCCTTTTTTTTTTTTTTGTGATTACTTTTTTTTCTTTTTCTGGATGTCTCCAAATACTTGCTTTCCCTTTCACAGAATGGTCAGGGTTGGAAGGGACCTCTGTGGATCATCTCGTCCAACCCCCTGCCAAAGCAGGGTCACCTAGAGCAGCTTTCCTTTAACTAACAGTGGAATAAAACAGTATCTAGGGACTGACTTTTTAGCATTTATATATTTTTGTTATACTACAGCTTTTCAAAACTTCCTCAGGCAAAACTACTTTCTTCACCTCTCCAAATTTTGCAGCTGCTCGCCAGTTCTTGCCGCCTCGTCGCTCACCCTGCTGCCCTCAGTGGCACAGCCAGGAGAGGCACCACATCGCAGTCCCCGTGCCAGCAGGCCAAAGCTCGGGCAGACCCCGGGGCGAGCAGGCGGTGCGCAGCGGCCGTGGGGATGCACCGTGGCGTGAGCGGCCGCGGGAAATCGGGCCCGCTGATTTGACAGCCGGGGGCGGCGTCCCCGCGGCCGGCGGCCGGGTCCTTCCCCCTCTCCAGGCTCGGCGGGGGGGCGGGCAAGGCCGTTTCTGGGGCCTCGGCGCTGCCGAGCCGGCGCGCCCCCTGCTCCCGTTTGCAACCACGCAGGCACGAAGCCCCCGCCAGTGAACGCCAGGGCTTCAGCGCCGGGAGGGCCGGGCCGCGGCCCGCAGGAGGGTGCCCGGGGGCCGCAGCCGGGCGCCCCCGGTTTTCGCGGTGCCGGCGCGGGCCGCCCCCTCCTCACACCCCCGTGCGGAGGGAG
>Ga0065711_1032126_pt1 | contig 27955 bp, 30 predicted proteins | sample Hoacrofraction12_FD_59098 | JGI IMG/M metagenome (GOLD analysis project Ga0065711, IMG submission 59098) | Hoatzin crop microbial communities from Cojedes, Venezuela - Epithelial fraction 12 v2 (version 2) | ecosystem: Host-associated > Birds > Digestive system > Esophagus > Crop | place...
CCCCCCCCATCCCAATGGGGCTGGGCCGCATGCCGCTCTCTGGTGTGCTGGGAAGAGGACCCAGTTGGGCATTGTACAGCTCACACTAGTCTTGCTCCGTGCTGATACTGCCAACCTCTCTGAGCAGAAAAGACTGTTTAGCGAAAGTAGATGAAGGGTAGAGAAATGTGTCAGTTGATCTTCTCAGTCCGTATCAAAGAAGTGAGATACATTTGTGGTTTGTAGGTTTGTTGTTTTTTTTTTTATTTTAAACTAAAGCAAATCAACAAAGCGAAGTAAGAACAAGAGTAACATTTTAATCGGTAACAGTTTGTGTGAAACAATACACCAGACTGCAGATATCTGCAAAAAGTTGACTCTTGGTTTGTTAGAGTTACAATACAATTATAAGATTAAATAGCACCCCTAACTGCCCGAACCCACCCCAAACCACTATTTATTTCCAGCTAGCTTCTCAGTTTCTTTGCTTCCCCATGAAAATCCAGCCACAAGGCTGTGACGTGCTCTGAGGAATGGTAGAGGAGTTTTCACCCAGGAAGGTCCTGGTGGCAGGAAAGCAAAGCACAAAGCCCCTGAGAGAAACTGGTCAGGCAAGGGAGAGGAACCACGGCACGGGGCAGCTGGGCTGTTGTGCAGTCACAGCAGCCTGCTTTTCCAAGAGCACTTTGCCTTTGCTGAGGTCTTGAGACCTTCCTATGATCGGCCCAATAGCCAAGGCCTTGAAGCGAGCAGCGTCTCCGTACCTGCCGGTTCTCCAGGCAGGTGAAGGGTGTGCTGCTCCCCTGTTAGCTCATGTTTCTCACCTCCCTGCTGCAGTACTGGCACAGCTTGTGCTTTGTGCTGGGTATCAAAGCTGTGCCTGCGGCGCGGACTGGGGGAGATGGTAGGGGAGGATGCTCAGCCCTTCCCCATTTCATGTCAGGACTGCGTCTGCTCTGCCCTGCCCTGCTTGCAACACCTATTAAGCAGCATAGTAAAAAATGGATCCACAAGCTTGCTGTGGTGCGCGTCTGGACTGTGGCAGAGAGCTGGCATGAATTCACAGAGGTGCAGCGCTGCTTGTGCTTGACTGGAAAGGTCCTTGTGCTCTGAAATACCCATGTAGATGGAGCTTCCCTGAGGAAGCTCCTACGTGGTGTTTCCCTTGCCAGTGGCAAGGCTGTGGATGGGGCTGAGAAGCTTTCTTTCTGTCACAGACTGTTTCTGAACTATTTCATCCTTTGGCTCTAGACACATTGCTTCACGGGCAGGTTGCACAGGAAGGATATGGAATACCTTAGGTTTACATAGCACCTTTCGTTAGAAGGGACACAAGGTACTGATACATACCCAGCTCTGAAATGCAACCTGCTGCAGAGCAGAGCTCCTCCCCAGCTCAGAACACACTGAATATAGTGACTTTGTTTTCCAGGATCTGAGAGTCAACTCCGTAACACGTCAAGAACTTTTCCTCCCAGAAGCATCTTTCTCTCACACTTTGTGATGATCAGGTGCCATCCATCATTGTCAAAGTTTGCCATTCACTTTTTTTTTACACCTTACTCTGTCACTGCAGGATACCAGCCTACTATGGCATGCACTCCAGCAAGGTGAATTTCATACAAAGAAATTGCAGACTCTTCATCCATGCCCTGGAGGGAATAAAGGAGGAGCTGACTCAGAGCAGAATCCTGCTATATTTTATACAGGCCCCAATAAGTCTGATTCCCTTCCAGAACATAGTCAAGATGAAAATTTGCCTCACAGTACAGCTTATCTCCCTTCTGCAGGAAAAAGGGTCTCCCAAAATTTATCGTGCCCTTTTCATCTCCTCTGTTTGGTCCCACAGCCTTGTTGAGGGGGATACGTGGCTCTTTGTACAGCATCAGTGTGAAAGGCTCTTCCATATCTGCTTTGCGGTTGACCTGCGCGTAGATGAAGTAGTTGCCACTTTGCTCAATTATGAGGTACCGGTCGTGGTCCTCCTGCACAAATCCGTTGCAGTGCTCTAATTTCCAGTCCCAGCTCATGGCACCTTCAAGGTTTGGTGCAGAAGACTCTTTTACTGAGGAAAACACAGACAAAAATTAGTATGGTGATTAATTATGCTTAAGGACAACCTTGTTCTGTACATAAGTATGTTTTGTTACTGTTTCCTATTGGTACATCTCACTCCCCCCACTCTCTTCCTGACTTTATTATTATTTACTTACTATTTTAATTGTAATTTTTTTTATTATTAATGATATTTTTGAGTTTGCTAACCCTTCAGAAGTGCTAGGAAGGGGTCTTAATCTGCCAGGAGAGGCTGTGAAGCATCTCATGGCCACGGGTGGCTTGGAGGGGTTCCCTGTCAGGACAGTTTAGCTGCTGGAAGCACCCTGGAGACTGTGAACCTCCCAGGCTGAGGACTGGGTCCAAACTGGTGTCTAATAAGAAAAAATTCATCGGTAGAACTTCAGCCGGATCTGAGGATGATTAGGGTGGTTACAGTAATCTTCTGCTCTCTGGATGCTGTGGCTGTAGTCCTTCACGAGAGCTGAGCCTGCAGGCTCTTCCCAGATCTCCCCCCTCTCTCTGCGCTGGATGAACACGTGCTGTCAGCACTAAAACTAACGATGGGTGGCAGCCACCACACCCCTCACTGCACACACTGACGCACGGGGTAAGGAGACAGCAACGCACAGCAACATCAGGCTGTGCATGCTGCCAGGGCGTGTGTATCTGCGGTACGTGATGTGGTCTCTGCAGAATGGATCAAATGCCGTATAATGGGGACATCCAGCTCGCGCCCCAGCGCTGGTCGGTGCCTTCAGCCACTGCATCTGCCTGGGGCGCTCCTGGATGCTTAGGGTCTTGCACAGTCAACAGTCGTTAGCTGAAGCTTTATGCATGCAGAAATTTTTCACTGATTTAATTAAACCTCTCTGAGGGGCTGAGCTGGTGTATGGGGCATTACCTGCCTAGGCTGAGCTTGGGAAACTGATGACTAACACTTGGCAGCAATAAATCTGACCCTTGCGATGCTGATTTTACTGGCTGCTTTCAGAAAGGTGCATGTGGCTGATTCTGGCAGAGACAGAGAATTGCTCTCCAGCAGCCCTGGGTGCAGAGCTGGAGAGCTCTATTTGTTGTGAACACAGTGCCCTATGGGCTCTATATTTCTGCGGTCAGGACTCACGCCCGTCCTTCGAGCAGTTGTAACCAGGCATAAGGGCTGTGAAAGAGTCATCTTTGTCACAGCACAAGTCTGACAAAACCAGAAAGCGGGTCTAGCATCTCCATACTTACACGATCCATGTGCCCAGCATGACCCCGGTGCCTGTGGAAAGAAGCAGTGCTTGGTCAGTGTTTTCTGCTGCAATTTTTCTGTCTATCGGGGAGCTTAGCAAGGAGCATTATCATTACAAGAGCACAAAAGGATTTTCCCAGGAAGGGAAATAACCTTTTCATCCATCATTACAAACGAGTATAGGCAATTATTTGTTATGAAATAACAGTGGTTTTCCAACAAAGCTTGAAATATTTAAAACAGATCAGCATTTTGGTGGTTTTTTCTCAAAAAATAAAAAGACAACCATCAGAAGTGCCTAGAAGGAAATCTACGCTCCTCTCGGGTGAGAGGACTTTAATTTCATCCCTGGACTCGGCTCTGGCAGACTGTCACAAGTGATGTCTCTGTGGACACGGGCTCGACTTGAAGCCAGCGTGTACCCATGGGGAGGTGTGCAGTGTTGTGGTAATTCACCCTCATCAGAACCACGAACCTTTCCTTCTGCACATCATAGTTTGAAATCATTTAGCGCTGATTTGGTGCGTGGCAGAGCTGTGTAGTAGCCCTGCACCGCAGTGCTCTCACATGCTGCTTTTCTGTGGCACTTTGCGATCTCAGAGCGGCAAAGGCATGCTGACTAGCAGTTACCTCCTCTTTGGAGTCACTCTTGGGCTTTGTAGCCCCTATGGAAGGAGGAAGAAGGAAACATGGAGGGCTGAAGGGATGCCCTTGAGGTCACACCTGATAAGCAGAATGGAAAGGGCAGCTTCTGACTTTTAATCATAGAATGGTTTGGGTTGGAAGGGACCTTGAAGATCACCTAGTTCCATCCCCCCTGCCATGGGAGGGACAACTGAGCCTACTTAAGCCTACTTCTCTTTAACCACTGCAGTGTGCTTAGCTCTGGGCAACAAGCATAGTGCTTTCTGATCCACCAGTCAGAGCAGCTCTCCAGTGCCCACCCAGCCAAGGGAAGGAGGCGGCTCCGTGGGTGTCCAGGTAGTAAACGGTCAGTGGTACAAGACTTCAGTCTGTTCCTGTGACTCACGGCTCAGTGTTTCCTTACAGAGGTCATGCTCTTCCTGCACAGCAGCTATGTTCTCTCTCTGGCCAGAGCCCATAAAAAGCAGACTTGGCATCAACTAACAGACACAGCTACCCAATTATGTCTCGCATCTTATGGATGCAAGCTCTGAAATGCTTAAAATCGCTGTTGAAGCACTACTTCATCTGTTCCTTAGGAAGCTGCTGTCCTGAGTGCTGGGGACGTTGGCAGCTTCCTTGCAGGGAAAAGGCTTTTGTTACCCGATCCTGCTTTCACCGATTAATATGAAGCAATGGGACTAAAGGCAGTTCTTTCACTTACGAAAGTAGCTTTCTGCAATGTGAAAAATAGAGGATGAAGAGCAGAATACGTGTGAAATGCTGTGTGCTTGCGTGTGCTCATTGCCATCAGAGGGATGCGGCTGTGACTGCAGGTCACAGACCTGCTGCTTCACAGCTTCCAAATAGATGACAAAGGCCATGGGAGCAGGGCTAAATGTAGCAAAGCAATTAATTTTTTTTATGTTGTCTGCTAAATATTAGTGCTGTTAGGTGCAGAGCAGGCTCCTCTTTTGTGGGAATTTAGCAGTTTTCATATTTTACAAAAACAAGGAGTGCCTTGTAGGATCAGTCCTCAGACGTGTTCCTGGTGTCATCATTCCACAAGAAGCTGTCAGACCGTGAGAACAAGCCATTTTGTCACTTAACAGAAGGGGACATTTTCCTTGTCTTCTTCTTCCCCAGAACTGGAACTGGAGGGTGCTGCATCAGAGCGAGATGTGTAAACCAGCATCCCAAACTAGCACTTGGATCATCCGGGAGACTGATTCACAGTTTGGAAAACAGAAAATAAAAACCTGACCTTCAGCAAATGAGTCACTTTGCTTAGCCCCATATTTCTGTGCATTACCATACATACAGATATAGATAGAAAAAGCCCATCGAAACCAGCTAATGAAACGCAGCAGACAATCTGACTCAGTAACTGCTATTTGGGCTAGACTGTATTAGCATTTGGCAAAATTAGGAGTGAAAAAGCTTCATGCCTGATGAAATATCAGGACTGCTCAGCCTCTCCTGTCCTTACAGAGCATCATCAGTTGATATCACACTAGGACAGCGTACTTCATTGGTGCAGGAGAGGAAATAGAATGGAAATAAAAACTGTTTTTATTAAACTTATGATATTTACCCAAGGAAATGACAGAAAAGTTATCAGCTGAAAGCTTGAAACTAAAAGCATTAGGTGTCTCCAAAAGAGAAAGAATGACTAGGCTGCAGTTAGTTGATAACATCAACATGGCAATGTTAATCAATAATACACGTTGTATACTTCAGAGTTAGGAATTTTGCTTTGTCCTTACCTGCTTATGATAGAGCAAACAGAAGACTGCTGAAATCATAATCAAAGCAAACATTAAAGTACAAAAAGCTACTTGACAACAAGGGAATTTCCTTTTCTGTGGAATATTGCCATTCTCCAGCAACTCTGGTGCTTCCATGATGCTTATCCTTGAGACAGCTAAGGGTGAGGATGCAAACAGCACCACGGTTGAGAAGGGTACTGCGAGAATTCCTGAGGTCCTTCTTGCCAGAGCGGAGCATGGACACAATTATATGCTGGAGATTTCCCCATGCTAATAAAGCCAAGAGGAGGAGCCATGGTGCATTTCATCACTAGCCCGGGCTAAGAGGCGATGCGTTAGCACTTCCTTATGAAACTGAGGCAGAGAACTTTCATTTGGCTCCTGGCCCAGAATGACCAAAACGAAACTGCGGCAACAAGGCTGCGAGGGCTCCGAAAAGCACTCTGGACTTTCACGCAAGGAGTCAAGTTTACCAACCCTCCAGCAAACGCAAAGTGAAAGGGTGAGGTGCCAAGCGCAGGAACCTCCCGATGGCTGCACGCAATCCACTTCTGTCGCCAAAGGTACCAGTGTTTTTTATGGCTGAGAAGTTGGCAACAGATTAAATCTGCTTTGCATTTTGACAGCACAGATCTGAGCACTGATGACAGAAGGACATTTCTGAAGTTCCCTGAGGACATGATTCATGCAGCAAAAGTGAAACTACACACACTTAAAAATATGACTGCAAGCGAGCACTGTCTGGAGCCGCAAGTATAACCTTAGCGGCAAATGGAAACCGTTGCACCGACCACCGACTTTGACTTCCACACTGACACCATTCGAGGAGGAGGAGGGAGAGCAGGAAAGGAGTTGGGATTGTGTAAATGGCTTTCAATTTGCAGCTTGAAATGAGCTGGCTGATTTTCAAAGTCTTCCTAAAATAATTTTTAGTTTTGCCCTTTTTATTTTTTCTTACCTACTTTTTGAATTCCTTACTGTGGGAACAAAATTGTGAGTTGGGAGTTGTGTGGGGAAGGCAAAAAGAAGAGAAAGGAAAGAAAAAGCAGATAGGCATGAGAAGTAAAAAACAAATGAAAACTAAACAAGACCTAAAAGAAATATAAATTTAACTGTCAATCTTTAAAGTCACTATTTTTACATTTGGCACGTTCTTTTGAATTTTCTTTCAGTGTGAATAAATGTTCTTCACTGGTGTTTATTTGAAAAAGAAATTCTGACGTCCTTGATGTCACTTAGAGACCTCTGCCAGCTTTGCTGCACTCCCTTGTCTGGGGCTGAGATGCATGGAAAATGCCCTTTATACACTCTAGTCTTGTGCTCTTCCCAAGCTGCAGAAGAATCCTTAACACTTCCAGCTGCACAGAACCAAAGTTAAATATCTGTGTCTTGCAGAGGGGTGAAATGGAAACAGAAATTTGGAAGGGGCACAGGAGCGAAACTAAAAAACTGAACTGTTGTGTTAATACTCCTCTTCATCTTTCGAATTCTCACTTAGCAGTACAGAGGGTGCTTAGCACGCATTTAATTTAGGGTGAGACAGAGGGAAATCTGCTTGTGCTGCCTCCAGAAAACTTCTGAGCTGCTGGGGAGCTCCCAGCTGTGCTGCTGCCAGTGCAGGGGGACATGCCACCGCAAGCCCGAAGCCACCCATGACCCTGGCTGCTACTCTCCGGGCTTTTTACAGTCAAACCTGGAGCTTCTCAGAGGAAAGGTGGGAGGGAGCTACCTGAAGCAAAGCCAAACATGCGAGGGCAGTGGTGGCTGGGGCTGGTCTGTGGCAGGGCTGTTTGCCCCTCGGGGCAAGTTCAGGGCAAGCCGTGGGAAAGGAAAGCCCCAGACAGCCTCAGTGTGACTTTCCTGTGGCCCCCCCAGCTCATATGGGTTTGCTACCTGCCTTAGTAGTGACTCCACATGACTAATGTCAAGGAGACAGGGTACTTTCCACGATCTCCTTCCTAAAAAATGCAATTAAGAACTCAGCCTGTGTGGGGAGACCTATTAACCTCTATGATATATGCCTTCCTCTGCACCCTGTCCTGGAGCAACACCAGGGAAGAGCAAATGACTGTCCCTGCGCCAGCCCCTTTTCTCTCTCCCTTAAATAACTGGTTCATTGAAGCCATACGTGCAAGAGCTCCTGATGATTCAGTGTTCCTCTGAGCTGGACCAAACCCTGCAATCACCCTGAAATGCAGCCACACTGATGTGAGAAACATACTGCTGGCTGCAAACAGGCATTGGTTATGGACAGAGAGCCTGCTTCTCCCTGGACACTCTCGCAGGCTGGTTTAGAAGCCCTGTTTTGACACCAAACCAGCACTGGCCTGCAGCTCCAGCCCCACAGCCCCAGATGCTAAGCTTGCTGCTTATTAAACTCCTGGCATTGACCACAAAAGAAGACCTAACAATCTTCATTTTAAAGCATGCAGGTGAGACTTCCTGTGACATCCCATACAGCACAGAGGAAGCAAAGGGTCTAAAAATAAGTATATTGAAAGAAAAACCCCCAAACAAACCAAGAAAATATTACAAGAAGAAAAGAAGGTCTACCAAGAGCAATTTCAGCAACTTTTTTTTGTTTTTAACCTGCAAAACAACCACTTTTTTTGTTCAAACAAAAAATTATTATTGCTACCACAAATAGAGCTCAGGGGCAGAAAATATCAGTCCTGGTACCCAAAATTTGCCAGTTATTTAGATTAATACAGGGTTAAAATGGGAAGGATTGTTCAAGGGAGGGATTGTACAGGATCAATAAGGGGCTGGAGTTGAATACTTCCAGACTTTGAACAGACATTTCACTTGGTGGAGGCGGAGTCCAGCTAGTAGTATATTTATTTGATATTGATTATATCGTATTATATTATGTGAAGCACGGATATGGTAGCTTTCATGACTCCTGTTAAGTGGCAGCACTCAAGGACTGTGGCCAGGGACTGTAAATCTGCTGCCTGGTGCGTGACAGGGAGAGAGCCACGGTGCCGCAGCGCTGTGCCAGGATCCCAGGGATGCGGCAAGCCCTGGGCAGGGCTGGAGGAGCCCTGGCGGGAGTTGGCAAGCGGCAGTGTTCCGTTCTGGAGTTCCTGCAGCCTCAGCCAGGCTTGGGAGCAGTGAAAGCACTGTTTAAATTAAGGCTTTCTTTTTATTTGCAAGAAAATTTATGGCTGCATCTCAACTGTGTTTTCCCTACAGACCTCAGCAGTTTTGTTCAGCCAGTGTTTAGCCATGCCACCTCCAGTGATAAAGCAGACGCAGACCAAGCCCAGCAGACCGGGGGATGCGATCACTGCCACATTTGGGCTTATTTTCTTCCTCATTTCTTGGTGCTTCTCAAAACTAGCCTCAGCTGTTGGAATATGATTTTGTAATTAATGTGTTTATTGACACTGTGGCCACTGGTCTTGTCCTTCCTTTTCTTTCCTTTCTCTCTTCCAACAGCCTGTTAGGAAGGGATGGAAACAAATCCAGTGTAGAAGCAGCCGTGCTCCGTACGAAGGACTAGGATATGATTCTTGCCTGCCTTTTCTCCCTTGCTTCCCTCCCCTGGTTTCTTTAAAAGACAAGGGTTTGACAGGCTTCACACTAGCAATGGCACCGCTCAAAACACAAAGTTCATCGCTAGCCTTTGAATTTCTACTGTGTTGGAGTGCATGGGTGCAAGCATTTTACTCTTATCCAACTTTTAAATATGAAATACCAGTTAAGATAATTAAAGTAGCATGGGAAAATCATGTGCCTAACTGCTGTTCAGTCCTAACCTCATTTCCTCTGCCTAAACCTGGCCCTGGGGACTCGCCGTAATTTCACAGCTCAGGCACAGATTGGCGCTTGCAGATTTACCACCCATGTATTCAGGCGGAAGCTTTCCGTTAGCCTGCTTGATGCTATGTGACAACCTTCGTTAGAGAGCTTGTTCCAGCCCCTCTTGCTGAGATGCTGGACTGTGCTTCACAGCCTGTCCCTGGGGAGCTCCTTTTCAAAGCCTCAGCAGTCACAGAATCCCATATTTTTTTTATCGTCAAATATTAGCACCACTCACTATAAGTATGAAGTTTGCTTTAACCCTGGGGTAAGATTTCCAGGTCCTGATGAGCTTGTTTTCAGTGGCAACAAAATGTGCCCTATCTTCACTTTGTGGCACAGCCTGCCTTTATCTGTGTTTGTGGGAAGGCTGGCGTGTTTCCAGTAGCCACATCCTTCCAAGGATAGGAGAGAGGCTTAAGCAGCACGGCAAAGCCCTAGCGGAGTTTCAGCCCCGGTCTACAGGAGTAGAGAAAAAGAAAAGCAGACTCACTTGGAAGATCCTGAATTTCAGATCTATCTCTTGCACCAACTGTGCGGGCATTACTGCTGTCCTCCTTTCCCTCTAACTCAGTGTTTTGGAGGGGCAACAAAATCAGTGGGCAAAACTGGAAAAAAAGGCTGCCGTTGGGAAAATGAACCATGGCAAGATGCCTTGTCAGGGCAGACCCTGGGCACCGGTCAGTCCCATGCTTCAGTGCTGTAGACCCTGGGATTGGCATGGAGCCAGAGTGGGGACCACAGTGATGAGTTCCCCAGTACTAGGCACGAAGGAAGCGATCGGACAGCGCTGGCACCCTGTCCTGGCAGCTGGTGAAACGCCTGCATGGCTTGGTTTGTGTTGCCTCCTGGTACCCACAACCACCGCCTGCTAGAAGTACTCTTGTAAACTGTGGGCGAGCTGCAGTGAAATCTCTGGTGTTGCATGGTCACTGCGAACACCTAATGCATCTCTCTGAGTCAGGCTTCATTTGCTCTAAGGTCTAAACGTTGATCGAAGTGCATGGCTCTGTGCCCGAGAGTGAAAATGTCTTGCTTTGATGAGGCTGTGCTGAGGGTGCACACCAGGACCCACAAGGCTCAGTGGGAAGCTTGTTGCTCCAGACGGATGCTGCAGACCCCGCCACGGGACCAACAGCTGCTGGGTGTCTGCCCAAGCTAGCACCGAGCTGGACTCTGAAACAGAGGTGCAGAGCGGGGCGGTGGGGGGGACGGTCTGAGAAGAAGTGCTTGTTGCACTGGTGTTGGCCAAAGGCCCCGGCTGGTGTTGGAGGACAGCAGTAGGTGTCAGAAAAACCCTGAGTGCTTTTATTCCAAAACACAGTGCTCTGCCCGAGTACAACAGACAAATACTCAGCTTCACAAACTCTCTCCTTAAATACTGCTTGCGGTCTCCCTGGGGCGCAGCCTGCTCCCTGGTTCTTGGGAGCTTCCTGATTTTCCCTTATGCTTGTCAGTGAAGCGGCAGTGCTTCCGAGATTGATGGCTCAAGAAGGATGGTGACACCCTTGCGATGCAGCTGCCTGCGGCGCAGGGGAGATTCCTCGGGCGCCTTGGAGGGAGCCCAGGTGCGCGAGCTTCCCGCAGAGCGCAGCTGCTGGAGAGATGCCTGGGCCTGAGCTGACTGCAGGCTGTGCCAAATTTGTGACGTTCCTACCTATGGTTTTCCTTCAGCAAAGCACTCTCGGTGTTAAAGACTTGCGTCTCGTGTGCTTGCCTTCGATTTTTATCCACTATATTTTATTCCTCCACTGGCTGCCAGGTTAATGAGTGGTATGATATGAACAGTGACAGATTTCAGGTGTGGGTGAAACAATGGCTGCGTAATAAATGTGACCTTAGACAGAAAGTTGTCCTCTCTGTATCTGATGTTGTGATCGGTGATTGGAGCCTTAATCCAGCACAGCCAGCAGCTCCTGGAAGAAGGCTGGAGGTAGCTCCAGCCCATGAGGTCATGAGCAGCATGCCTTCCTCTGAGGAGAGTTGTGGGAATGGGAGGGGTGGGAAGAAGGAGCTCAGTCCAGTTCCCATGTGACATCCACAGCAGGCTCTTATAACTCTGAAGGACCTACTCACAGAGACGGATATTTTGTGTTTGAAATGTTCCATTGCACAACAGATGTTCCTGGTTTTGGTTTTCTAAAAGCTGTGATTCCTTATTCCCGTTCAGGGCTTTTTATCTGAGATGAAAGAACATTTCTCCTGATGCACAATACCAGCATTGCTCCTTCATCTTCCCACAGAGCTAGGGCAGGTTCAGGGCTGGAGGCACCTCCCCACCAGCTGCAGGGCTGGCTCAGGTTTTTCTCTGGCTCCCTAGCCACGCTGAGCTCGCCTCCTTGTTGTGTTGCTAGGTGTGAGCAGGGCTAAGGCAGGGGCTGGCTGTTGGTTCAGGCTGTTTGTTGACTGCAGGATGGTAAATCCACCCTGTGTTCATCGTAAGCTCCCAAGAACGCAGCGGAAGGGGACAGTGGTGTGCGATGCCTTCTTGTGTCAAGCAAAGTGTCTCCCTGCTGCAACATGAGCGAGGTGGGCATGCCCTGCCTTCCACCTGCTGGCAGTTGAATACATCACAAAATGCGCAAGGTGCAGTATATCTCGATGGTGAAAATGGAAGGGGGGGAGAGTATCATGTTGGCCTTTGACAAACTGCGTTTATTTTTACTGGGAACAAGCTGTTGCAAGCCTTCCAGCTTCCTGCAGTTCACCTGTCCCCTGTGTTTTCTCTCTCCACGTCACTTCTTGTCACTGGTGCCAGGGGTGAGTGTCAGGCAGGCCAGCCCACCAAACAGGGCTGCACTTGTGAGCTCACCCCTCTGTTCCTGCACTCATCATCTCTTCCAGCAGCCTCCTTCGCTTTCCGTCTCCGCACTGTCATCTCAGAGTTAATGTTCACTTCCTCTTGATCTCCCTTAACCAGCACCATGGAGGATGACGTTGTCGTATATGAACACCACAGATGACGTGTCCTCTACCCTCCTCTTCCTTTCCTTGTGCAACTTTCCTCTCCCTCCCAAACCCTTTTCCATTTTGTATTTTCCATTTGTGAGCATTTTAGCATCCTAAAAGTCAGATCTGCCAATGGTGCTCCACCGAACATAACCACTCTCCTGTGATGCAGCTGATAGAGCTATCGTGATGAACTCGGGTGGGGCACAGGTGGTCATATAGCGTGGTGTTTCCCAGCAGGGATTTCACCAGGCAGGGGGAAATTCCATGCTCTCTATTACATGCGCAGGCAGATCAGAGTGCCAGCTTCTGTGAATCCAGCGTTTGCTGGTGGTCAGCCCTTGTGCTGGTGCGGTGAGGTTCTCTCTGACACACACCAGTGTTTTGTGCCTGTCATGGTTTAACCCAGCAGCCAGCAACTAGGACCTGACAGCCGCTCACTCACCCCTCGCTTCCCCCCGGTGGGGTGGGGAAGACAACGGACACAAGGTAAATCTCAAAAAGGCTGAGGTGAAGACAGTTTAATAGGACAGCAAAAGAAATAGTAATAATGATAATAATGAATATGCAAAACAAACTATATACAATGCAATTTTTCTCACCACCCAATGATCGATTCACGGTCAGTCCCTGAGTAGCAATTGCGGAACCCAGAAATCGCAGATTTCACAAATTTCACAAAACTCCCAAGACTCCTGAAAAAGACAAAACTCCTGGAAAAGTTCGAACTCCCAGACAAGAGAGGATTCTAACTCACGAAAAAGAGAATAAAAAAAGGCTTCCTGCCCCACAGCCAACCCTCCTTTATAAACCAAGCGTGACATCTATGGCATGGAATATTTTCATTGGCCTGCTCATTAGCAGAATATGAGAAGCTGGAAAAAGTCCTTGATTTCTTAGCAACAACTGAAAACATCAGTGTTCAACATTCTTCTCGTGCTAAATCCAAAACACGGCAGCTATTGGGAAGAAAATTCACTCCATCCCAGCCAAAACCAGGACAGTTTCTTTGAGGGGTGTTTGTACTGGGTCCGTTCCTCCTGCCTCTCCCAAACCATTACGCAGCATGCGTTTTGCCAGGTCACACACTCACCTTGGGCAGTGTGTCTAGGGTGCTGTGATTACTATTCTAGGTAGAAGCAAACATGCAACAAAACCAAGAAGAAGGGTTTCCTGCAGTAACACGTTCAGGACAAGCAGCAGGGGTGCAGGCTCTGCCTCCTCCATGCTGCTGTGGTCTTTGCTCCTCTGAACAGCAGGGAGAAGCCAGCCTTGCTTTGTACCTGCTTCTAAGTCTGCACTGAGCATGCGGGGTCCCTGAAATGCACTGGTGTCACCCAAAGCAAACTGCACAGACAGCAGCCCTACATCTCCTTTCCATAGAAGACTGGATGGCTTCCACTAATGCAGTGGCTGGTGTGAAGACTGGGTCTGTCCCCCCCAGGACATCCCTCTCACAGCCGCTGGGCCACGGTCTCTGCAGAATCATCTCCATTCATCACTGAGCCTCCTCCATGATCATAGACACTAGGGTTTTTTTTCTTCCTTGCGAGCCCAAAGATAAAAGAGAGAGATGCTTGAGAGGATCCTGTCTCATCTCAACCATCCTCACCAGTTTCCCTCTAGGCTTAAACCAAGTAAGTGTCCTAGCAGATCTCTGGGTTTCCTACTTGCTCCTTCAGTTTTGTCTGCTCACAGCCATCATAAACATGACCTAAATTCTGGAAGCTGACTCTTCTCCTGCACCATTTGAGAAGAGATTTCCAGAAGTGCTTTTTGTGATCCTTGCAGATGCTATCTGAGATCTGAAATGTAGTGTTAAACATATTTGCTGGTCCGGAGCTGAAAAGCAGCAAGCTATGCTTGGCTGCTCTGGGGCTGAAGTATTTCGGGACCGAGTAAGCATTTCAGAACCTGTGACTTTCAACCAGAATTTATTCAGGAAAATTTTTCCAAAACTTCTGGACTCTTGTGGTATCATATGAATTACTCCAGGATCACATTGTACACAGCTACACAGTCAGTTGGATTTCTGTGCAAGAGGCTTCTTCGGCTTCCTTATATGGTTCTTGGCTGCTCTGTGCATGTTTTTGAATAGTGTGGTTATGCATTAGTGACTGGCAGCTTGATAATCTTGGCTATAGTGTCTTCCCTAGAATTGTTTTTCCCATGTGAGTTTAGAACCACATTTTTCCTGGTGTGGGATGAAATTATGCTTTGCGTGTTGTGGCAGACTGGATACCCTCCAGCTGTGATGCTTCTACCAGCAGCCTCTAGTCTGTAAAACCTTTCTCTGGAGTGACAGCATCTTGCTGCCATCTTTCCTTCCCTTGCCAGCTTTAGTCCGACTTCCACATCCTGCAGTGACAGCTATTGCGCAGGAGTCAAAATGGGAGATTTCAAAGGGATTTTGCCATAGATCCAAGTATGAGGGGGCTTGGGTGAGTCTGTCCTAGGCTGAGACCATGAAATGATGCCAGCTTTCCCTCCCTTCCCCTACACTTATTTCCCCTTCAACAGCCCTTGGTGAAAGGGGTGTGCTAACTTGGATCTGGGCAGTATCCACAAATATCCCCTAGCAGCAGGATAAAAACAGATATAAAAAAAACACGTGTTCGAAGAAGAGGAGGAGCCAGTAAATCTGACCAGTTTCCATTCAGTAAGAAGAACGAAAAACAATTGCCTTGTTTTACGCCCCCTCTGTTCTCCTGGTTCTTTCCTGCGAAGACGTATGTGTCAGACACAATCTGATGATGGAATTACATGTAGCCACTTTCTTTTCCTTGTTCTCTAATTAACTCTTCTGTTTCCTTCAGTGGTAATTCTAGTGAACACTAACTGTTAAAGCAGTCAATCTGACAGCTATCAGAAACCATAACAGGAAGAAATCCCACCAAAGAAGCCAGCCAAAGCAGTGGCAGCAACCTGTGGTTTGGATACTGCTGTATTGCCACAAGGCTTGAGTGTCGTCATCAGCCTAATGAAAGAGAGTAAAGCACAGAGAAACCATAGAGCAGTATTAATTATCTTTGAACGTGTTCTCAGCATGTGCCAGTGGTTAGAGATGGGTAAGGGTTGCTCTTTGGTCCAGGGACACAGGTCCAAGCTTGATGATGTGCCTCATAGGGAGACCTGCTCCAGGCCCTTGGAAGTGCTTGCTCAGGGTGTTGGGACCACCTATGCCATTGGCGCTCTTCGAGGAGGGCTGCGGGGATAACAGCTCAAGTCTCATGTTGCAAATGCTACTTTGTGAAGGAACTGAGAGTCTCCATCCACAGCCCACTCATTCCTCTTGCCCAAGTTCCACATTCAAACTGAAATGTAAGCAGGGGACTCCAGATAGGGAGATACTTCTCTGAAATGCTGTAGTAAAATGGGGATTTTTCTAGTCCAAAAGACTGCAGAGTGCTTACTGGGTCCTCAGCTGTTACTTGGGTTGGAAAAGGCAGTGCAACCTCACTCTCGGCTTTGCTTCCTCTTGATGCGAAAGCTGGGGAGCTGTAGCGTGAGACTGTGGGCGTTACCAGCAACAGTGTGAATGGGACAGGGTCTTCTAAAGAGGCAGAACAGACAAGTGGTTGGTCTCCTGTTTGCGCTCTCCTCACGCAGTGAGTACCAGTGATCTTGGTTTAGTTTGAAAAACACAGTGGTTCTACATCAGCCTCAGAAAGTCTGTTTGCCTAAATTCTTTTGCAGATGGGTGAAATGGTTTTCAAAGTCTGTCCCTGAAAGCTGGTGCTTGTTGTCTCCTTCAGCTACAAGCATCAGATTCTGCAGGGAGGTCCTCTGCCCCCTCACCTTGTCCCATGGCGTGAGCACCGGTAGTTGCATGATACCTAAAAGGAATTTGTCTAAACTGCTCTTAAAGACTCCAAAGAGGCCTTCTGTTCTAGGGCTCCACTCTCCTTATTAATGTGGAGTTTCTCCTCAGTCTCCTGTAGGCTCCCAGATTAAACCTGAGGCCTGTTTCGTACCCACCGTGGGCACAGAGAACAGGTTATTCCTTTCTCTTTGCATCAGTCATTTCCAAGACCTGCAAGCTGTCCAGAGGAAAACAGGACTCTTGGGAGATGTTTTCTACACCTCTAAATATCCTAGTTTTCCTTTGGACTACTTGTGACTGATTCATGCCCTTTCTGGAAAGTGGGTATTTGGAACTAGATGCAGCCCTCCGACCTGTGTCTTCAAGCTTTCATGTACAGTGTGAGGTCTGCCTTTTCCAGTGACTGTCATCTTCAGCCTGGTGGCAGCACACTGTAGCCCCTAGGTGCTTTTCTCCCAAACTGTTTGTTCCTTATTGCACTTCTATGGCAGATCATTCCTGCTTAGGCACAGTATAAACTTGCATCTTCTCTCTGAATTGCATCTCATTTTTTCAGACCCTCTCTCCACATGTGCAGATCACTTGAACTTCATCCTGCCCTTCCCTAACACTTCTGGTTTTGTGTCTAGGCTTGAGACCCTATACTTGTTCTTCAACAACTAGTGTTCCACACCAGCCTCTCACATAGCACAGTAATCTGAATGAATCGTGGTCTCACTGTAGGAAAGCATTCACCTTGGCTGCAGTGGGACATAAGCTAGGCCTATGTGAACTTCATGAGGTCCTGTACCTGGGCTGGGGCAACCCCCAGTATCAATACAGGCTGGAGGACCAAGGGATTGAGAGCAGACCTGCCGAGAGGGACTTGGGGGTGTTGAATGACAAGAAGCTCAATGTGACCCAGCAGTGTGCGCTTGCAGCCCAGAAAGGCAACCGTACCCTGGGCTGCATCCCCAGCAGCATGGGCAGCAGGGTGTAGGAGGGGATTCTGTCCTTCTGATCTACTCTGGTGAGAGCCCACCGGCAGTCCTGCATCCAGCTCTGGAACCCTCAGCACAGGACAGCCCTGGACCTGTTGGAGCTGGTCTAGAGGAGGCCACAAAAATGGTCAGAGGGCTGGAGCACCTCTTCTATGAGGACAGGCTGCGAGAGTTGGGGCTGTGCAGCCTGGAGAAGAACAGGCTCTGGGGGCACCTTATTGTGGCCTTTCAGTACTTAAAGGGGGCTTGTAAGAAAGATGGGACAAGCTTTTTAGCAGGGCCTGTTGCGATAGGACAAAGGATAATGGTTTTAAACTAAAAGAGGATGGATTCAGGCTAGGTATAAGGAAGAAATCCTTTACAATGAGGGTGGCGAAACACTGGCACAGCTTGCCCAGATAGATGGTAGATGCCCCATCTCTGGAAACATTCAAGGTCAGGTTGGACGGGGCTCTGAGCAACCTGATGTAGTTGAAGATGTCACTGCTTATTGCAGGAGGGTTGGGCTAGGTGATATTTAAAGGTCCCTTCCAACCCATACCATTCTATGCTTCTGTGATATCAGCTTGGCCCATATTTATTACTGTAGCTGGGGGATTTCTGTTAGTGGAGTGGTCAGGTTATTGGCTTAGTTTACTTCAGTTACAGACTTGTCCTGTGTCTTTTTTTCTTTTTTTATTTTCACTGCTCTTTCACATGCTGTCTGTGTAACAGCAGAACTTGGCTCCTCTGTGCAAAATCCAGGTTCTTCTGGTGTGGAACAATGATGGAGCAATGTCCCTTCTAGCAGTGTGGAGGGTTGTGTAGAGAAGGATGGGATCTGGTTTTCATGTGAAATCATGGAGCCCTTGGGCATGCCGTGGAGTGTGTGGAGTAGTCCCTGCACACACCAAAGCGAGAGAGAGAGAGGAGTGGAGGAAAATGAGCAGTTGTTATCTCATTCAGCTCTTTCACTTTCCTTCAAAATTGCTTAAAGAAAGTGAAGTGCAGTTTGTTTACTCATCCATCCTACTCCTCGTCTGGCAGAGATCCCAGCTCACTGACATGTGAAAAAAGAGATCCTTCTGAAAGCTATGAAACATTAGTGTGGTTCTTCCCCAGCCCTGGGCTGGGACGCTTGCATCACCCGCCCCCGGACACTGAAATTCTTCTTCTAATCCTTCAGAAAGCCTTACAAATCATCATCTTGCATTGCATCAGCGTCTGGCAGCCTGCCGCTCTCTGCTTCTGTCCTCACTGCTGAAATGAAACTACGACCCTGCTGCTGCGTGTCACCTAGCTTGGAGTCATGTATCCGTTCTGGGCCAGCCTGCCAAGACACAGGGCACCGAAAAACTTGGCAGTGCTGGCTACGCAGTGCGAGCCGTGCAGGGTGAATGGCCCCGTGTCAGAGGTGGCTCCTGCCTTCCCCGGGGCTCCTCGCCAGGCAGAGCCCAGCTGCGGGGTAAGACCCCCAGCTCCTGCACTGCCCAACCCTCCCCTCGTCTGTCCCTGCTCCCCACAGGGTTGCTCAAGAGTGGCTACTTGTATTCTCACAGCCTCGTGCATGGATGTTTTTTAAAGTTTACCCCCTCCTGACTTCTGTCACATTGCTTCATTGTGCACTGATTTTATTTCCTCCATGTGGCTGATGAACCACTGCCTTACCAGCAAAGCCAGCGTTAGGGAAGGACGGAGCTGGGGCTGTGCGAGCAGCCTCTCGTGCCCAGCATTGCACAACTGCCGGCCCTGGATCACATGCGCTTTGCAAGAGGGGATTTCCTCCTCTGTCAGGGCAGTGGGTGGCAGGGGCAGCCAGCCCGGGCACACCGCGGTGAGCCTGCAGGCACAGGGCACGCCGGCACTGCCAGCCTGGACTGGCAGCACAGTGGTTTGGGGACTCAGCTCTGGCGACCTGGTTTTCAATGTATTTAGCTTTCCGTTCAACCTTGTATAACAGCCAGCATGGTACCCTGCCTTACTTGTCAGGACTGCTGTGTGTTGTGTTTCTTTGTGTTCAGTAGTTTCTGAGGGATTTCCCTTGCGTGAGTCTGCTGCTTTCTGAGCCTGTCCAAACTTTTAGCTTCCTCCTATGGCAATGACTTCCACAGGTTATTTACCTATTGCGTGAAATGATCCTAGAAGTCCTTGTTTTCCATTTAAACCTGCTATCTGTCCGTTTAATGAGATGCTCACATCTACCTGAGCTTGCTTTGTAAGGAGCTCCCAGCTCACCTTCCTGACGGTCATGGCTCTGGTGGTCCATGCCAGGTCCTCCAGAGCCCCCCAGCTGCGGGGTCTCTCTTTGCTCTTCTGGGAGTGGTGCAGCTCAGGGTGTCTCCTCTGACCATCCATGATCCTAGGATGGAGGCAGGGATGTGGTGGAGAAAAGTCTTTGGAGAGAGGAGTTGCCAAACCCCCACACCACTTCTGAGGATATCACCGTGCAGGGTTTTTTTGAAGTTCATAGCATTGCACCACTCATAAGAGCAAAAATTGTCTCCTGTGCAGTTTGTAGTGAGCAAGCCAAATCATAAATGCCTGCTGCAACAGCAGCCACGCTGTGCTGCAGCCCACACACCCACAAACACGCTCCAAGCGGACCGCAGGCTTGACTGGGCGTGTGCTGGGTGCCCATCCCTGGACCTGCCTCTGCACCCTGGGGACAGCACGCACACACGCGTAGCCTGCGCCTGCGACATGGTGACCTGCTGGCTTGACTGACGGGCCGGGACCTGCAGCAGCCTCTCCTGCTAGAAGCTGTTTCTACTCTACAGTTAGTTGTGAACCCACTGTGCTCCTAGAAACCCCTTGGCGCTGTGTCAGGAGCTCCTCTGCAGGAGTTCACTTCCCATGCTTACTTAGCAGATGGTTTCTGAGCTCTGTCCAGAGGAAGGTGAGGTGGGTGGAAACGCTGTGAAGAAAAGCAGGCTGGAGATCCCCGTTGTGCACCTTCTGCTTTCATGCCTGGCTTTTCGAGAAGCTGGGGGAGCAACAGCCAAGCACTGGCCTGGGGCTCAGCCAGGGGCTAGTTCTGCAATCCAACACCCCACAGCCGCCCACCGAGCTGGGTGGCAGCCCGCCATCTCTGCCAGCTTGCTTTTTGCCTTCCCAGAGCTGAGCTTCTGTTACTGCTGTCTCTGCCGAGGTTTGGGAAAACACGAGTCATCCTCAAACCTGGCCCAGAAAAAAGGAAAAAAATCCAGGCCCCCAACTCCTTTGTGCACTATCGCTGCGAAGGTCCCTGCGTTCATGCTTCCTCGCACAGACTTCCTGACGCCTGGGAGATGTTCTGGACAGTCCCCATCGCTTGTTTGTAAGACCAGTGGAGGTTTCCCTGGAATTGTGTGAATGTCTGGCTTACTAATTCACTGAAAATTTGTAAAGATCAAGAAGGAAAAATGTCTTCACCTGCTCCTCTTTGCAGACAAAAACACCAAAGTTCAGTCCTCCCCATATGAAATGTTTTGTTTTGCTTTTACGGTCCTCATTTGTTGTTTGGCTTTGAAACAACCTCTGTTAGTTTTGAAATGAAGACTTATTTTGAAATGAAACATAGAAACAATTAATCTTGAAAGGAATTAACAGAAAATTACTGCCTGTGGGAACGTGCTTGCAATAATTTGAATGCAAATCATGTTGACATGACACAGTCCAATCCCTCAACTGATTTTATTGAACTACTGAATTGCATTTGGAGGAAAGGTGATTTTGGCAGAAATTAAGGGATTTTCACCCAAATCGAGTGTGTTTGCTCAGATTAAGAACAGTCACAAACCTTTTCCTAAAATCTAACCCATAAGCAGACCTTTCAAAGGCATGATGCTTGAGAAACTGCATCAAGAGCTGTCACTTTCTGGATGCTTAAAGCCCTGCTCACAGCCGAGGAGCGGAGGCTGGGCAGCCCAGCACACCGACCCTCTACCTGCCTCGGGGCTCGTCTCTCTCCGCTTGCCCTGGTCCCAGGCCCCTCTCCCCACTGTCTCCTCCATTGCCTCTCTTGATCTATTGCTGTATTCAACCTTATCGTCCTCTCTGAGCTGCTCCTCGGCACTGCAGCTCTGTCTGTCAGGCCTCCAGCGAGGTTTTAAATGTCTGAATTGTGTGTTGCCTGGGTGTGCTGGGAGCTACTGTGCAGGACATGGCCATCTCAAGACTGACATTTTGGCAGTGATAACATTGCTGAGCTGCAGCATGGATGGGCGGACAGCAGCAGTAACAGCTTTCTCCCGAAGTTCACCCCCAGCTTCGGCAGGGGTGTTGGACTAGATGACCCACAGAGGTCCCTTCCAACCCCTACCATTCTGTGATTTTGTGATTCTGTGAAAAACACACCATACTTTACCACAGGCTTTTATTTGATTGGTTTTAACTTGCTGTATTTCATTGGTGGGAGAGAAGGGTATAGAAATTATGTGTTGGGAGTGTGAAATGGATGATCAGTCAAACTTCTAAGCTGATCTTCCCTTTCCCCTGTGACAGCAGCCACAGCAGCCGGTGCTTGGCTTATGCGTGCCCTTACCGCAATACAGGCATGAGTAAGTTCGTTCCGGTAGAGAGCTGGGAAAATAAGGCGATGTCCCCAGCACAGCACGAGGGAATACAGCCAGCCGTTGAAGTGCAGCTCACCAGGTGTTTCACACCCCACTGGTGCATGGAGGGTTGAAAGTGCAAGCTGACTCCCTCTACTTCCTGATCTGCCTTCTCTATTTACTTTCAGAATAGAAAAGCTGATTGAGACTCAGCCAGAAGAAAAACTAAGACTTCAGTTAGTTTTGTAGCCACAGTGAGGTTTTCTGCCCAGCCCAGAAACTGATGATCTGGCATTACCAGCTGGCACCTATTGCATCCCTGTTTAATTATTTACCTCCTTCAGCAGCCTCTCCCATCAATCTCCCCTGGCAAAAGGACAGGAACTGCTTCCTGCTCCTCTTGGGCAAAGGGAGATGTCATTTATAGGCTTGCAGAAGTGGGCAGGTTGCTGACAGATCCCAACTGCCCACCCGATACCTGGCAGGATGATCTCATGTGACGTCGTGCTCTTCCGAGGTGAGGTGAGGGCAAGGAGAGGAGGAGCAGGCAGGGAAGGTGCTGCCAGAAAGGGGGTGTATTTTTGTTTTCAAACGTTCTCACTTCAGGGCATCCCAGAAGCATGATGCAAGAAAGGTCTTGTGAAGACAGGGCAGCCTTGCAGGGCTGCGACATGCCCCCGTGCTCCTGTTGTGATGCAATCCCTTGCGAGCTCCCGCTTCCACATCCACGTAGGGTTTATTTTACTTACAAAGAGCCAGATGTTTCCCCCACACGTACGAGCTGCCATCCACCATGTTTACACCATCGGCCAGCACTTCAGGTGATATCCAGTCCTCATAAACGTAGGGACATCACACGCATCTTTTTCCCCCCGTGACTGCCCAAGCTCATTGGGAGGTATTGTAGCTAGGAGCCTCTCTATTCAGCCTGAAGCTCCCTGGGCAGCTAATTTTCTCACCCTGACATGACTGTTCTCAGAAAATTCCTGTTTCTTCTTACACTGCTCGAGTTCTGTTGCAATGCAGATGGAGGCATGAAATCACCTAAACCTCCTTCCCCAATGGGGCTTGAAAAATCAGGCAAAGGCCAGAATTCAGTTAGTGACGCTGGCCTGCTTTTGTGCGATGTTTTACACCGGTGTGGAAGACAAGCAGCAGGCACCATTGAGCCTGCAAGGAAACTTGCACCTAGGACGAGGCCTCTCTCATTGCTGTATGACAGCCAGCTGCAACCTGCCTGTTGAGCTTGTGTCACCATGCAAAGGGGATGGGACAGAGAGAAGAAGAAGCCAGAGGGACCCTAACTCCAGCTGAAAGGCTGTGATGAGTGGGACATCCTTAATGAATTTTTCTTTAGGGCCCTTTTTGGATATGCATCAAAACCAGCTCCAGGAACAGAGACCAGGACTCCAGTCCTAACCTCTCCATTCTCATACCTCTCAGCTTAGGGCCACAACAGCATACCGAGTAACAACAGGAAGGTTTCAACACGGCTCTGCCTGCAGTATCCCATGGCCTGCTGGTTGGAGATGACTGGCCTCCAAACCAGTAGGACCCAAATACTGGTCTCCAGTGGGGCTGGCACACAAAGGACAGGCACTCTGAAGCCCACGTGGCCAGTGGGGATCTTGGGGGATGTCTGGAGAGGGGGAGAAAAGATGGCGGCTTTCTGCTGGTCCTCTCCAAGCTCCCGGAGGAGGAGGAGTTGTGCAAGCAAAGCAGCCTGGATTTCTCTCTGCAGGGCTCTGTAGGCTCCTGCCTCTCCATCACTCACAGGCGGGAGCAAGGTTGCCCTCTTGGGGCCAGGGGCCTGGCGTTTGAAGCAGGGAGTGCCCAAGGTGGGCACTGAGAAGAACCTGGGTTCTGCGGTCACCAGCTCTGCTGGGAGAGCCCAAATTAGGCAGAAGTCTGACATATCCTGCCATGGTGGGTGATTACATTAACAACAGATGACTGATGACTTAGAGGATGTGTATCCAATTCTGCATACACAGCAAGGCAGTGGGTTGTGTAGGAAGTAACTTTTTCAGGCAGACTGACGTTTTGTGGGGACATCTGTGCTGTCACAAAGCTCAGCCATGTAGAGGTGGCCAGGGGTGGGCCTGACAGGGAGGGGACAAAAGCTGTCCTGAAACACAAGTGTCCCATGGACCACCATGGCTCTCCCAACATGCTGCTCAGGAGCAGTGGTGTTAATATGGACATTTAAAGCTCTAACTGCCTGCCTCAAGCACTGCTCTGCCATTAACAGATTAATCAGTGCTGGAGACCCGAATCCAACCGCGGGTGCAGCTGGAGGCAGTAAGTTTATGAGGTGGCCGTGGTTGCACAGGCTGTTGTCCAAGCTGTAAAGTTGATGGAGACCTGCTTATAACCGCCTGCCCGAGGGTGACTTCTGCACACTGGCTTTTTATGTTACGTCTTGCTGCATTCATCAGTTGGCTGGCTGCAACCAGAGCAGAACCACCTGAAACTCTCCATTGTCTGAACAGCATCAGAGCGTTTCCTGCAACCCCCCAGTGGCTGGTTTGGTTTTTCAAGCTGTGGAAAACCACAGCAGCAATTCAGATCCTTTTCAAACAAAACAGGCAGACTGGGCTTGAGTTTTATTTTCCCATAATATTCCTGAATTCATATGCTTTGCCATTTGCTGGAGTAGATATTATAGGAGCTGTGAGGAGCAGGTGACATGCCTGACTTATCTGCATGTGTGTTTGAGGATGGATCAGGGTGTGCAAGCATTGCAAAACAGACTTAGAAATACACAAGCAAAGATGGACAATCCTAAGTTCCACAGTCCCCGCTTAAGCTGTCTTAATTAGTTGTTGCAATTTTCTGGGTTTGGAGAAAATGCAAGTGTGAAAGTATTGCAAGAAGGATACTGAATGTATGTGCATTTGAAGTATTTGAACGTACTCACCAACATGTATTGGAAGTATTTTAGCACACTCATGCTGTTGGTGATCATGTCAGGAGGAGAAGGAGAAAAGCAATGTTTTGGACCTTTAGGTCTGACTCACTGTGCTTAGTCTGGGACAGAGGGTGCGAAACAGGGCAAAGAAGAAAACCACATTGCTCTCACATGCCATTAGAGCCCCAGTGACCAGACAGTCCTGGTCTCTTGAGGAGAGAGCTGGCGTAGGTTCAGAGTTCCGCTACAGACTTACAAAGCCAGGGAATGTTTTCCTCAGAGTGGGATATGGTACAGCCTTAGGCGCAGGGAAAAGGTCCACAAGAAGTGAGACATCTGATACGCATCACTGCTGAGCAAAGCACGTAATCAATGTGCTTATGCACATGGCCCTCAACAGATTATTATCTGGGCATCTTTCACTACTGCGTTTTTCACTACTGTGTTTTTCACTACTGCGTTTTTTCCTTACGACCATATGACTTATGAGTATATCCTCTGACTAATCTAACTTGGTTTTTAATCAAAGTAATTCTTTTGTAAAACTGTGATTTTTCAGCCTCTTGGGAGGATGTGTAGTAATTGGCAATATGGTCACTCACTGTATGAATTAGCACTTGGCCTCGGGGTGCTGATAAGACAAGCTGCTGTCCCAGCCTGCAGGACCCTGAGCGTTGATGGGACGTCCATCCCCAAAACCTTTCAGGCAGAGTCCCTGAGATGCCTGTGGTCCCTGGCACCATGAGGCTCTTCAATCTCCTTCCAGCTTCATTCGTAGACCTTGCAGCTGGAGAGCTGTCTGCTGCTTCCCGCTGTGTGTTCACCTTGTGAGCAACCAGTATCTGTAACGGTACTTTTTTTGAGGCTAGGAAGGTATGACCTTCTGAATCCATTTCTAATGAAGCTTGCAGATTTGCCTGTATGCCCTGTCGTAGCACCAACCTGCTAATTACAGTGCTCGCTGGTCTTGTGTATGGTCTGCGTCTGCGGCTTTCCTGGGTTCCAAAACACACTGTCCTAGGGAGTTTGTATGCAGGAGCGGTGCCAGCCAGCAGCGAGCAGGCTGCTCCCAGCTGCAGAGGGGAATGCTCAGCCCCAGGTCAAGAGCTTGCGCTCTGACACACACGGAGGAGCTGCTCGTCTTCTGCAAAGCTGTGTTCACGATCTGCTTGCAAAACCCTTCAGCCCTTTCTGCGCTAGGCACCCTTTGCCTGCGTTACTGCTGACGAGCTATCTCCTTTGAGCTATTTGTGAATGGTTTTAGCCGCAGGCAGCTGTCCTGCCTTCTGTCGCTGTACGTATGCTTTACCTACCTTTACACCTGACTGTGGCCACAGAGCTGGTTTTCGGTGATTTTTGTCTATCTCCTCTCTTTTGATCAGCAGTGTTTATAGTGTGGCAGATGTTAATTATGCAGGAGAGGTTGTTTCCACTAAGCTCAGGTTTTAGTTACTGATTCAGCCTCTTTTTTGTTCTGACAGCTTTCTTTATGCAGCAGAGCTGCACTGACCTAAAATCTTGCAGTATCTATGGCGTGCTTCTCGAGACCAGTGACTCCGGTGTTCAGCTCAGACCATCCCCTTCTGCAGTGCAGTCCTTGCTGATGGCCACAGCTTGTCTGGTCCAAACTGTGTGCAGATACCTGGGAAAATCTGAAGCATCAGTGGAGGGTTATCTCTCTCCATCTGCTATTGCATTTTTTGCTGTTATTCTTCTAAACCAAGGCAAGAGGCATGGGTGTATGTGACTGTACCCATAACAGCAAGGAAGAGAGTCCCAGCTGCTTTCTGGTACAGGGGAGCTGAGGTCTCATGCTGCGTCTGTGACAGTGCAGTCATCACAACCATCAGAATTTGGTGCATGGGCCATGAAGCACTGAATGGGTAGGCAGCACCTGCCCCTGCTTCTAGAAAGAATAGTTCTCGTAAAAAGAATCAAGTGTAACTCGAGGCGTATCGAGGAGGTGACTGGAGTGATTGCAGCCAACTGGGATGCAGTGAGATTTTTCTCATGCAAGCTGGAGCAAATCTTTTCTTGTACAGGGTGGGTACTGATAAATACAATGTATAGTCTGGTCTGGTATAATGAGAGCTGGTGAGCAGCCACCAGAATTAGTTCTTCACATTGTCAAGAGTGGAACACCTGAAACATGAAAGAAGTTTCCTGTTGGCAGATGTGTTAATGCGCTCTGGGTCCTATGGGAAGTGATAAAGGGAGAAGCAGATCAGCCAGTGTTTCAAAATGCTACACATAACCCTGAAAAAGTCTGAAATTAAATTTCATCTGTCCCTATTGAATGTATGCATCCTACTGACTTTCTGTGCTGGTGACAGTAAGCCAAATAAGCAGATGTTGGTAGTAATGGAAACTTTAAATTAACAAAACAAGAGAAAGGAAAGTGAGTCCTTTGAACTACATGAGATAACACCAGTGATATCTTGTCTCAGGGATCTACTTGATGATGAAATTCTAAAGTTGCTGTATGCTTTATGAACCAGATCCTATAGTGGGTTAAACGTTTGTTTATCTGTGGAGATGTGTTCTGTACCAATTTTTCTTTATAAATAAACGAAACACGTCTCTGGATTGCCAGTAAATAGGTGTGAATTTTGCCTCAAAGCAAACAATGAAAGCAATTTTTGAGAAAGTATATCTGCCCACATCATGTTTTGTCTTGCCGCAAACCTTGTCTTATTTACTCTCTGAACGCTGATGGACCACCCACGCTCCTTGCCTAGAGGCCCAGCTCCACACCCTGGTGCCTTGGCTGGCCACCAAAGAGCAGCATAGGCTACCAAACCCAGCAAACTGCAGAGGCAGGAGAAAGTGCAAGCCCAGGAACGGGAGCACGTTTGTGCTTGTGAGCAGCTGTAGCTTGTAATCCCCTTGGGACAACCTTGCCTTCGTAAGAGGTGAGCAATATTACACAATAGCTGGTGCCAGCTGTCATGTATAAACGATAATTGTGCAAGGCTTGACATTAAGGGGAGAGGAGGCAGCGGTTGTGCTTAGGTGTTTGCAGAGGTCTGGTTCACTGAGCGTGAGCTCACAGGAGAAACACTCCTTTAGTCATGTCTTCTCCCTCTGCGGAGAGGGACCTGGGTGTCCTAGTGGACAACAGGTTAACCATGAGCCAGCAGTGTGCCCTGGCTGCCAAAAAGGCCAATGGCATCCTGGGGTGCATTAGGAGGAGTGTGGCCAGCAGGTTGAGGGAGGTTCTCCTTCCCCTCTACACTGCCCTAGTGAGGCCCCATCTGGAGTACTGTGTCCAGTTCTGGGCTCCCCAGTTCAAGAAAGATGAGGAGCTACTGGA
>Ga0065711_1003441_pt1 | contig 27953 bp, 13 predicted proteins | sample Hoacrofraction12_FD_59098 | JGI IMG/M metagenome (GOLD analysis project Ga0065711, IMG submission 59098) | Hoatzin crop microbial communities from Cojedes, Venezuela - Epithelial fraction 12 v2 (version 2) | ecosystem: Host-associated > Birds > Digestive system > Esophagus > Crop | place...
GGGGGGGGGAGGCTGGCTAGTTTTCACCAATATCTGTACTATACCAGTAACCATTTTTAGACTAGGTAGGTTAGTTGCCTTAATTAAATGCTCAGGCAGTAGAATTGAATTGTTTGCAAACTATGTAGGGTCAGCTCGTGCTAATTTTTACTGGAATTTCTCCTTTTAATATTCTAGAGTGATACTTGTTCATTTTGCAACCTCTTTGTCTATGGTTGCAAACATTATAATTTCCATTAGATTTTGTGAACGGATGATGTGTCCTTTCAATATTCATGTTGACTTTTAATTAATTAGTTTTATTTAATTATTTTTAATGTAATGAATGGAAGTTAAAAGAATTTGTTTTAATATTATTAACCTACAGTGCCATTAAAACTACGATTATTAATTGTGAACAATAATAAGATTGTGTAAAGTTTAAGAAACCTGAACAGTCACTTTTATAATGAATACTTATTTCACTGGCAAGGTCTGTAATTAAAACAGATATCCGTCTGTTAATGTGTCTTGCAATTTATATATTGTTATCTGACTGTGTTCAGGTTCACCCTGATGCAAGCATGTTACACCCATCTGTAGTTAATATTCTGTCAGCAAACCATATGGGATTGATAATGAGCAATCATCATGTAAGACTTTTTTGAGTATTGAAATTAGTACATAATATTAAGCAGCTATTACAATACAAACCCATCTTGAACACCATTCCAACAAGAAGAAGATGTAAACCAAAGTTAAGGTCTCTTTTGTATTCAGATATTTCTTTTAAACTGTGCAGCTTTCCACTCGGAACTAGTGGTATCAGTATTCTCTAACCATTTTAGAAGTCCCAGTGACCTCCTCCCTTGCTAGCAGTGTTGTTCTAGCACAGAAAAGAAATCAGTTTGTGACTTAGACATGAGATCGTGAACGGCAAAAATATTTTCCAGATACAAGATGCTTGTGATGTTTGCTCTTTAGAGATGCTAGCGGAGTGTGATACATTTTTCTGATTTTTTTTCTAACACCAAAGAAAATAATTAACATCACTTATAGATACATATCAGTTTCTGCAAATATATTTGCACCTTATTTTACACTTCACTTATAAATCACATGCTCATTTGCTCTGAGCCTCTACTAATTGAATATATCAGAGTTGGGCCAAAATCGTTGGTGGTAAGCCTCTTCTGACCAAACTGGAATCAGAACAGATTTAAATGTGTCGGGAATTATCTGGCTTCATGTCTGTCTCTCACCATTTTTCCATGTTGTTCCTGTGTTATGTGGCACCAGTATAAGCTAAATTTACTTATGAATCATGAAACTAGTGTGTATTTCTATCAAGATTTCTTGATAGACATTGTTTTAATTTGCTGCAGTATTTGTGATTTATCCCAAACATTCATAATATCATTTGCCTTTTGAGGTGAACAAATGCAAATAATTAATAGAATTCAAATTCTGGTAAGGAAGATTTCTTTTTCTAAGATGGTGTGACTGTCAGGTGGAATTTTTTTCAGAGTTATTCCATTCAGTCTGTAGCGAGTGATCTATATTTTTAAATTATCATGTTTTTGCAGTGATCCTTTTAAAAATAATGGCATGAACATTGCATTTATAAAATGTTTTTGCTTATTCCAGTGACGTAATTTTTGTAAAATTTTGCTTTAAATGCTGCATGACCATTTGCCTCAATAAAACTAAATTCTGCTGCAGAGAATGTTGATGACAGCACCAATTCCAGGTGCTATGATTGATTTAATTTGCAATGAGTTACAAACCCAATGCTTACTAGGTATGGTCTGCTTTGTGGGGACAAGTTAGAGTTAGATATCTAACTGTTAATGATTGTTGCAAACTGTGGATGATAAAAATGTACATGTAGTTACCTCTGATGAGAAGCAGGTAAAAACCTCTTTATCTAAACAGATTGGAGGAGGCGAAGTCTGGGCAAGTGGTTTTTTACTTATTTTATGTTGTTTTAAATTCTGTTTCTAGCATTTAGCAATCATAACAATTTTAGTTCATGTTCTACATGCACAAAGTAATACCAGAATACGCATATCAAACACAGACTTGGATTGTGAACCTTGTTAAACCGAGTGCAAACCCAGTAATTTAAACGGTTAGTGCTGAGATACACTAGGAATATGCTAGGTTTTGGAGACCTTTTTAGCATTGTGTTACTTTTTGTGTCTCTTTCTAGTCGGGAACTGATAACCTTTGTAGTGTGCTTTTCTCAAGCAGCACAGAGTATTGTTAGAAAGGTAAATTTGCCCATGACAACCTTGTTAAATTATTTCAGATCAAAGTGAGAATATTTATATCACAGAGTTGTGCTACGATCTTGAAAATATTTATTTTGTTGCCAAAAGCTACTTCCTTTGAAGTTGCTAATTGCATAGGTTAGTATCTAAAGCATTCTGTATCAGTGTCTCTTGAACACCCCACCCAGTAAGTCTTTGTGGAAAGAGCCCACAAACACTTCTGTGAAGAATGTGACACCCAGTGCTGTGCAGACTTAGCTCAAAATGACTCTATCTGGAAGATTTTATATTCACCAGATGGGCTTACATTGTTCTGAATTGGAGAAAGATGCCGCCTCTGATGGTCATCGCTGTAAGACGTTTGGTACTTGCTAAGAAGGCTGAGTAGGCACTGCCTGGCTAAGTCAGTTCTTTGCTTCTCCTGCTCTTGATGGAATGTCATTCAATATCACATCGTTATTCAGTTCACTGCACAACAAAGATTGCACTATGTTGTTTCAAACCATCTTTTTTTCCTGGGGCAAATGTACCACATTCTGTAGAACTGGCAAAAGCTCCTGTTTTGTCCACCTCTCTAGCTAGCAGGCTTTGCTCATCCTACCCTCTGCTGGTTTCCAGTCTGTCAAAGACATGCCATTGTTCTATTTCTTTTTACAGTAGAAGCCGCCTAGAAATGCCTTTGATGAGAACAAAAGAAAAGCCAAAGCAACGGGGATATGGTATAGCAGGCGATACGATACAAATGTCTGAGATGATGGGAACTCTGCGATATGTTTATTAATAACTTTTCCATAATTAATTTTCTTTAAAATATTATTTGTTTCTTCTTTTTGTGAATGCTGTTTGTGGATGACCTTGTCTTTCTTTTTTTCAACTTTGCCCGTACACCTCACTTCTAACTTGCCACTGCATAGCTATAAATCCTCAGCACAACTTGCAGACAAGAACAGATGATTCAGTACTATCTAGTGCATTAATGTACTATCAAGCAGAACTTAAAATACAAAGGAAGCCTTGTTGATTGTGTCATCCAAAGGCATGAGGCAGGAAGCTGAGAGACAATACTGGGCATTTACTCCACAAATGAACAACTTTTGATCTTGAAAATCTTTATATGTTTGCTTTCATGTAATTCTTGCTGGACTTTTCTGGCTGCCACGCCATCACTGAGTTGCTCTGTATGCCGTACATCCTCTTTGCATGTTCCCTGCTTAGAAAGCAAAGCAGAGCCTTCATGGAAGATTTGGAGGAACTTCAGTGACTCCTGTACACACGAATTTGCTACTTTTTCAGCTAGAGTTTTAAGCTAAGTTCAGGAGAAAGTATGTTCTTTTATGTGCTTTACAGTGTCACCTTCAAACCATCTGTAACTAGCCTGTGGATAAAGATCAAAAAGTTTGCCAGATACAGAACTTTTTTCTCACCCAATTTATTTTTGCATTTATTGATGATTTATTACGCTGTGAGATGTCCTCATTTGCACCCTGAAATACTGTGCTCCCTTCTCAAGCTCTTCATAAAAAGAAAAATCTCTAAGAGCAGTGTTTGAATTTATGAGTGGAGGAAAGCCTGAGACATGTGGGGAGTATGGTTTGCTTAAGTTCATACAGTAAATTAGTGCCAAATGACAAGCAGGACCGCTTTGATCCCCTAGAATCAGTTCAGGTCATTAGTTTATCAAAATATTGTTTTAAGAAATAAGCATGACATTTTCCTTCCGTTCTTTGCACTATGATAGCTTATATTTTGTTGAAAACATCCAGCTGCAATGAAAACATGTGCTTCTGTGGTACATTCCTGGCATAGAAATATGTTGTCAATGCTATATTGATCTAACTTCACAAGCTACTTTAACAGTACTTTAATTCCTGTTGATAGTTTGCTCTTTCTTGTATGGCTATACTATCTTTGGAGAATCAGTCTTCATGCCCGATTAGTATTGTAATTCTTCTATCATCTTCTCATATACATTTCATGGTTTAAAGTTCAGATACCTTTTAGAGAAACTATACAAAATCTTTATCTCACTCCACCCCCCCAATCTGACAAATGCAGAACCTTACCATCTTTTAAGTGTTACTGACCTTCAACATGGTCCTTCCAACTAAATGTTGCATGTCTCTAGCTAGGCTGGTAGTCAACTGTGTGCAAGTGAGCAGTTTCACAGTGTTGTCAGGAGTCAAATACTTGTCTTTATTGCAGTACAGCTAGGACTGTGGCGGTCAGGGCAATGACCATGGTGGGGTTGCTTATTACTGCTGTATCTTGCACAGAGATGCACTGAGCCCTACCTGGTATGACTTGCGATGTCAAGAGTTAGCAATAACGACCTCAGGAAATGTGGGGGTTTCAGGCTGCATATTTGAAGCGATTTATGCAAGAGTATTGCATCTGCAAAGCAACTTTGCAGTCCATGCATTAAGCTTTGTGTGTTTTTTTTCCTCATCCTCATGTCCATGTAACAAATAGTTGCCGTTTGCTTTTTAAGACAGCAGACTTAGTTAAAAAAAAAAAGAAAGCTAAGATCAATGCGTAGTTTTAGGTGCAACTTCACTTCCTGGCCTAAATGGTATTTTTGTCCCCTGACACAGCACTTCTTTTATTTCATTTCCTCTGAATATTATGTCATAACAAATGTGATGCTTCTTGCAGCATGCTTTAATGTGCAAATCCCAGTGTTAAGGATCAATGAAGTTAATTAGTAGTGATTAATGAGAGAACGTTAATTGCTAGACTAGCCATTAGAATTGCAAGTGGTCACACAGCTGTCAGAGAGGTATATCTGTTCAGCCTGCAAAGTCAATTTAGACTTGTTTGTTGCACTGTATGCAGTTTGGTTAGTTTTATCATAACGCTAATTAAATACCTTGAATAGAAACTATTAATGCAGGATGTAAGTTATATATCACCTTACCTGCGAAAATATCTCAATGCATCTTTTCAGTTTGCTAAATTAACACAACGATTGTCCCACTCTGCTTAATTGTGAGTCAGTCTGGAGCAGCACAGTTGCCTTCATTAGAATTATTTGAATTTACCACAGTGTGACTGAAATAAAAAACCTGCCAATTGTGATTTGTTTGCTGACTTGCTATGCCTCGGATTCTTCACTGAGTAACTCTAGGTAGTAAACAACCAGTGTGTGAAAGTGACTTTTTTTTTCCCTCACTACCATCAAGTAATGAGGCAGACCTGTGCTCTTAATTTGCATACAGTGACGTAAGATACATTGGATTATATGAACAATTAGTGTTTATTGTTTCACTAGTGTTTTATGTATGTACATAGCTTTGGTGATGTACCAGGCATCTTTCAAACAGTGTGACTGTAGCAAAGTTTAATAATATTGCAGAGCTTTAAAATGCAACCCTTCCCTTTCATTATGTCATGGAAGAAGAAAAATGCACAATTCCAAAGAAAACCCTTTTCTTTTTGCATGACATAACCCCTTTCGTATTTGAAAGTGTAGTGCCAGAAGTTGAATTGCTTGCTATTTAATCTTTACTAGAAGCAGCACAATTTAGCCTTTGGCTCTCTTTAGGAGGGTAGGAATTGGAGAACAGAAACAAACAAAAATACATGAATGTCTTTCTAGTACAGATAGCTATTAATGGACTCCAACTCAGGCCAAGCTTTTACTCAATAGCACAGCAGTTTTTTATGTATCAACAGAGGGCTTTTGGTCTTTGTGGCATTACGCTTTCCTGCTTTTAAACAAAAAAGAAATAAAGCTTGTGTTCAGTTGATGAAATGTAAACTGACTTTGTTTAAAAAGAAAACTCTTGCCCTCACTGTGGGTTGCTCAGTTAAGCTTTCCAAACTGAAGCAGACGTTACCAAATTTTATTTTTAGAATCTGAAAAATTATAAAATATTTCAAGGATTGTGATTAATAATTTTTTTCTTGCATCTGTAGCACTAGCCTGATATTTTTCAGCTAATATATTTGGGAAGAATGGAATATTTATACTCTGTAAATGAAACTTTACGATGTCAGCAATTGGGATGGGTGGCCTGATGACTCAGAGCTAGAATTAAGTATTTGTTTATGAAGAGCCTAGCTCAGTGTGATCAAGTCACAGCTGGAGCACGTAAATGCTAATGCAAAAATTATTACTTATTCTGGGGCCTAAATTATTTGGCAAAGTAATCTGAAAATTAAGACATCAACATGCTTCAATTATTTGCTGTTTTTTAAAATCTTTCTCCCTCCTAGCTAATGCATATGACTAAACTCACCCCTCATAGGAGAAGAGCTGTCCTTCCCACAGTCTGGGTGAGCAGTAAAATCCCTAGCCAGGTTTTCCCATCAGGCAGAAAAAAATAAGAGAAGATTATGAGCTGAGATTTCAGAGGTCTTTCATCTTTTCTCATTCCTTATTATAAAAAGGTAACAAAGAAGACAGTTAAATATAAAGCACGTTCACATTATACTAAGAGCAAAGAAAATAAGGATTGGGAAATAAAAAAGTTAAATTTGTTTGTGTTCTTGCACAACGAATTTTCCTGCTATCAGATTGATTGGTTGCAATGTACATTTCCTAGAAACAGAAAATTTGCAAATAAGAATATTTCTCTTGCAAGAAGACATATTGAAAATGTCGTAAAAAAATCTTTTCTCCTTCACATACTGTCTTCATGGCTTGTTGCAAAGGAGAACACTTCCTATTTTTCAGGCTTCTAAGTTTTGAAGTAGAGGCTTTGAAAAGCCTCTCGGTATTAACACTTCCCTAAATGCCTGTGATACTTTCTAATGTAGGCACTACTCTCCTAAGTCACTTGGAGACTTCTGAAAGTAATACAAAAGATATTGAAAACATAAAAAAGGTTTTCTTTTTAAAAAAAACAATGTGCTGTTTCACTTTAAGAAGAGAAATAAAATAGAGGCTTGTCTGAAAAACTTAAATGAAAAACTTAGCAATTAGGACATAGTTTTATTTACAGAAGCTCCATCCACCTAGAAAACTGAAACATGAGAATGATCTTACTATTCAAATTTTTAGATCAAACCAGCCAATCTGATATTTAGATCAACTAGCTTCTACTGCCAGACTGTTTTTAAGCATCTGGTTTTTCTTTTAAATTTCACATAATGTCTAAATGTGTTAACTTTTAATTTGTGACTTCTTTAAGTTCACAAGTAAAATATTCTTGAAATGTTTGTTAACTCTAAGCTGGGTTTTGTTGTGTTTTGGTTTTTGTTTTGTTTTTTTTAATTCCTAATCCTACCTTAATCTTAAAGATTTTTCTCTGTTCTGGACATTACATAAACCGTTAGGCTGGTTCCATGTCGGTGGTTCATTCAAAGGTTGCAATGGGACTAACATGCTAATATGGGCATGAAAGTGTAAGCCAAGTGTAGCTATGTCTATGTGTCAAGGTCAGCTGAACTTGGTTCACAGGTAGCAGGTGAGTACGGGCTCAGATTTTGAGTATGGAGTGTTATCCTTGCAGCTGTGAGCTGTGACTTCTCTCTGGCTAGTGAAGGATGACGGCTTTGCTTCTGTGAACTTCCTGTTTCTATGTGGCCTAAGCAGCAAGAGTTCTAAGGAGTAATCCCAATTTTTTGCTTGGCAACTCACTTTTTAACATGGCTTGTACAGGAAAAAAATGCCATAATTTATAAGCGTTTAGCACTTTCTAGATGTTAAACATCTAACTAAGTTATTTCTTACTTCAAGTATCCTCAGCCAGCAAATTGTGCTTAAAATTGCGTTTTGGAGTGATTTGAAAAACACAAACGTCAGCAGTCTTAAAGTGAAGGCCATGATCCACTATAATAGCCAGCTAGTTCTAATTCCTGCTCAGAGAATTGAAGGGAACTTCACACACAACTGGAAGAAAAGTAACTGACATAAGCCTGGAAAATGCACTAGATGCATAGGTCCACAAACCAGGCTTGCTACCTAAGGGTAATGGAAAGAGACTATTGAAGGACATCTCTGAAGGGATCAGAAAGTGATTTAGTCTGGGGACAAACTCCGCAGTATATTTAGGGTAGCAGCCTTAATTACTAGTATTGCTTCTATAACTATTTAATGCCTAGAACACATCATAGGTCCTCAGCTAGGCAAAAAGGAAGGAATGGAAAAAAGATTTGTGATAATCTTTGTGGGTGCTGCTTTGTATACAGATATTGACAGAGCCGGTAGGGATGGAAAGAACATCAAAAGGTCATCTCATCCGTCATTCTGACTGGATGTAAACAAACCATTTGTGATGGATGTTGTAGAATCATAGAATAGTTGAGGTTGGAAGGGTCCTTATGAGATCATCTAGTTCAACTGCCTCCTGGGGTCATCTGGAGCAGGTTGCTTGGAGCTTGTCTACTTGGGTTTTGAATATCTACAAGGATAAAGACTTCATGCTGGGATGCTGAGAGAGACAGTGTCAAAGGCCTTACTAAAGTTGGGATGAACAACAGCCACTGTTCTTGCCCAGTAAGCCAGTCATCTCATCACAGAATCCTATCAGGTAGCTTGAAGCGTGATTTCCCCTTCATAAATCCATGCTGACTACTCCCGATCACCTTCTTGTCCTTCGTATGTTTGGAGGTGATTTCCAGGATTATTTGTTCCCTCACCTTCCCAGGGAAATACGGTGTACTTTGTTCATGGTCGCCTGCAACTCCCCTGTGTGCAGGTGCACTGGATATTCATGAAGAATGGGAGAAAGTACCCCTCCCATATGCCCCAAATATGCCAGTCAGCGTGACTGAGATTGCCACATTCCACACTAGCAAAGTAAAAGAAATTGGAAGGGGATTTGCGAACTATTGCCTTGTTAATGCAAGGTGGCAAAAAAGGAAGTAGTGCTCTCTGGTGGGTGACCTGGTCTTTGTATTACTCCTATTGAAGTGTACTTCTATTTTGCTTTTAAACTTGGCTGGAGACTAAGAACTGTAGCTCTTTGCTGGTTCCTTCAAGATTTTCCAACATTGAATCTAAAACTCTGTAAAAAAAAATTGGTCTGGAGGAATTATTTTTAATACGTGTGTATTTTATTAGGAGAATATAAAGTCAAGTTGTAATGCTGAGCACATGTGGCACATGAAGCAACATCAGTGCCTTAAGGGAAGAATCCTTCACAATCATGTTCTGCATTGACTGACATGGGGAATGTTCTTTGCAAATGGGTGTGTCCATCCTCCAGGCATTGCAAGTGACTGACATTTAATCCTTGGTGCATTAGACCTTGTCTGAAACTGTTCTATAAGTCTTATAATTAATTAAAGTAGACATTTTTAAACCAATCAATTTTCATGTAATTATCATGTTGGTGTTCATTACTCAGCAGACAGAACAATGAATCCCAAGCAGCTTTTGTTTTATTTAAATCAAATGCCAATATCTTCGAATAGATTCTCTGAGCAGCAAAAAGATTATCTCTGTGGTTTACTTCTGCATGGGAAATTATGTTGGGGCAAGCTTTCTTCAGTTCTTTTCAGGTTCTAAATCCACCATATTCAATAGCAGAGAGGGAGCCAGGAGGAGCCTGCCAGAGCACTGGTTAGCTATAAGAAGTGCCATGAACTTCTCCCTCCTCCTCCTGAAGACAAAAATCTATCTTCTTTGGTTCTTGAGACCCACCTCTTATGCTAATAATACCATAAGCTTGATTTGAGGAGGATGATCTAGTAGTCACACATGCACAATATTAAAGGACCAAGAAAAATTAGTGGAGACAATAAAAACACCTCAACATCTTGTGTCTAGGAACGCAGCATGAAAAGCTAAATTGTTCAGTTTAGGGTTTGGAGCAGATGTTTGTTTTGGATGTGTTTGGTTGTAGACTTGTAGTAGAATTAGCGTGTGAACTACCACACAGATCTCGTGGAGCAGAGACTGCAAATTCATGACCTAACTTTGGACTCTTGGCTGCATGAAAGATTACTTGGAGCACATCTCTGCGGTGGCTGAAATGCAGATTTACTGCAGCTTCTGTCTGCATCTTGTCCTGCAAAATTAATCAGTCAGTGGGGCCTTATTTCCTCAACAATTCTTTGACCTTTTCCTATGCATAGAGGGAATGTGAAATTTCTGTTTTAGCATTGACCTCTGGAGAGAACAGCTTCCTTATTTTTGTCACGAATGCCTTAGGCAGAAACACATGCATGTGTGCACCATGTCTTCAGAGGATCAGCCCTAATGTACACATAGTGTGTTGCTATTCTTTATACATAAAAGTGTCTTAAAAGTGTCTTAAAGGCTTGATTACTAGCCAATTGGAATCAATGGGTTTTGGATAAAATCCCTAATATATAGTATTCTTCACCTCTAAGCATTGGAAACACAGGATGGTGCTGGGAGAGGGCTTTCCAGTCCAATACCATGTGAAAAAAAAGTCACTCTGATTAAATTTTGAAATGGGCATTATTAGTCTAATGTCTTCTCAGTCATTAATCCTCATCTGTCTTCTTGGCAATTCACTGTTAGTTCTTATGTACGTGTGACTGTTTTGTCTAATGGCAGTTGGCCAAACTAGCTAAGAAAAAGTTACAGACTGTGAGTTACTTGGCAGTGAATTCTGCTGACACAGGTAGACAGTGTGAAAACATGTGAAAGACTAGGCTTTAGGTCTGGTTATTTTTTTTCCCTATGACTGGACAAAAAAACTACAATAGGATTTTCTATTGCTCTGAGCTAAACTGGGTACTGGGGGTCCTATGCTGATGAAGTTGCTGGCTAGAGTTCTCCCATCTGTCCCACTGTAATTCTACCTAAAAGGGATGAAAGTAGCTATGCAGGAAACAAGGAAGAAAATCAACCTAACAGCAATAGAAAGAAAATGGTGAAATCTGACATTATGGTAAGAAATTTTTTTTCAACTCCCACATGAAAGTCTATGCAATGATTTTTCATTAGACATATAATTAATATTTTTATTTAGGAGATTAGCAAGTTGCAATACAGCTAGATTTTGAATAGTTTCGGTTTAAAATATGATAGCTCATTTTGCTGGTCAGTAAAGGTGGTGAAAAGAAAGCAGGCAACATGATTAGAATGATCAATTTCCTGAGCAAAGGAACATGCTTGCCGCACTCGGGATGGTTGAGCGGTGTCAGAGACCTAAGGCCACTAATAAACTGTCCGTGGAGCTGTGCGGACGATTCAAGCGTGCTGATTCCTTCAGAAAGACTTCAGATGAGAGAACAGAATAAAGTAAGGAAGGATTCATTTCGGGTTGTGACATTTTGGTGGGAAATACTATTTATTATTTTATAGAAAAAAAGTTATCATGTTCTTTTGGGTTTGTGATTTTTTTTTCTCCAGGTTTACATTAAACAAAGAGTGTACAGTTGCATGGGTTAATGATGACGACAACTTTATTCTCTTTTGCCGGGTTGCAACTGAGAGCATGCGTTATGTGATATACCAGGAGATTAAGATTTTTCATGTGGTACCCTTATTATCCCTTCTTCATAGCAATCCGCTGTAAATTAGTCTCGCTCTTCACAGTGGGCCATGTCCTTACGAACTTTGTAAAATAATGGTCTTGAATCTGACATTTGTTGAGGCTCAGTTTGGATAAACAGCTTAAGAACAAGGTTGTCAGTGCAGCTTCCCTCAGCTGACTAATGTTTTGTACTTTTTTCAGGCCTTGGAAAGACTTTCTAGGTGTAGTTAAAGTTGACCCGTAGAACTTGATGAATGAATACTCTTTAGTGTTAACTTAGTATTAACTCTACAGAAAGTTGGACAGCTTAACTGATGGTTTTAAGTAGGTTTAGTTTTGCAGTCAAGCGGATAGAGGCACTTACTCTTTCCATTTGTCTACCTGTATTCCAGCAATGAGACAGCAATTTGCAGTTGAGGAAGTCGCAAAAGCAACCTGTGCTGAGTGAAATTCTGCCTCTTTGTTCTTCCAGAACGCATCATTCCCACTGTGGAGACTCCAGTGAGGAGTCTTTCCACACCGTGCTGTATTAGGTTTTTGAATATTCTTAATACAGTTAGCTTATAGCATATGCTAGACTGTTTTCAGCGATGGATAATAAAAAATGGCTAAAAAGAGCCTTTTTCTTTAAGGCAGCTCCTAATCAGTAGGATTTTGTTTTGCCAACTGATTTAATGTTCAAATAGCATTATTACAAAAATCACACCACTTGCTTGAAGTAAGTACGTATTACTTGGTCATGTCAAGTACCTCCTGGCCATTTATTTTGATCATTTTCTTAGTAAAATGCACTTCCTTCACAGTTTGCTGCTTAGTATTCTGTTTTTTCCTATACAATACTTCTCTGAATTACACGGCATATTCCATGAGGTAGAAAAGATGTCTGTCCATATAGATTTGAAAGGAGACAAGGTTGCACCTCATACCTGTAGAAGGTAAACAACATTTTTATTAAATTACAGTGTCTCTGCTGTGGAAATATAGATTTATGATCACACAGCATTAAGTCTTTTCTTCTGTGGAGTAATGCACTTAAATAGCTCACTCATCTTGAACAATACTTCTTGAAAGATTCGGACCCTGGTTCATGCATCATCTTGAATGTATTCTTATCTGAACGCAGCCATACTTGGAGAGATCAGGACATGGAGAATTTGAATTCAAGAGGCTCCCTAAACAAGGTTTGTAGGTACACCTGGGAATCATCACCTACCTGTGTACCTGATTACAAATGTGTTGTCTGAAGAGCATTACAGTAGTAGCAGAAGAGCAGAACTGATATGCACATGCATTTGTGCAAGAGAAGAAAGAAAAGGACGACACTCATCTTTTCAAAAACATGTGAATGCTCTTTTGGATAGTCAGTATAATCTTTGGCAGAACTGAGATAGGAAAGTGCTGCTGTACTTTATATGTATCTGCCCATAATGGTTAAAAAATTAACTGAGAAGTTCACAAAAAGAAGTAAAAAAAAAGTATTCTTAATGTTCAGGAGTCTAAAGAATCAAAGAAATATTATGAGCATATTTCAGACAACAGGAACTCTCCTAAAAGTGACTAAAAATGTGTGATTGAAAACTAGAATGTCAGATAACTAATCCTTTTACAGAAGGGTAGGAACAAAGTCTTACAATGAAAATTAATGAGTCGGAGCTTACTGACTGTCCACTCAGTATTTTGGAAAGCAAGTTCTGTAGGACTGAGGGACCAAAGTTGTAATCCTTGATGCAGCAGAACAGTCTTGACACTTTGAAGGTACGTAACGAAGATAGGCGTATACAAGAAGGGCTGAGTCAGGTTCCTGGTTCATACTTTGAAGGGCAGAATGGCCTTTTTCAGGACTATTTTAAAACACAGATTTTGCAAACAGTGGTGAACAGAGTGACAAATATCCCACCGCCAGATAATCAGTTAAGGATCAGATAATGATTTTGTCCTCTGCCGTAATGACATTTATCCACTCAAGGGAGCCCAGACACTTTTGTCAAATATTGCTGATGCACCCAATATGTCTGCCAATGTTTTCTTATTTATAAGCAAGTGATGGAGCTAGATAAGAATTGTCTTCATTCAAAATAACTTGTCAGCAAAAATTACCTGAGCAGCAATGTACATTATGAAAACAAGGAAATGAATATCTGGATTTTTACTATTGTCAAGAGTTTCATATTACAGACAGTATTAAAAAATCTATTTTTACTTAAAGTGGTTTTTTTTTTTTTAAATACCAGTTTTTCTATTTGTTTCTTTGGGAAAATATTTTGGAAAGTGTTGTATAGCATTTCAAGCTGCTGCATGAGTTAAGTACTCAAAGCCTAGAAGTTTTACAATTAGGGGAATTCTAACTTAGCTAAAATTTAATTTTGTAATGCTATAGTTTTTGATAACAATTTACGATGAAGTTTTAATCTTATAAGCCACTAAAAAAGAATGCACCTTTTTATCCCAGAAAATTTTATGCCTGTATGCTACATTTACAAAATATGGCAATTTATATGCTTATTTAGCTGTGAATGTGTATTTCCTTGCTGTATCTTAGAGTGCTGTAATAAATGTAATTAAATTTTAGTCACTAAGCCAAACAAGCTTAACTTGAGCATCTTCATGCAACGTGCTCTAGAATTTGGTTTTCCAAATAAACTCAGTGTGTCATTGATGTCCAGAGAAGATCAATAGAATGGAAATTGCTTGCAGTTTCCCCTAAAGTACTGCAATGTTTTATTGCTCTCACATTTTCACTGTATAGCCTTTTCTTTGGCAGAGAGGGCACATGTCCATGCCAAGCACACACAGTACAAGGAAACAGAAAGATGATATGTACAAATAATGCATAGTACATGTTCCTTTTTCTTTCTGTGTTGGCCATCCCACTCTGGTAAAGTACTGAGCTTCTTTATCTCCCCAGGGAGCAAGAATTTCTCTAGGGTTGTTCAGTGTCTGGAAGTTTTGGATCTTAACTTTGCAAGTGTTGTTTAACCAATATCATTGAACCAGAGAAGTGGGTTTGAGTGTGTATATTCACACGTGCGCATCTTCTTCGAGCGGCTGTAATTCTGCAATCTGGAATCCCTGTGGTATGTGATTGTAGCCTCATTGCTGGATGCTGACAGCTGTAGAGAAGTCCAGACGTCTCCTTGTGCTGGTTGCTGGGAGTAGGTAGGTATAGAATTCAAGCATGTGAGAAATGGCCTTGCACTGCTGGGCTGGGGATATGATTCGTTGACGTGTCTGCTGGATTCGAAGTTACTTTAAGCTGGAATTATTATTTATTATAATAATAATAATATTTATTACTATTGGCCAAGAAGCCCAAGAACTAAGCTTGAAATGTGTCTGAATATTTGTATTTCTCACCTAGTAACAATGCCAAGCTCACCCTGAAGCCAGTCTTCGGCACAAGCTTAACTAGTTAAACTCAGCAGAAGCAGCTAGCAGAAGGTTGTGCTACTGCAGAACAGACAGCAGACACTGCAGAGGAGTGGGTTGCAGTGGGCAGCAGCTAGCCGCTTTTGGAGTGTAGCCTCTTTTTGGTGTGAGATTACTTGATTTCACATTAATGGGAGTTACTTGTATGCATCAAACACAGATTTGACTTCACAAATTAGTTTGCTGTCTCTCCAGCTTTCCCTCCCCCAGGTTATATTCCATATGCTGTGCAGTATTTTGTTTGATTTGTACCCACACAAACTCAGTGAAGCAGTCTCTGTAGTGCTTAGGCCAACAGCGGTATGTTCATTTGTGGCTTGGTTTCTAGTCTAAAGCAAGTAGATCATATTTTCAGTGTTGAGTCTCTCGGTATACACACAGGATGCTAATGATTTAACATGAGGCAGGCTAAATGCAGTTTGAGGTAGGATTGGACTCTTGTTATTTGTTAGCTTTTCTCCACTGAAACCTGCCCAGATGCGTACAGATTACTGTAGCAATTACTTTAACAGGGAAGCCTTCCACTACAGTTATCTAGCATATTTAGTCTAAATTAATTTGGAGTTAGTCTAAGTCATTGCCAAGATTTGAGTTCACTGGAGTTTTTCCTAAGCCGAATGAAAATGAAGAAAAACATACAGAAGTTTTTTCCTGAGGCCTGTATTCATCATTCATTTTGCCGAGTTCCCCACTGCCTTTGCTGTAGTTGAGATCCAAGCTCTTTCATCTACCAGCTGCAGTGACTTATTCAACGGGCAGATTCCTGGGCCTTTACCTGTTCCTTATTTTCAGTCTGATATTTATATCTTTCTCATTTTGGTGTTGATAGACTTTCACTTCTCCTTCTAGGTAATGGAAATTTAATCAGGGAGTGGTACCTACCTATACACCTTTCTGTTCGAATTTGGGATTATCTCTCCTGTAGTATGGAGAATAGGCTCTTCTGAGTGCTTTGTAAGCAATGCCAGTCCCACTGGAACCTTTCGCTAGCCTGGGCCTTCATGGTGGTGCTTTCCGACCCTTATCTTGGTTCATTGTGGAGTAACAGCACAGACAAAAACTGCTAACTATGGCAGATTGCGGGTCAAGTCTGTTTGGTACTTTCCACATATATTTCTATATTCTGTGTTTCTCCTACTCATTATGAGACTTATTCTTCAGCTTCTGAAAGCTACTTCAGTATTTTGGGAAGGAAAGTTGCGGTGCCCCGTGTCCTGGTTGTAACAAGTCAGATGGCCAGGTGCTACACCGGAATTTGAGAACAAGCTGACAGAACGTCCCTCTGGTGATGTGGAGTTCGGCGTACCAACACAGCGTTTTAAGTATTAGAAACAGGTGGAAGTAGAGGGTAAGAGACTGCCAGCCAGCACTGTTTTCATTCTTTACGCTGAGCCATTTAAGAAAGCAGTGTTTACATTTTTCGTTCACGAACAAGAGAAATGTTTGGTGAAATACTGTACGCATGCTTTCCCTCACTTTTCCTCTGCGTCTTTGAAAGAGTATGAAAAATGCATAAGTTGGACAGTGATGTTTGACAGATTATCTCTTGTATCCCTGTGGAATGAAAAGATGTTGCAGTAGGGCTTTCTGACGGGTTATTTAGCAGAGCAGACAGACCTTGAGTCCTTTGGTTTCACACTTTGCAGGCTCTTTGAGTACAATTGAAGTACATGCTGTAGCAATGTCGTTCTCATATACATGGGAAAAAGCATTATCAGATAATTAGACTGTGTCATGGAGATGTAATAAAATCCTTAGGAAATTAATTAATGCACATGTACAATAGCTACTTTAAACCACAACACTTTGCCATTTAAAATTAGGTTCTTTTTAAATAGCAAAAGCAATTAGTCTGCTCTGACTGATTGCTTGCCAATTTTTTTTAATGTAAGACACTTTTGATTTAGGGAAGTAAAAAAATTAAGAAGGGGAAGGGTAAAATTCCATGGTGGCTGTCCTTAGCAAGAAAAGTATCAAGCTCCATAGCTGTTTTTTCTGTGCTTCAGTTATCTCTTGCTTCCTACAGTCCTGAGGTAAAGCTTTGAAACTTTTTATGTGTTATCTTCACAAGTATTAACTTACTGGCGCAATAATGTTTACTAATATCTGCTATGTTCAGATAGAAGAGTTGGATGGGGTTTTTTTATGTTAAATCTCTTCTTTCTAAAGGAAATATTGTTCAGACTGAAAAAGCTGTGTTCTTTTTGGTGGCATCTTGGCTTTTGAAATAAATACACCCCTCTTAAATCCCCAGTACCGTAACTTTTATTTTAACAAAAATATGTCAGAATATCAGCTGTGAAAGCAAAGCGGGAGATGCAGCGTATCACTGAAATGGCCACGGCCTTCAGAACCGAAGTAGAATTTCTGCTCTTGGGCTGGATTCAGCGTAGCTCTCATGCTACATGCCTGACTTAAAACGGGTTCATTGTTCTACTAAAGGACTTGTACTTTGGCGTGTATTTTAGTGTCTAATTGAATCGCAGCTCATGTTTGCAGTCAGGCGGTATTTACAGTGGTTTTTGTAGCTACAAATAAATACAAAAATATCCTGCATCAGCTCCTCTCTCTCCAACGGTAGGCGGTGTACTGAGATGTTGAGGAGCTGAAGAAAATTGCGGTCACGTACCATGCGGAATTTTAGGCAAGTAAAGAGTAACAAATGCTTCATAACTTTGATGGTGGTGACGACCAGCTTTAGATGTGGCTCATTCCCTTGCAAATGCACTCCTACTGGCAGCTAGTGCAGACCATTACAGGCTGCAGTGTACCTCGCTCTCTCTGTGGGCGATCTGCTTGCCTGGTTTTCTTCAGCAGAGGACACATTTAGTTGGCTTCCCACCCCCCTGCCTGCGCTACCCAAAGCCAGATTAGGACTTCACATTCCTTTGGTAGAAAAGGACAAATTATTGAGTAAGTGACACAGCAGAGGAATTGCTATGCATATTAAACAGAGAATGATTGCTGACAGCATGCGTTATGTAAAAGGAGAACCTGCACAAAACGAAATATGCGTTATGTAAAAGGAGAACCTGCACAAAACGAAATACAAACCGTGTTGAAGTTTAACTGTTACCTGTAACATATATTAAAAAATTTACAGGTATTACATTGTCTTCTAGGGACTACCCAGCTTAAATTTTTCTTACAGTTCTTATAACGTACTTGTGGTCTTTGTGTTTCAGCTACATGTTGAGCTTTTTCTTGTCATATCAAGTTTGTCTCCTATCAGTGGTGTGTGTTGAGAGAGAATTATTCCAGAAAAAATATTAATCTCTTTTAAAGAAAAAAATGGTCAACTTTGTGAAGTCTGTGGTTTTCTTTCAGTCTCGAGGTTTTCTCACTGCTTGTAAAAACCTCCTGAACTCCTCTGTCGCGGCATATGAGAGGCTGAACAGCTGAGGTGAATGATAGTTGTGTTCTGCTCAGTGCTACTGGATTTACCATATACACTTATTAAAGCAAAAAAAAAAAAAGTTTTTCAAATTTATTAACTTGGACAGTTTATAGAGCTTCTTTCACATTGAAGTCTGTATTCAAGAGGCACACAGCAGTGCATGTCTTGCTGTAGGCAGTGCAGCTGGTATGTTTATACCTATGGGTAGAGTCTGACCACAAATTATTCAGAAAACCAGAAATTATTTTATTAAGAAAGAAACAATCTGATCTTTAATTTATTTCTCTGTAATTTGTACGCTTTTAGAATTGTGTTTTATTAAGTATAGTTATTAATACTTTTTGTGTCAACACTGTGCTCAGTGGTGACCAAGCCAAAAGTGCAAGGCCTGCCTCACTCTGCTGTGATTTCCATTGCTTTCATGTGGAGGTGAATGTGGTGTCCTTGTGTATTGCAGGGTTGGTGTGCAGGAGCCTTTGCATGCAGCAGATGATACAGATGACAGAGCACTGAGAGAATACTACGTGCCAGGAAAACAACAACAAAAAAGTGTCTCATTTTCTGTGACGTTAAGGAGTTAAACAGGCTGACTGTGCAAGGTAGGGAGCAGAACAGCAGAGCTAGGGCTACGAAAAGGAAAATGGGAAATAACAGAAAACAAGAGGAGAGAAGTAGGCAGAAGCTGTTACGTTAGGAGAAGGTGGGAAAATCAGGTTATCTGAGAAGCCTGATGTGTGTTATATCAGAGAAACCCGAGATTTGCATCACTGTATAGCATTATTACTGTGACCTTATAGATCTTAGTGTTATCCATCTGTTACTGGTGAAGTCTCCTGTGTGTCACTTTTGTAATAGAGGGGCTTATTCAGCAGGAGTACTTGACCTGAAATCAATGGCTCAGACTTGAGATTGTAAATTAAACAGCTTTTGACTAGAGCTTCAGATTTTGTACTGCCTAAGTGAAAATTCAGATAGTAGCCATTCTATGACTACTATAAAAGCCAGATGCCAACAAAGAAGCTGGGGTGGAGGCAAATGCAGTGGTCGTTTTACTTATCGCTCAATGATGTTCAAAAGATACTTGGTTACAGCTCCAGTCAGATGGTAGGTTTCTTGAAGAGTTTTAGCTGGGCATTAACATTGTATATTGGAATTAGTAACACTGGTGGTTCAGCATGGAAAAAAAAAATTGTGCATTTAGTATGTGTGGTGGAGGTAAAACTGAAGGAAGTTGCTGACATATTTGCTGCAATGGATTTTGACAGAGTTTGCAGGTTCACAGTCTTGGAAAGTGTTAAGTACTCAGATCCACGAATCTTCCCAGGAACTCAGTATGTTGCAAGACAACTGTAAACAGCTTTTAGAAGGCTGTCGGTTGGGGTATGTTTGAAACCATCCTGTATTTTTTAAGATATTATTTAGTGATTCAAAAAAAATACTGTACACTAATCTGTAATTTAAATAAAATGTTTCACCTGGTATAGTTCTGATATGACCCAGTGTGGACTATCCCACAAAACCAAGGTATCTGTGGCTTACATACTCTCTCAAAGAATATATCTTTTGTATGCTGGGCTTGACATCATTATCCTTAGTGTTTGGTGTTACCATTAAGTTCAAGCAGTGATCAGCACAGCACGCTAGAAATGCGCGTACCTCTTTGGAAGCAGCAGAAAATAGCTGTCTGCTCACTAAGCTGTGCTACACCTGTAATCCACCTTGCGACAAGGCATGGTACTCTGCAGTAACTGTCAATACATGCCAACGTGCTCCTGAAACTGTGGGGCTTAAACTGTAAGGCTCTGTGGTCAGTAAAAGGTAAACAGCTCCAGTGCTCTGTCTACCAGAGTATTCTTTCCTAATTCTCTTCTTCCAAGTGAGAACTTCGCATTATATCAAAAGGAGGGTGGATTGTCTGGCTGATGCCACTGTCCTACTGTTTTTACTGGGTAAAGATAATCTCTTCCTTCCCAGTAATTCCTCAGTTTCAGTACTCTGACCTGTTATCAGAAGGCTCCTCTGCTTTCATACGGGATAGCTTTTAGTCCCATGATATCAGCTATCATTTTTCAAAGCACATAAACAGACCCCTTTCATTCAGGGTGTCTGAGACCGACAGAAGTAGCTTGGAACAAACGCATCCGTTTGCCTGAAAGTATGTTACAACTGGAGGATGTAAAGAGAAGAAAAGAGGGAAGGTTTAACATCATGTTGGCAAGCCTTCAGCTTGCCAAAGCTGATTGGAATTGAATGGCAAAACAGGAAGATGCTGTTTCCTGGAACACATGGTTAAAACATGAGAAAAAAGTATTGCAGACAAAGCCAGTGACTAAAGCACTCAACCCTGATGGAAGAAATCAAGAGTCAAAACCCTGATTCAGATCTGTGGCTTGTACCTGATTTTTTTCCCATCATGAATAAAAGCCTGGATCTTTGGCCTATAAAAGCAGTCTTCCTCTTGATCTCAGATGATGGATAATTATGTACATGCGACATGTAGCAGCTTTAGTATTTTTCTTTTTTCCTCTCTATAGTGTCTAGATATCACTTAAACCTTCAAAAATGTTCTCAGAAAGAAAAAAAAAAAACCCTATCTGTTTTCCCCTCATATAGTACATACAGGTAAGTTGGAGGCTTGATTTAGGTGGAAAAGGTCCCATGTTTTAGGAATTATTTGTCAGATTCTGAGCTTTCAAGGCATACTGCCAAACCTACCTTTTCTGCAGGCATCTGGTAGGTCAATGAACTGGTTTATAAGGAGTTATCATATAGTGATTACTTAGATGGCTTGTGGTAATGTTATAATGGCAGTTCAATTAAGATGATAAGATCTTAATTGGTTGTGTAGAATATTGTCTTTTAATCTATGCAAAGTGCCAAGGGTATAGCAGAGGTGCATATAAATCTGACTAAAACCAGAGTGCCTGTACCTCTAACTTGCCTAGCCCCAGCATTTAGACTACTAGAGATACAAAAGTCTTGTAGGACATTCATTTTTCCCCAGCGACTGATAATATTGCTGGTGAAAATTCTGTCCATAGAAGGCATATGGAAAAGTCTTGCCTTTGAAAGCAGAGGCTCTAGCTCCTACTCCAAGGAATGAGGTGCGTCAACAGCAAAGGATTATGTCTGGCAGTCTTATTAAAGGCCAAAAGAGTGACCTGTGGGCCTGAAAACACGCATTTCATGAATTTCAGCTAACAAGTGGGGCTTTGTAGGTAGAAGACTTACCCAGTCTGTGACTTGTGGACATTTTCAGGTTTAGGTATGGACCTCAATGTAGGAAATACAAGTCAAATGCCGGGAGGCTTGTTTTTCCTTAATTACCTTTCACCAGCCTATTAGAAGTATGTTCAGCCCCCTGGAATTCCTAGACCTGTTTCAAATCTGAGAACCAGGCACAGAGAAAGGCGTGCTAGACAAACAAAATAGGGAGCTTCCTAGCCCCACTGTATACATTTTACCTGAGTGGTGTGCACAAGTGAGGTGTTTGGGCTTGCAGAATTATTAGATTTGAACTATCCATGCAGATACCCAGTTTGCTTGGGCAGTTATGGCATTGCCGCAGGCCATGCATGCTCCCTTTTTGCATGCATTCCCTAAATTACACATTTGTAAATGAGACCTCACGGTTAGTTTAGAGGGTGGGAAAACTTTTTGGGGGAGGAATTGTGTTTTGGTGGGAGGTGTTGCATTAAATGAAGGTCTCGCTTTCACAGGAATTAATTAAACATACTAAGGTGCAGGATATAGACCTGAAGGAAAATATGGTACAGATTAGTCCAGCAAGCCTCTTTTTCTTCCACTTATTTTGTGAAAAGCAGTGTGTGTAATTGATGGGCTAACAAAAAGTCACTCATCTGTTCCAAAGTGGCATTATTGTAGAAACATTGCATTAAATTATATTTAGTCACCTAGTTTGGAGTGTAATTATTTCCATTGATGTTTGTATCGTCTGAATGCAAAGGGACACAGTAATGTATTAGCCAGCAGGGTTGTCAATCTGATTTGTGGTTTTTCAGTTCCTGTGTGTTAGTATGTATATTGGTGTTCCATATTGAATGCTCACTATTGTATAAATGCAGAAGAAAGATGAGTGTTACAAAACAAACCAGTAAACCGGAGAGGAAAAATACCTGTATAGCTCAGGTGGCTATCAGCCACATCTGGAATATTGTGCTCCCCTAAAGTTTTAAGGTACGTTCATGTGAATTGTGTGGAGCAGCTAATTTTGGTTGTTAAGGTACACACGCAGTTTCCAAGTATTACTTTACTCCCCTTTAGGCCTTGGAACACACAAACAAATCAATTGGCAGCAAGTTCAGTTGGTGCTGTTTTCAAAATCCCCAAACAGCTGACACAAACTCTTAGCAGTGCTGTATCCCTGCCCTATATTGACGAAGAAACCTATGGCTGAAATACTCGTGTTTCCGTGCACATGCTACTTGTTTCTCACTTCTCAAATATCGGTTGGGTCATTTGCGTGGAATTGCCATGGTAGTTTTTGCTGCAGGTTTATGGTTGGAGCTTTTCCTTGCTACTAAATGTTGCCTCAGTCTTAAAATTGTAAAGGAGCTGTGGTAGAAGACTTTCTAAAGGATCTGAAAGGTACTGACTTTGTGGAACAGTTTTGACAGTTTTACATGGGGGAAGGACATGGAGGAAATATGAAGAGGTGCCAATGGCTAAGGTGAACGACTGGGACACAGCTGATGTGGAGGAGATAGTAACCCACAGGGAAAAAAACCCCAACCCAGTAACTGCTTGATTCAGGCCCTGAAGGCAGGAACAACCTTATGATGATGAGAGAAGGGGTACCAGTGCAAAGATTCAAAGATTTTTACATGGTTTAGAAATTCAGAGTTTCTTGACTATGAAAGTAAAATGGTTCTTCAATGAAAACCGGAATCCAGCCTGTCGTTAATGAAACTAATTCCATAGTTCCAGTGCAGTCTGGAGCAGACAGAATACGTCCAGCAGCCTGTTGGGCTATCACAATAGGTATTACTTGCCCTTCTGAGTAATACTCCTTTGTAAAAAAACTCATGATAAGCTAATGCAGGTGTTTTGCTGTTCTTCATCTGCAGTGTTCAGGTTGTTCATCTCCCACACTGCATGTGGCCTAAGAATAACGGGAAGACTGAAGTTTTCAGAGAGCGAGTGAGCATTTACTTGGTTGTCCTGAGCGCATGTTCCCTCAGCTCGAGAAACATTCTGTCTTTATTCTGTTTTTCCACCTCTGCCTTTTTATTAGGAAAGAGGACTGCTGCATCTTTAATGCGCTACTTTACAACCTTTTATGTAGAAAGATTAACAAAAAGGAGCCACACTTAATTTAAGATGACAACTTAGGTTTGCCTCTGGATTCTTTTTTGGCAGGCGATCTCTTAGTAAATTACATTTGACAACCTGAAATAAATTCAAACCAAGATTTATGCCTGCATTTGCTCACAGGGCTGTGGTTCATCAGACTGTGTGGTTAAAAAGCTATGAAAAGTAACAACTAATTTAAAAATTTATTTCTGGACAGCCTACATGGGCCACCAATGCTAAAACTTTGTTCAAGAAAAGTCAGGTTTCTGAATGCGTGGAGGTAATTTTTCAGTTGATAATAGAGTTAGTTGTAGACGTTTGTGCAAGAAAAAAGAAAACAACATTAGAAAACAAGAAGAAATGAGTCATAACGATATATTTTCAGTTGAAGCTTAACACAAAAAAGGTTTTAAAAACATAACCAAGGACATGGCATCTTTGAAAATTTTCCCAAAGGAGAAGTCAATGTTAGCCGAGATTGCCAGAATTTACTTTAGCTATTACTATGGATGAATAATTATGCTCAATTCAGCCAGTGATATGGGTTCACAGCAGGTTAATTGGTAATAATGGGTTTCATTCCAAACAGTGAGGAATGATATTTCAACAAAAAAAAGTGCTCTCACTGAGAGCTGAAGATGTCCTTGCTTTCAGTCCTTCATATTCACAATAACACATACAGGAGACCAGTGTTCTTGTTCCTGTGCATTGAGTTTCCCTCAGTTGCTCATGGCTATTGAAAGAGGGTGTAACAAGCTGAGGAGGCATCTAAGCTGTGCAGCCTGGGCCTGCTATTTTTTCTTCTTTTCCTCCCCACTGACTAAAATCTGCATTGCTTGGGACTGGATAAAAGAGAACATAGAGTGATCTTGTTAAAATCACTCATGCAGATAGACCTTCATCTCTGTTACATAGGTGTAAACACAGACTGAGTAATTTGAAGTAAGGCATGCTGATATTAATTGGACAAAGAAGATTTTTCTGTGCTTGTGCCTACTGCGTAGCACAGGAGTTCTCCACCCCTTCCTTGGTCTTGTGCGCTACACCATATAAATAATAATGAAGCAGGAATAAGTCTATTGATTGTGATCTGGCTGAAAACAGGATCTGAGCCTCTCAATTCAGAATCTTCTTTCACTTCAGCATCTTCCCCTACAGCATGGGTATCATTTGTCATGTACAGCATTCCAGGAATGAGAAGATTAGTGTGTAAAACAAGAGAATATATGAACGCAATTCATCCTGGATAAGCTTCCTCACCTGGATTATACCCTAAGTCATCTCTCTTAAGTGTTGTATCAAATTCTTCCATCCTGCAACTTCTGTGAATCTGTATGATTTTCTGTCTCAGCATTCAAGTCCTTGCTTCCCTATTGCCTAGACTGTAATTTCTGCATCTGAGGATCCTAGTGACTCTGTTAGAAGCTCTCTAGACTGCAGTGACTAAACTTCTGTTTAAAACAGAAAAAAACCCCCTCAAAATTTAGTCCTTTCATTACTTTTGTTCAAAAAGAGGAAAAATCCCAAACCTCTGTATGCATGTTTAGAAGCAGCTAAATCTAGTTCTGTTGGATGTGTATGCAAGTCGTTCCATAACAGAAGTTGGAAATACATTAGTAGGACAATTCCAAGGTTGAAGTATTTGGGCTGTCATTTTCTTCTCTGCCTTAACTGATTTTTTTTATTTTGTAAAGTTCCCCAGAGAAGAAAATGCCATCATCCTGTTTGTATTCTTCCTCTTTACTTTTGAGGAATCAAATGCACCACACCATGCCCTGGGATCTGTTCTAGCTGTAGCACACGGTGGGTGTATGTACATAAGCATTGAATTGTGCCCATAAATGTTTTCCCTCTTAGCCTCCTGAAGCTTGAAATCAACAGGGCTGTTGGACTGTGCTCTGTCACAGGTGCCATAAATCCTGTGCTCCTGCCTGGGCAGCCCAGCTGTAACGAGTCAGGCTTGCCTGTTCCTACAACTCTGTTCCTCAGACTTTTCTTCCAAAACATTCAGCATATTTCCTATAAACAATATCTGCTGCAAAGTGTGGGAACACACATGCAAGTGTCAAAACACATTGTGTTTAGACATCATAAGAGAGCGTAGCAGTATTTCAGTGGGCTTTTTAAACTGGAAAAGTATTAGCCCTTAGCCTCCATTCATGCATACCCATACAGTACCTGGTTCTGTACAGCTGGGATTTTGAGTGTCCTTCTTAAATGAAGACTTTAGATAGTAGGGAAGCGTTATCCTATTGGACTTTCTATGGACAGTGTGGGCTTCTCTGCTGAGTTTTCTAGTGTTTTGTCTTGGTGACTGTGCTGGTTTTTAATACAAACTTTGCATCCATTTTGTAGATCTTCTTGCTGTTTCCACTAGTATTCCATTTCAGTATTCTCTTTCTTAGTCTTTTTTTACTACTTCTTGATTTAGTCCTGTGTGATCTTTCTCCTGCCTTACTGTTTGTGATCTTCGAGCAGCAACATGCTTTTTGTTAGCTGTCTTGAGGAGGGCTGGAACCTGTACTGAAAGTCAGTTATTGCCATCTTATAATGACACAGCCCTGAAATACTGAACAGCACTTGTCTGTCCTGCTCCTCAAGCATCTAGGCTGCTGCTTTGCCTGCCATCAATTACTGCTACCTGGAATCTCACCTTGGATTTTTAAAACCTTACGCAGTGTTTTTTCTGAAAGATTGTCCAGATAAATTACAGGTAGTTATCTACATCCATCATTTTTCACTGTGCTTCACTAACACGAAATGGTTCTGCACAGGTGTCTTGACCTCTCTGTTTCACTTCCCTTTCTGCCCATCGGTGTCATTAAGGAGGTTTTGCTTCCAAGGTCTGCAAAGGGCAGGTAGGATGAAGTCTTGGATATTGGAATACCAGCATATTAGAATACCACCGTTGCATCCCCCTCCAAGAATAATAAAACATACAGCATATGTCTTGGGTAAAATAACCTTTTGCTTCAGGCTTTATGACTCCTGAGAGCTATATTTTACCCTGAGGAAGTATTTTACTGCTTTTGTTCCTCGAGTCTGCCACTAGAGTGATATATATAAAATATGCTCGCCATGCAAAAAATGAGGTGACCTATACATCATACATTCGGATTCAGGAAGCTGATTCTGATTTCACTTACCAATAAGGAGCTTTCCTCCAGTCAGCGAGGCTGTTCCAGTCTGAAGCTGGTGAGAATAATGTATTAAACCGTGAGATTGTTCTGTGACTATAGCAGTGGAGCTTTTCCAAGTGCATTTCTGCAATGTAAGTCAGTCACTTAGATTCAGATCCTTAGCTTAACTGAATCACTGTTATTCTACTGACAGTTTGAAACAATCCAAGAAATCTGCTCACATCCTTAGGCAAGTAAGGATTGCATGTGATGATGTGATTTAGGAGCATATCTAACAGTTTTAAAAGTCCAATTAAAATCACAGAGTCCGTTGCATTCAAATGAATTTTGAACAACACAATTTATTTAAAAAATAGTCTAAATGTGTTTTTCAAATAAAGTTTTGGAATGTTGCTGCTATAGCAGTTGAATGAATTTTACAGATGTGACAGGAATGCTTTGAAATGTAGCAAAGCTCTCTTTTTAGACTCTGTTGAAGAGCTAGAAGTTATTTAATTTAGAATAGCAATGGCTAATATATTTGTATAATAAGCGATGAGCAGTCTGGAGTATGTGGATCAAAGATTCAGATTAGCTTGTCTCACAAAGCCAATGAAATTTAAGTTATGCAGGAATGAAAAGGAAAGATGTGAAACAGCACATGCACAAAGATCCCGCATCTGGGTCAGGGCAACCCGTGGTATCAACACAGGCTGGGGGATGAGGGATTGAGAGCAGCCCTGCCGAGAAGGGCTTGGGTGTGCTGGTGGATGAAAAGCTGGACATGACCCACCAATGTGTGCTCACAGCCCAGAAAGCCAACCGTGCCCTGGGCTGCATCCCCAGCAGTGTGGGCAGCAGGGCGAGGGAGGGGACTCTGCCCCGCTCTGGTGAGAGCCTCCACGACTCCTGCGTCCAGCTCGGGAGCCCCCAGCACAGGACAGAGCTGGAGCTGTTGGAGCAGGGCCAGAGGAGGCCCCAGCAATGATCTGAGGGCTGGAACCCCTCTGCTGGGAGGAAAGGCTGGGAGAGGTGGGGCTGCTCAGCCTGG
>Ga0065711_1032127_pt1 | contig 27951 bp, 11 predicted proteins | sample Hoacrofraction12_FD_59098 | JGI IMG/M metagenome (GOLD analysis project Ga0065711, IMG submission 59098) | Hoatzin crop microbial communities from Cojedes, Venezuela - Epithelial fraction 12 v2 (version 2) | ecosystem: Host-associated > Birds > Digestive system > Esophagus > Crop | place...
CACAGGACCTTGTCCAGGCGGGTCTTGAATATCTCCAGAGAAGGAGACTCCACAACCTCCCTGGGCAGCCTGTTCCAGTGCTCCGTCACCCTCAGAGGGAAGAAGTTCTTCCTCATGTTCAGACGGAACCTCCTGTACTTCAGTTTGTGCCCATTGCCCCTTGTCCTGTCGCTGAGCACTACTGAAAAGAGCTTGGCCCCATCCTCCTGACACCCACCCTTCAGATATTTGTAAGTATATATTAGGTCCCCTCGCAGCCTTTAGGATTTGTATGTTATACACTCTGTTTATGACATGTTTTTAAGTTATATGGTATGTGAATAATAAAGCATTACACAACTTATAAAACTACTGTATTCATAGATTTGCATCTTATATGTTTTATATACAAATAAAACTTTATCATGGAAGCTTCTCCAATGATTAACATTTATCAACTTCCAACAGCCAAAAGCTATCAGATGTCAGTGTTGTCCCTGTTAATCCTTCTCCCATGGGAAATGTCTTAAGGATCTGTAGGCTGCTGTGCTAAGCTCCCCTTCAGCACACAAAATGCATCCAGATATCTGCAACGACAAAATTCCTAGCAGATCATTTCTGTTCTTCTGGGAGGGACTGAACTCCTTGCCACTGAAGAGATCGCTTTTTACTTACTAGTCAAACAAGCACTCATAACAACCTCTTATCAGTACTTCTCTGGGCCTTCCCTACTTTCCCAAGTCTCCCTGTAAACTTAACACTTGAAATTTAGTTAGACAACTGGACTTTTAGCTGACTGCTTTGGTTAGATGGTAAGTGAAACATTGTTCTTGCACGTTGTTGTTTCTGCTGCTTAGATTAGCAAACGGCCATCACAGTACTTAAAATCTCCTTTGGAAAGGCTAAAGAAACTGCCTTCTGGACACAGAACAGCATCTCATTAACTCAGGAACAGTTACATTTTCTCTTCTGTGGTCTTTAATCTAGAAATAATCATGAAACCCAAGATGGTAACATATGGTCTGTTAGAAAACGCCTTGCCCTTCTCCAGCCTCACTAGGCCAGTGCTATGTAAAACTCCGCACCCATTCAAAGTTATTAAACTTTAATAATTAAAGAAAGCTTGCCTGGGTATTCTCAGCTGTAAACTTTCTATTTGTCACCTGCTACTCCCAGACAGATAAACTCGCAGATGGGAGAGACTGCAGATCAGAAATTATAAACCTCGCAAGCACTGAGGTGCAAGAATAGCTTCACAGAAATTCATTGTCTCCATTTCCCCAAGGCCTCATTAAGGGATAATTTTTTTTTTTCTTTGCAGGCACTTCAACACCTGAAGGGTCAGGCACTGTGCTCAGGAGTGTGAGCATACTCTCTTTGCTGCAGAAGAAAACGGGAGTGATCAATAACATTAACTGAAGAAATGCAAAAGTGGGGCAACCAAATTCAAAGAGCTACTACAAGTGTGGGAAGACAGGAGCTGCAAGACTTGATGTTCTTGTAACGATGGAAAACCGAATAAAGAATTTCTACAGATCACAGGCAATGCTGAGCATCAACAAGTCCCTGCGGGCGCTTGTGATGGGCCAGCATCTGCACAGACCCTGGCCATCTCACAGGGGCAACTCGCTGCAGGATGTCCCCCCTGCAAGCACACGCTAAGCCAGCCCAGCATGGTCCCTTCCACCAGCAGAAGGGCTGTGCAGGTCCAGCAGCCCCCTCCTCTCCCAGGAACTCTGCCAGCCCCTGCCTGCTCCTCACCACCAGCCCTTCAGCACCCACGTTGTTCCCTGTTCCCCAGGAGACGGAGAATTCGAGCAATGGCAGAAGGCACATAAGCGCCCTGCACATGATCTGTACAAAATACTGTACCCAAAGTACAGCAAGAAGAGGCAGGAGAAGAAAAATAAAAAGCACAGATACCACTCCATTTAAGATGCCTGATCAAAAAAAAAAAAGTCTGACAGGTTGTTGGGTTCATTATATTTCAGTTTTAATTCCTTGTTGGCAGTAGCTAGTCTTATTTCATTGCCTTTAATTTCTCCTCAGGTCTATCTGCAAGTTTAATACAGGCCTTTGTGCATGCTCAGGACTTGTTCACTTAATTGAGTGAAACTAGAAGCCACAGTTATGCCAAAAGGTTTTATTAGGATATTAAAGAATAATCAGCAATCTTTCCCCAACCTCTTCCCTATCAGATTGCACAAAGATTTAACTAATGTTTTATTTAAGCACAGGCATAATACACTGTCTACTGCAGTTCTCAAAATTGTCAGACAGCAGAAACTCTACAAGTATAGGGTCTCCTCACTCAATAAAGTGTTTTAAAAACTTGTAACATCAGTACCACTGCTACAGTGTACCCCAAGAAATTCCAGTCCACAAAGCTGTGCCTGTATTTACAACCTCTCCCAATGGATCTATGACTCATATATGAAAACTACAAGAATATAATACTCCTTGCAAACTGTGATCCTGTGCCTGTATTACACATTGGGGTATTTTTCACTTGCATAAACTAGCTAAGAAATCCACTTGTGTTCCCAGTCCATCCTAACTGAAATCCCTATTTCTAGGTATGTTGATATTATGCTCGATGATACATTTTTGTAGTCACAGGTACACTACTTGCAACACTGCTTCCAAATTCCTTCCTTTTAAAAATGGAGTTTACCCCCCATTTAGCAGCTGAATAATTACTGGCTCCATGCTGTCTCAGAGCTGGCTTCATGGGCAGGAAAAATTTGGCAGGATGCTCCACCGTCAGTTTTGGCTTTCCTCTTCGCACTTTCTCCTTTCAATCAACATATCCCTAATTGTTTTCCCCTTTCTTTTCCATTCCTTATTATACTTGAGAGTCACCCTCTTCTTGTGTTACACTCCCCTATTCTGAACTTCTCTACCCAGTTACCTTCAACTAATTTTGGGACTCAGCTTGCCTTGTTGTGCTGCAGTCACCTCTAAGATAACCTAAGCAGAACAAAGGGCAAATTTAAGCAATGAACTGAACTACGAGGATGAGGAGGAGGGTGGAGAAGGCCTGTGCTGTTTTGGGAAAGGCAGTTTGGAAATCAGGAACAGAAAGCTCAGTTCATATGCATCGAAGCGCATTAGGGCATCTGACAATGGTGGCATCTTGATTGTGCTCCTCTGAACAGACTGACAGTGCAGTCCCTGTAGACCAAAATCCTGCTTTCAACAGAGCAAAGCTGCAAAGAGCTTTCAGCTTTAACAGCTGGCAATACAATATACAAACCTCTCCACCACACTTTCCCTGATAGGCTCCCAACTTCACTGGAGGCTACAGTTTTTAGTTCCTTACACTAGAGCCAGTTCCATGATTAAAAAGGGAAAACCAGGTGTCCTTGGCTACAGCTTAGCATCCCACCCATATGAAAGTTCAAAACCAGTTGTAGAACAATGTTCAGACACAGACCAACAAAAAAATTTCTAACATAAATTTGCCAGACTGGAAATGTAGTTAAACCGTGTGTGAACATTATTCCATGATATCAGACTTCAAGAACAGTTCACTCTTTCGTGTATGGTCTCGAAATTAAACCCTGCCATCAGCCACCTTTGCCACGCAGAATTTTCCTCCGTTCACACACACATTCCTCAAAGGATGCTTCTGGAGAAGTTTTTGCTCTAACATCTGATGTGATTTTGAATACAGTTTGCCTTTACGATGACCATTTATTTCCACTGTAATTCAAAGACACCCGCCTAGTTGGGATATGCTGATGGTTTCCATACATGCCTGGCACGAACCTGTATCTGAAAGCAGTAAAACTTTCTCATTCCACTGAAGTGTTTCCAACCCGTCCTCTGCCTGCCAAAATACAACCCCTGAATGCAGACTCCATATGAATTGCCCCTCAACTATAGATCCTGTCAACTTGCATTATCCCTGGTAACAGTAATATCTAAGAAATATCCTCTAGCAAAAAGCTTACACTATGTTTTTTAGCTTTAGCAGAATAAATACCAAATATCAACAGTATCAAAAACATATCCTAATTCTGATAAACAGCTCAAAATGGAATTTTGTTTTTACAGTTCCTTAAATCTATTAATGTTTTATATCACATCCTTTACATTTATCTAGAAATTGTATTTTTAATATTAAAACAATCTTGTGCTTAGTAGCAGCAAGTTGTAGGAAGAAAATTAATGTTAATTAAAAAAGATAAACAGCAGTGAAGGGCTGCTACTTCTGTCATCAAACTACAGTTAACATTTTTTTAATTTCATCTTAAAATACACTTCTGACTGCCACTGCCAATTCTCAGTTTACTGAGGAAAATCTGCACATGGATTTCTAAAACTTATATTAAAAAGTCATTCATATCTTATAATGACAAAGAGAACAGAATTGCAACCAGGAAGGACACTGGGAATACGCAATCTTAATTGATTATCATGCCAAACTGATCTTTCCAGATGAAGTACAAGCAAGATCTGACAAATGTATCTCCTGACTACTAACAGCCTCCAGTTAAATGATGACAGCATGACTACATTGCTTCCTCTTAAACTCATTTACAATACGCTTTGTTGATGACATTTAAACAATAGCTAGTGCCAAATGGGACTGGAAATTCTGATTATATTAATTGGTCTTCTTGTTCAAAATAAAAAAGTGTCCGTTCATCATTTTTCTAGGTTTCCTAAGAAAACAAACTTGTTTCATCATCTTGTCTACCTGCTACCTCTACCCAACTGACAACAGATAGAAACGTTGAAGAGTATTGTGGACAAGGCGGCTGTAAATAGCGAACAATTTAGAGGCTGTCTTCATGGGGAAAGCTATGGCAGTAAGAGGTGTAGGACATTCAGGCACTAACTCACAGAAGATCACAGATTGGTATTTCTGCTGCTCAAGGAGAAGCCTTTTTCCTGCTGTCAAATTTTGAAGAGTGTTTTGTTTTTATACACTATTCTAACAGTCAGTAAGAACAACATTAAAAAAAAAATAAAATCTTTCTCAGCTCTTTTCCAAAACTGAGACAAATTGAAGTAAAAATCTATGCACATACAGACGAATACAAACAGAACTGGAGGACAGAAGAATTCTCCTATTCAGGAACCCTACCACAGGTTTCACTTGTTTCTGCTTCAAAGGATATAATCCAGTGCTAAGAAATAATGAAAGAGATGTAGAATGAGAACCTATATTCTAACCGGTATCAGAGAAAAATTACTTTATCTGTGTACAGGTAATGTAGAATCAAGTTTGTACTGTACAACATGAAATGACAGACAAAATAAAGTTCCTCATCAAAAGTCTGACATTTCTACCCTTAAATTTAAAAGTAAAAGCCAGCTTCAAATGGGAGCACACATACTTCGGAAAGTCAACATTCAGTTTATTTGTATGCCTGCCAAAATAGGTCCCTGTATGCAATCTCGAAATAATTTCTGCCTAACTATGTGCGCAGGTCCTTTGCTGGGCCAGGGAGCAAGAGCCATAAACTTGTGACCCACACCCTTAAATACCTCTCCACAGCACCAGCCAGGAGGGTACAGCACACAGCCACTATAAACACAGTATTTCATATCATCTGGAAGCAGCACAGCTCACTTGCCTCCCGTACTCTTGCACAGGACCATGAATTTCCTGGCACACACTAATGTATAGCATTCTCCACACAGTGGTCCATGACATCCAAACAAGCAAATTTTACTGCAAATAAGAAACAGTGGTATGAAACATATTCAATATATACACTAGAAATCTAGGAGGTATCACTTACATTTTTATGTTGTTACAGGCTCCAACGATACATAAAACATCTTGCACTTATAGTCTTGACATGCAAAAGGCAAAAACATAGCATATTCACCTCAAACTTTGCTAATGGCAACACATAGTTGCTGCAGTTTAAAAATACCCCTTCTAAGCACTCTTTTGAAAAACTATAAATTGTCTGTAAAAAAAGTGAATTTAATGTCTCTGTTATTTGAGTAAGTAACAGAGTAATTCAACATTAGGTGCGGTCTTACAGTTACAAATTTCAAAGACTGTTAGGAAAAGAGAAAATTGAAGACAAAACCTTGTTTGCATAATTTTTCATGATACAGCTGAAGGAGTGAACATCCTCTTGTTAATTAATCGCTATCAACAGCAGACAGTGCATAATTCAGCATTGTTCAACTGTGAAAATTTCTGGATTATGTATCAGAGTTTTTAACAATTTGCCTACATGGCTCAGCCAGTACAGAGTTAAGGAAAAATCTTCTTGTCGGGTAACTCAGTTGGACCTGTTCCTGCTGCTACTGAAGCCAACAGGAGTGTTGCCCTGGAACTCAGTAAGAGCAGGACAGGATCCAAAACTGTGGTGTGATCAGTTTTACTGTTTATGTTAGTGCTATAACTATCATTCTCCAGCTGGAGATGATGCTATTGATGGTAACAAGACTTATCAACACCAATTCCATTTGCAGCTTGGCCCTAATCCGAGGTGCCTACAGCAGTGAAGTACATTACATTCAGGCAAATTGAGGAATAAATTCACTAATCTGACATTAACTTTTATTCTCATCAAAAAGTTTCCATCAATGCAACTTTTCTGTTCTAACACGGTTCTAGAAATTTACTCACTAAAGTGATCTTTTTTAAATCATACATGTAGATACACACATTCATGGAAATTCCTCTTGAAAATGTCTGCTTCCGTCTGGTTCCAGCCTGCCACATAGTTTTAGAAGAAAGCTGTTTCTAAACTGGCTCAAAATCATTACCGTGACTCGACAGTGACACAGCATATTAAACAGGTTTTGACAAGAGGTAATATTCTCTCGCCACTTCCAGTTTCCCCTGGTAAACTTCACCAGTTTTGCCTGGTTTCCCACGCCAGTCCCTGGCAGACCATCTTCTCTAGCTAAAAGGACATACAGTTTCCAAAACAAAGCTATGTTTTTATGCTGCATAATAAACTAACTTTTGAACTGCATGCAAACGACATTTAGATAAACTGTCCTTAAATTGTGGACTCAAACTCCCAGGGACCGTGTAAGTCACTGCTAAAAAGGATTTGTGTTCTAATTAGCAACTGGCCTTGTGCATCTTGTCTCCAACAGAGAGCACGGCTGCTCGGAGCACAGCGCAGTGCTTCAGGGATCTGGACAGATCAAAGCGTTTCTGCACACAGCCACGGGACAGAGCTGACTGTTGAACTTCTGCCGAAATGCCACACCCTGACTCCCACACAACACACTTTTTTGGCTGGCTTTGCGGAATGCTAGGACAGACATCTTTGTATGTTTTCATGTGCATAAATCTGAGCTTGCCGCAGAATCCGGGCTTGCAATAATGAAACGCACACTCTGTTCTTGCCTTACACAGAAAGTGAAGAGTTATTACTAATTGTGTTAAAAAATCCCAAGCGTAACAAAGCTACGCATTTTGTAGGACTCCTACTCACCTCCTCAGCACCACATGTATCTTTCTTTTCATTTCATTTCTTGGCAGACCATCCTCTCTAGCAAAGAGCACTTACTGTGTCTAGAACAAAACTGTCTTTGTATGCCACATAACAAACTAACTTCTGAACTTGTATGAAAATCATGGACTTGACAGCTTAGGGTTTAAATGATTGCTTTTTATGATTTTTACAAATTATGTAATTATTACCACAAAATGAAACATTCATTCTGGGTAAAATTCACAGAAACATTACATCAGTTAACGTGTATATATACACCGAAAGCCTTGAGGACATACAATGTTAAAGAGTATCATATTCTGTTCGGCTCCAACTCCACCCCTTTGGCATTAATTGAAAATGAAGGTGAGAACTTTCTCAGTAAGTAAACTGAGGATTCCCTACTGATTGAGAAACAGTGAGGTGATGAAAAACTGACATATTTGGCTCCATGCCATCACACCGTGGCTTAGCAAATCTGGAAAGCAGCAGTCACAGGATGCAACACATGTCCTAGCACCATGTATGACTCTCCTTCAGTACTGGTGCACAAGAAAGCATTCAGGTTGTAATTTTTACTCTCTTTTTCTCTTGATTTCTGTGTTTTTCACACTTGCTATTTAATTTGTGAATAAAAATTGTTCTGTGGTCATCATATAACTGTGTCTTACTGATTATACAGTGTCAAGACAGAACACATAAAAAGGCTTATAAATATATAAATAAAGCCCACTGCTTTCTAGCACTGTGTTTTAGTTGCTTTTCCTGCTAAGAAAACAGGAAGTCTCACCAAAATAAAAGACTTCAAGAAACAGTTAACTCTTCCACGCAGTCACTTTCTGCAACAAATTAGAAAGCTTTCCAATACAGAGGATTTGTTTCCAAACGCTCCTTAAGACATGTCCTTAACCTGTCCAAGAGCCTGTTTTTCTTCATCAGTGTTTATTTACTCCACTCCAGGAACAGAAAAGAAGTAAGCATTTTTCATGAGAATACCTGCCGAGGGGAACCACGGTCTGCTGATAACCATACATTAAACACTTCCTCAGCACTTAACAGCTGATTTCAGTTCCCCTTCCCCAAAAGCCCACTCTTTCCAAGTGTTTTCTATGCATAGTACACACCTCATTCTAAGTACAGTCAATTTTTGCATGTAACTATGCTAAAACCAAATCTGTGACTTTTGTTACTGAGTACTAAATATGATAAATGTTTGGAGGATCTTGATCCAAGACTCTAAGAGCAAGTTCAAAATAGCCTGTTATATCGTCGTATGTAGAGGTTAAGTTACAGTTTTACCTTAAGCTAAGTCTGTCTGATTCAACCCATAACCTGTTTCTTAGCATCTTTTATTTCAGTTTGATATCTCTGGGCTAAATAAATTTTTAGTATCAGTACTGAAGAAAGTCAGCATTACTTTTTACTGTGAACCTGAGAAACTTCCATGAGAGGCGCAGACTGCTAATACGGTTACAAAGGTCGGCCTTGGAGCAGTCCTCCAGGGACTGCAGGTGAGTGACAGTTTTGTGTATGATTATACAAGCTCCAAAGACTAACTACAGCACTGCCTGCAAAACCTACCTTCTGATAAGGACCAGAGCTCTTCAGCTCTCTTCAGTCCCACATTATTTCCCCTCTTTTGTGTAATCACTAGCAAGAGAGTATTAATCATCATGTAATGATTTCATTGCCCTCAGTAATAATTTTACACTGATACAACAGTTCATGTTTTCCAAACACTTGAAAAACATAAATTATGATGTTAAATGACAGTGTTTGTGAAAATATATTAACTAAAATCAATGAAAAAAAAAAAAACTAAAAAAAATTGAAAAGCACATTAAATGGAAGAGTCTGAAACATACTAAGACAACAGTTCCTTATATGCTGAAAATGTCCTCTCCCTCTCAGACTGTTTAATTCCAAATGTCAGGATTTAACAAAAAAGAAACGTGTGAGACTTGCAATCACACTGCATTAAAAACGTTTACATAAGTTGGAACTCTGTTTAGTAATCAAGCACTTTCTTAATTCCATGGGGTTGGACTGAATTCTCACCGATTATCAGCATTTCCCACACATACTAAAATAGCTACATCTGTATCTATATACTTGCACAGATGCCCAAAGAATCACTACAGATGTTACCTAAGCAGGCTTCAAAGGAACGTTGCACAGGCCCATGCAGTGTTCAATCTTATTCTTGACTTTCACCAGCCCCACAGACTAATATGAAAGAACACAAGAATTTATAAAGAAGTTGCATAAAGTTACAATTCCTTAAATTCACTTGTGATGCTACAAAGAAACCTGTTTTGTGTATGTGACTGATTAACCCACCAGCAATGTAACATAACTGTGATAGGCTACGTGTAACTGTATATTAATGTCAGAATATGGAAATACACTGTAAGTGTAGTCTGCTTAACTGGGTTAGCTAGGCATTAATTCTATACCAAGATCATTTAATGTGAATTGCTGGAAGACCAAGCAGGAAGCCACATCAGGACCCTCAGACAGGGGTATCTTGTGCATATCCAAAAGACTGTTAACTTGGAAGATCCCTCAATCTGTCTTATTTTGCCAGCAGGGAAGCATAACCAAAAAGAGAAGCATAAAACCCCTTCAGTCAAAGAGAAAAGGGGAATGCCAGCTTTCAGGGGCTGCCTGGGGAACAGCTAAGAGAGAAGCTCTTCAGAGGAATCTGAAGAAGCTGGACATACCAGACTAACATGTAACTGAAATAGCATTTTCCCCTTCTACAAATTCATATCCAAATCCTCCTCCCTTGTGCTTTTCCCCATATAAATGAAAAAGCAAGTCCATTTTGTCCCCATGCACACGTGTGAATTACAGCATGTAGCATGTAAAACACAACACATTTTACAACTGCCACCTTATTCTGCCATCACAGCGGAGGGGAGGGCCATCACTGCAGCTACTCAAGCACACCTACCCCTCATTTGACTCCTGGACCAATAATGCTATTTGCATTTATACTATTGAAACATCTAGTAACAGTAAAAATCAAGCTTGACCCAAACAGGTTACCATCTAAATAGGAAGGAAAGCAAAAAAATTTGAGAGAGATCAAACCATTTGGACAAGTTGCACAGAAGGTGACAAAATCAGAAATAAAAAATTGGGATTTTTACTCTTAATGCCTTCACCTACGTTATACTTCCTCATATTTACATGATCTTCCTTTAAAGCCTGATACTACGCGGTAAAGACAAGAGTTAGTTTTCAACAAAGCTATTTCGTCTCAAACAAGGCCATTGCTTGGCTTGAAGCTGTGCTACTGAACGGTCTTTAAATATGGAATGAGTTGCATGCCCTAACTAGAAATAGAATCAGAAATCTAATAAAAGTGTGAAATATTCATCAGGGAAATGTGGAAAAGCTATCATAGCAGTTTCCTTAAATGGCTTTGCGAATTTCACTCTTAAAGATCAATGAAATTAGTTACTCAGTAAACTTAACAATGGGTATAAAAGTAGCCAGTAGAGAAATCAGAACCCTCTTTCAAAAAAAAATAATTTTACAGGGTTTTTTCAGTATTAATGACTTCCAAGGCCTTAGAATTTCTTCGGCTTTCCTTCTCACTGATGCTCATGAGCACTAACTGCAGCAGAGTTGCCCCTGAATCATATTGCTAGGAGCTTACACAGATCCCAAGGTTTGTTCAAAGGTGCTAGCAAGGCCTACACACAACACATTCAATTCAGTGCTTCACCCGTGGCAAGGTAAAAGGTAGCAATGTGCTAAAAAGACAACTCTATTGATACTCTACTATTTGGGAATTAATTCATTACAGTCCTGAAATACTTCTTTTTGCAGTTTCATGGATTTGGCCGTCAGAGCAAAGTGTTACCTTTACCTGGCGTAAGCAGGAAAAGAGTAAGGACGTAGCTGAAACTGAAGAGTCAGAGGAATATCACCCTTCTAACAAAAAAAAAGGTTGCTGCCTTTATGCTACATAACACTCACAGTTGAAAATCTTTGCTACAATATTGTATCAACCTTTACAGAAGAAAAAGAGGATGTATGATTTCTAAAGCATGGGATCATTGACTTTGCTAACAGGAAAGTACACAAATTTAGTTCATGGTTTGGTATTTTTCAGTTTAAATAGCAAGAGGGAACATGCTTTAAAAGAATAGGAGCTAAAATGCTGAAAAAGATTAAGACTCCGGTAAACTTGGCTTAGTCACAGGGTCAGTTTTGTGGCATTCCCTGTAATTTGATCTTTCATTTCTCTCAGATAAACAAGCCTAATAACTTCTCTCCTTCAGGATAAACTGAGGGAACGATGGTACTTAACTTCAAGCTACTGCTTCATCTTAATAGTCCCTTGGTATGAAGAGACTTCAAAATTATTAATATCTAGAGCGTTAGCAAGCCAAAGGCTTCCTCAGAATTTTAACAGCAGCAATCATTGATTCTCTTGTCATATTTCAAAAGCCAAACCAGAGGTGACTAGTTTAAATTTGATACTCCCAGTGGAACAACCTCTTTCATCTATACTATGATCTGAGTAGCTCTGCTATTACAAGCTACTCAAAGTAGTCTTTGTAAGAGAGAATGCTTTATAAATGCCAGGTTTAACTGAATCCTGAACTGACACCATTTGTTTTTGTAGTTACTGAGGTTTTTTCCTGTTCAATAAAAGTACTATAAAGCATTTTCAAAAAATACAAAATACCATTTTTATTTTTCCTATGTATTTAAACATATACATGTAGCAAGAAAAGCTTTACAGATGATTGAGAACCCTGTCATAGTACCGTATATAAAACATGCAATACATTCTAAGTAAAGGACTGTTAAAAAGTTTGCCTTCACTTCCACGGTCTTCATGTCCTTCACTTACATGAACACCTCCTCAATCTACCTACCAATCAGATCTCTTTAAACACCAAAACAGCAGCTCTTATCTCTGATTTGGCAAAAATGCCAGCCTCTATTAAGACTTATTAGGTTTTCACATCAGCATTTTTGTACCTTCTTCATTCTTGAAAAGAGCTCCCTGCAACAGAACTCTTCTTAACTTCCCCTTTGTCTGTAAAAACGTGGAGGCATTAGACAGAGGGTGTGTTGAGACATTCCTCTCATACTGACCAATGCTGTCTCCTTGTTTCCCCATGCTGCCCCTTCTGTATCATCACTTACCTCTTGTCTTTTACTTCAGTTGTAGGATCTCTGAGCAGAAACTATCTTAATGTTCTGTATCTGTCGAGTAATGACACCTGTCTAAACAACAGCATGATCAAATCCTACTGCCTCTTGCAGATAATTAGAATTAAAGCACAGTCTCTCTTTCAATTCTGCTATATTATTAGGGATTCCATTGCAGTATCTTACTGTACAAATACCATTATTCTTCACTGAAAATTAATTTAACTGCATGTGTTACAAACATAGCCAGGCTGCAGGAAAGGATTCTGTCTTCTTTTTGCTCAGAAGTCTGGATGAATGATCTTCGACAGTTGTAAGAGCCCTCCACCTTAACCTTGACTGGCCAGCCAGCTCACTGCAAAGTTAATTAGGATACATGCGTATAAAGGACATCCTTTCCTAGGTGCACAATAATGAGCTCAGCAAAATAAAGAAAACAACTCTGCTGTAAACACTCGGAAGTCAGATTCCACGTGCTCACAGATCAGGCAGGTCAAAGCCAATTTCTTATGTGCTCTAATTTGGAAAGCACTATTTACAGGTGATATTTCATTTTATGATTTAGTTTAAGTATTGTTAAAATAAAAGAATGCATAATCCCCTTAAACCAAGTAAGTAAACAAATCCCCAGAGTCTTACCTAGCCTTTCCAAAACATAAACTTCAGGAAACAAAATGAATGGAATATTTCAGCCGAAATGGATGGGTTTTGAAAGCAATATAAACTTGAGTTCTAACTAATGCACGTATAGCCAAGTCCATAGTAACCTGCATGCATTAACACTTTTACCTGCACCTAAGCAATGCTAAATGAGGTATATATCATCAATTTTCAAAAGTCGTAAGTTATATTGCCTGCACTTTTTAAAAACTATGTCCCCACAGTAATTTTCGTAGACCTGTCAGAACTTATATGATTTACAAGTAATTAAGTACCTTAAAACCAGATTTTGAAATAAATTGTAGAATTTGTGTGACTAACAAATCTATTCACTCATTTTCTTTGCATATATAATGAGGAATTTTAAGTCCCTAAGCAAATGCCAGATAATTTAAATATCTATTGAAAACATACTAAAGTTACACCAGTGCTTGCACGTCTCTTCTATTTATAGTTAAGTATAAAAGAGTCATATGCACAATCTGAAAAAGCAGCACTGTCAGTAAATCCCTGGTTGTGTGTGCCAGAATAATAGCTCTTGGTCTGGTTGGGCATTTAAAGTATGACTCCATTTCAAACATCCAAACCCCACACATATTCTACAGCTAATACTCAACACAATAGGACTAATACTGGCTGATTAGAACACGCTTCAATAGCATAATTCTCTAAAGAGAATGAATATCCTATATGTTAAATGATGACACTAGATTACATGAAATCCTAATTAACTCAGCAGAAAAGGAGAAAGGCTTTAGAGATATCAAACTGTCAAAGCAGATCGCTCATAAAGGGGTATGATTTCCTCTTCACTTTTTAATCTCATTTTCTAAATAGCTTCCTAACTAGCATTTGCAAATACATCTGTTTCTATACACAAAAAAGCTAATTCCATACTGAACTGCTTGCTCACCTGATGATGTAACGAATGCATACCACTCACAACCACTACGAATCAGGTTCTAGCTTTCAGCCATCTTGCCATTTGGTCCTTGGAGGTCTTACCAGTGGCAATGCTATGATACTGTATTTAAACAGCTTTTGAACAAAGACCAAAGCTATTTTCCCCCCAGTGAAGCTAAGTGAACCTTCAGAAGACATGAACTGGTGTTTGTCAATGAAAACTTTGTCTAGGGACTACTGTTTTATAGTAGTGTCTGCTGTCTGCACCCTCTACCATGTTACAATGCTCATTTCTTTCTTTTGAGCACACAGCTCTCCTGATGTGTGCAATTTCCTGCCCTTTGTAAGAAATTGCTTCCGCGTCTAAAAAATGCTTTGGGTTGGATTGAGCCTGTAGATCCAGAGGCAGGACAACTCTGGGTGAATGAAACAGTCCTCTCTTGTCTCCGTCTCTCTCCAGTTCTGAAGTCTGGAGAGTGAACGGAGACTGCAGCATATGGATGGAAGGGCTATCTAACATGTACTTCGCAGTCCTGTGGAAGTTACCTGGAAGTTACAGTATCATTTATGACCATACTACATATTCAAATTAGCTTTACAATAGGTACTAGGAAAAGAATAAAACTCTGCTTCCACAAAGATCTGTTGGAGAAGCCAATTTACAGCTTTATTATGAAGGATGATGCGCGCATTGTAGATGAGTGTATAGTGGACATGAAAAGAAATGCTGTGCAGAAATGGAGTCTAAATATTCATGTGGACCCACTGGTCATCCATCTTTAGGAGATGAAGCTTGAGAACTGAATCTTGTGAATTGAACTGGCAATTCCATGGCTGCACCTCTTTCTCCCCCTCAGCACAGTCGAGCTGTTCAAAACCACAGCACTTGCAGAATAGAAGCTGGACTGGCTTCACATATTTTGCTCTTGCAACAAAAAGTTTTAGAAGCAGCAGAAATTTTTCAAACAAATGGTAACCTGAAGCCACTCCTATTACAATTGTTCTCATAGAGACTGTCAGCAACAAATTAGAGGAAGTCAAGGCAAAAGAAGGGGCACACAACTGATTCTGCTACTTCTTTGTTCAATTATAATTCCAAGTGGCGGAAGTGGGTGTAGCAGGAAAAGCAAATAACAAGAAGCTGAATGATAGACTAAAGTCCTTTTTAATTTGGACTTAAAGTTTGACCACACTACTGTAGAAAATGCTGTTGCCATTCCCATTAATTCTGATGCAAATTTTCCAGCATATGGTTAGGAAAATGATTATTTTTAGAATACAATCAAGGATAGCCATAGCAGCCTTGCAATTTTTTGCTGTCACATAAATCTGTTTTCCTTCTGTCAGAAAGCATAATTTTCTGTGCAGTCACACCCTGAACTGAGGAGAAAGGAATGAAAAGAAACAGAAAGGAGCAAAGAGGAGAAGGGAAAAAAGGGAAAGGCAAAAAAAATCACCTACAATTGCTATTAGGCTTCTTTAGGTCCAGTGCTACAGCACCACTGTAAAAGGAGTAACAGGAAATATGCAATGAAGCAGTACCTGTATGTTTAAAGAATCCTTCAGATGTTTTTAAAATCAAAGTATCAAGGAAAAAAGCCTGCTCCTCTCTATATCCTTACCTACACAGTCACTTGACTTTCTACTCCGAGTTTAGGGAAGTCAGGATGATGTGAGCCATTCTGCAAAACAGATGAAGAACCAGAATCTTTCTGATGATGTCACTGGCAATGTAAAGTTCACAACTCGGTACGCCTTGTCACGGGGCCTCAGTCAAAGTATGTTTACGCTGGCGTAAATAAAAAATGACTGCACTGATGCCAGTGGAATTAAACCAGTGTAAAATCATCATGAGATCTTCCATTGCTATATTCTTGTGTCATGAGTCAACATAATGTCAAGATGCACAATAATAATCACTAATTAATTTGTATGCTCACCATTTAACTCTCAGAGAGAGAACACTTCCATCTGCTCCAGGTTGGAAACCATCATGTGAATTCTGCCACTGGCTTGAGAGTGCACAGCAGGCCCGAGCTGACGAGATGGTGCACTCCTGTCCTCTGAGGTGCAGGAGCTCCACGGAGCTCTGCTGCAGAACAGGACTTTTCTGGTGGGCTCAGCAGAAGGAAGCACAGTCTAGAAATGAATGACTCTTCCCTCATTTGCATGCGACTCCCATGAATACCATGAGCACAATAAACGCAACGTGATTTTTAAATAGAGGTGCTACACCGTGTCTCTGCAGAATCCTGGACTAAAATATCTGTAAAATAAAATGCATTCTTTCAACATGAAATAGCATATACAGACTCATCAGCCTGGTTGTATTTTGAGGAGCTGTATGACTGAAACGGACCACTTTCCCTACACAATGATGATGATGACAGTGTGGCTGAAATTTAGCCCTAACAAGTTATCAATGGAATTGTATCTGTATCAGCTCTAACAGTGGTGTCTCCTGTTTTCAGTCAGAGCACAACTTCATTTTAAATCAAATGTTACCTAATAATTCTGGAAATAAATCTCAGTGGAAAGTATATGAAAACCAAGCTACAATCACCACATGCTTTTCCCCCAATATTCACGTTCTTTGCTTGCTCTCATTTATAAATCAATGTACAAGGCAAGTTTAATTTGATCAGTGATACTCTCTCTGTAAGCTTCACATTGGAAATTATTGCACAGCGGCAAGAATCAGGGTAAGAACACTCTGCAAGAGAACAGTTTAAAAAGAGAGATTGTTGCTACCATAGAGAAAAGCGTAGAAAAAGCCACACAGAATAACAGTGAGTTCACATACTCCCAAAGCTGCTGATCAGTGAAACTGTCAAACCCAGCTTTTGTTCATATAAACAGAGGAAGACTGTTCCTATAACAAACTTGTCCCAATGTGCCTGCAGGGTTTCATGTTGCAATTCTTTATCAATTCCTGTCAGGCATTATTCTGCAAGCTTGTAATCCTATAGCAGGAGAAGTCTGCATAAAGAAATGTTCAGGAAAGAAAAGTGCAACAGCTCATCTTTCTTCATGCCATACATGTCAAAGCACTGAGAAATCATTCTGCAGATATGCAAATGATAATATAGCCAAATCTGATTTTTTTTTTTTTAATGTACTAACTGTAATATATACTAGAGGCTGGATTTCGAGCCTTTCTGAATGTGGTCTGAACTGCTTCTGGGTGAATTCTCAGTTACTGTGTGGCACTGCAGCAATAACCAAAGAAGCTGGGAACACTCTGGAGGAAGCTTTGAGGGACTGTCAGCATGGTTTTGAACACACACAAGGGCTCAAGATGTGTAGGATAGTTCTACTTCTCGTTTTCCTAAGAAGCATGTTTGTTATTTAGGTACTAAGGATCAATTTCCCATAGCCAATGCAACTATATACTAAAAATCACACATTTATTCTATCATACATTTCAATTACTTGGAAAATAAACATTCCTGCTTTCACATGCACATGTGCAACCACACAGCTCTCATTTCCAAACTTAGTCTGAGCCCACTCTGCTATGACAAATGCACGTGGCCTGAGAGAAAGAGGATGAAAGAGAATTGTCAAAGTCAGCCCAAGTCCAGTGAAAATTCACTGCACCATTAACCTTACAGCAATGGCAGATTATTTTTATATGAAGTTCATCGATGGAATTAGAGTGAAAAATATGCATTTCCTGTTCATACATTTAGAACATTTCAAGACAGGATTTTTTTTTTTTTTTTTTAACTCTAAGGTCCTTCAAGTACAGCATCTACCCAGAAAGGACTCTCAACTCTGGCTGTCCTAATCAAATCTATACCAGAAATTCCAAAAGACAGTTTGCAATGACAGCACTTACAGCTATATATTCCATTGCATTATATAGACACTTTGACAGAAGCAACGACCAAGATTTCTAATGCTACTCATTGGTCTCTTAGATTATTGCAGTACATAGAACGCAGGGAGACAATTAGCAAGAATATCGAAACACTGGAAACAAACTTTGTGCTAGACAAGTTACAAGCTACAATTCTCCATATCCACCTTACAGGCATAGCAAGAGGTTGACATGTGACTCAATTAGTGTTTGACAACTCCATTTAGTTCTCAGCATGTGCCATCATCTCATCCTGTAAATGTCACCTGCAAACTGTTCCTTCTCCCAACAGGCCCTACACGAAGAAATTACTAATAGGATTGCAGGAATCCTTGTACAGCATTTAACCATAAGAGAATTTGGAGGAAGGGCCAAAACAGTAATTTACAGTACTTACACAGAAAATGGAAAGGGAATGTAGCAACTGAGCTTTTCCAAAATGCCAGCCTACGGCAAAGCCACCAAAGCCTTCAGATTTTTATAGTACAGAAGGCCCGGTATGTCCGTGGAATTGTGTGGGATGCGGAGACATAAACATGGGATTATACCATGAAGAAAGAGGAGAAGGAGGGCAGAAGGAGGGGAGCCCAATTCTGTACTGGGATACTTAAAACCAACAATAAAAATGTTTGTGCACGACAGACAAAAATGCTAAATGGATTAATTATTTCCAAACATGTGAATTGATATTTGGTATCCAGAATGAAAACAAGTAAAGGAGGTCTAACGCTTTTCACTTTGTTCATTGAACTGGGAGGGTTAGATCCATCTCTTCCTTTCATAACATTGAGTATTTGCTACTTTTTACGTTAGTGGAAAAGGCAGTTATATTTTAATATCATTCCCACCCAAGTTCAAGGCACAATACCCGAATGTTTGCCAATTATTTTGGTGTATCACTAGAAAATAGTACCGCACTGTTTTCCAGGATTGCTCTGCCACTCCTATGTACTTTTCTCTGTTCAAATATTTTCTCAGAACTTCTTTTGTTACAGTATTTTTACCTCCTTCAGAGTGGGGAAAGTTTACTCTGCAGACAACTAACTCAGGCCATGTTTAACCACACAATTTATTTACCAACTATAAATGCTGCTGCTATTATTTGCAGTTGAAGACATAAATAATGCAAAAAAAACCCGCTACTAAGTATGCACAAAGTTTGATCCCCTATGCCCGTAAGATTTTAAATTTTCATAAATCAAAGCAAATATATTTTGGCAATCAGAGCTGTTGGAAAAGCAGGTCACTGTTTCCTTTGAACTACCCAGGATTAGCTTGGCTATCTATTTGTATAAAAGGTCAGCAGGGAGAAGGTGCAGGTGTTATTAGAAATGCTCACAGTAATGATCTATTAAGTCAGTTTTTCCCCCAGGTCAACACAGGATAGGGCGCTAAGGTACTGTTTTCCATCAGATAAAGGATAAAATGCCTTAAAAATGTGAGGCCATGAAAAAGCAATGCATACGTGTCTGCATTTCCATGCATGCACCATTAAGAGTGTTAGCAGCCTGGTGATTTTTAAGAAATGAATAGCTATCTTATGCTTAGCATTTTCTTGATCTATACAGTTGTCCCGCACCATTAAACAGTGACAATGTTGCAGCCTAGAGGTAGCTTCTTTTCAGTGACGGGTGAACTGATTTTTCTGTTTTTTCATTGTATAATTCATAAGTTGGCAAGACCAGATTTTTGAATTGCAAAAGTAGGACATCTGTCACCATGGGGAAGCAATGGGGGAGTATGCAGCATGCTTCTGACAGCTGTGGGCTTGTGGTCACTAGAAAGGCGCCTGCTTGATTTTCTCTCCACTTTAGCATTCCGGACATTTGGCTCTGCCATCTTCCAAACTTCTACAGAATACAACCTTCTTCCTCATTTCTAGCCAGTCATATTCTTGCCCAGCTTGACCACCAGCTCCTTCCTCTGAGTTACTGGAACCCACCTAAGCACACCAAGCACCCTCCCAGCTATTCTTGTCTAGTAGATAATGCAGTATCTCAGGTTACACAACCACTACAGAGAACAGGAGTGGCTTAATCCATTTTCATAAAAGGGTGGATTCTGAATTTGCTGCTAACATACGCAAAGATACATACATAAAATATATATTAAAAATACATATGTTTTATATCTAATTTTATATATAAAAAGATTTTAGATATATAGATTAGATTACATATTATCTATTATTATAATATTATTATTATAGATATATATAGATTTAGACATATAGATATATTTTTTATATATATATATTAAAATACATAGGGCCAAGCTGCAGTCTCACAACAGAAAGCAAGTACGGAGACATGAAGGACAGCACAGCATGGGACCGAGTAATCAGAAATATCTGCCTAGGTGAAATGAAAACAAAATAGAATTAGGCAGATTTATTTGAGTCCTTACCACAGGGATACCCTGCTACTTACATCAGTTCCCTCTCAGATTTCTCAGTGCAACCAACAGAAGTAGCTATGCAGATTTTATTAATGACACACAGGTATCTTTTCAGTCTCTTGAAGCTTGTGTCTTAGTACCGCAAGCCACCTTCCGGCTCTGCAAACACAGTAGGAAGTCATGAATATATCTTCTTTTCTTCCTCTAGGACATTCATGTTCACATCTGTTTACAGTTCAGACCTACTGCCACATTCATTGGTGGCACTATATTACATGAGTACGAGCATCAACAGACTCCAGCCCAGGAAACAGTTGCTTCCTCAGCTGACATGGCAGCTCCGTTTGTAACCACAGACAATAACACAGACTACTCATCTGGCTTCCAGAACGTGGCTACGGGTTACTAGTCAGCTGCATAGGATCTGCTCAAGAATTTATACAAAATTTCTCTGTTCTCTGGCACAGATGCACACTGCAGAGGCTGTATTTCAAAGTACCACTGGAAGTCACAACAGGGCTCATTCACAGAGTTGGCAGAACCATGGAAGGACTAAAGGACGGGAAACAGGGCCACCGCAACAGACCACTGTCCAGCCACGCTGCAGACCCACCCTGGCTCTTACAAACCCACAGCGGGGCAGGCGGGAGCACACCCTGCAGTGACAGCCAGGCCACGAAGCAGGGGCCAGGCATGAGGAGGGGCTTCCAGGTCCTCCTCTCACTGACGGGCTGGACGTCCATCACGGGGGCATACCTCGAACCTCACACTGGCCTGAATGCAAGGATTAATTTTGGCTCAGGGATCTTCTGTATTGCAGTTTCCAAGACTGCACCATTTCACCCTTACTATTTAAGCTGAGAAATATGTAATACTCCAGAAACAGCTATATACCAGGCTACTATCTTCTACACCAGCACTTCAAGTATATCATTTGAGAGAGAAAGTCCACTGAACTTGTATTTTTTTTATAGTCCACCTTCTTCCAGGAAATGTTTTTGCTTATCACAATCTCTGTTTTCCCCCAATAACAAAATAAACACCATAACAATTCACTAACAACAAGTTTCTCCCACTGTTGTAACTCAATCTTGAACAAAACCTTAAGATGTCAGTGAAAGGGAAAGAGCTTCCCCACACCTCAACATGCATAAATTAAAGTATTTCTATTGTTCTATTCTACTAGCTATACAGCTTCTTTGCTAATATTATCAATGCTTTTATATTATCTTCTAAGATGTTGTCTCCATTTCTGTAGGATTTTTGGCCCCGTATAAGAAGACTTAACAACCAGAAATATCTGGTATTAAATAAAACACAACAAAATCTGGAAAACTCTCTCAACACTGAGAAAAACTAGCTGAGCGTGTTAAGAAACTTCTTAATGATGCTTCTTATTTTCCAAAATAATTATATACCTCCCCTTAAAGAAATCCTAATTGCTCTGCCTACACTAAGCTAAAAGTCCTTTTACTTTAATAGTACATGACCAAGGAAAGCACACTATCCCCAGAGAGACACAGAATTTCCATGTAATCTAATGCAGTCGTTCACTAAGAGTATCACCCAGCTGCTCAACTTGTGACCTCTAATGATGTTCTCCCTCTCCTCAAAATATTCTAGGCTGGAAGTCTGAATACAAACATCCTATCATCTTGTTTACTGTAAAACAGTAGGTGATAAAAAAATGCTTTAATGTCACTTTTAGGAAACGATTTCTACTCCTTGTTTGAAATGCTTGCTTGCCGCTACGGTAACAAGGAATATTTCTTTAATATAACTAGATAGGGAATTCATGATGCTTGCATCACTCACATGAGGGAATTCAACTCACATAGTCCAGTATACTCAAAAAACCAGCAACAAAAGATAAGCTTACACTATACGTCTTACCTATACATCTGCTTCGATTCTGAACACACAGGAATGCAGCTAACCCACGTAGATTGGTTCTGAGAAATTAAAATACATTTAGCTGTTACCAAAAGCTTACTGGAGGAACTCCAGGCACCCAGTGCAGGTCACACTAAACATTCTCAGTCTAAATCAGTGCATCTGTTCTGATCTAGGGAGACCCTCACCAGGATACACCAGCTGAGTAACCAGCCCTTCTAGTACCGAACTAGCATGAGAGAAACTGAACAGTCAGGATGATTATAGATCCCAGCTCGTGACACCCTTCTGTATGTAGCAGCCTGTTAAGTGTTTTTAGTGAAACACACATTTTAGACATCATTAAGTCAGTCATTACAAATTATTCGATATGGTCACAATTTGCCTTAAGATGCAATGCTTGGGTTCTTTTAACAATATGGAAAACATGTACGTAAGACATTTAATTAGCTTACCATACAGAATACTTTAATCTCCTCAACTGTATCAATATTAAACATTATTTATATTCTAAACTCCTCCAAGTTTAAAAATATTTTTTCTGTTTTAGGGTAACAAATGAACACACAAATAAAAAATTATTTTTACCTGAATGCTAAAGAAATATTCTTTTTCCCTGCCAAGTACTGACTAGCTACATGTTTATCACCCACAGTAAACCAACAGACCAGAACTGTTCTTTTAGTCAATGAACCATAAAGTGAAAAGTTTAAATAGAGCTTGCTGTTGTAGCCTGTAAGTCTGACCACAGAAAATGACATTTAAATAATCAGAGAATCGCAGAATTGGAGGATATAAGAGACGTCAAGAGATCACCTAGCCCAGTACGGCTTGATTGGCAGCCCGAAGGAGAATTCACCCAGGCCAACGTCCACTCCTTTTCCCAAGGAATTGTTAGGAGCAAGCTGTGAGTCACAGGAATTGTTCTGGAGGTGCTGCCCTCCCCATCATCGTCTTTGCTGGGGCCACACATCCCTTACCAGATCACAGCAAATCATCTGACAAGACTGTACAGTAAAAATCAGATAAGGCTGTAGAGCAAAATCCAGCCCTTATCTCACTAAAATATTCTGTATGATTTAGCCCATTCCCTCCCAGTGAGTCAAGACAAATGTAACTAAACTCCTACAGGTGTTTTTCAGACCTGTTTTCAAAAGTCTCCAAAACACGGTCTGTGTGCGTGTACCTCAGCAGAAACCACAGCTCACAACTTCGCTTAAATGGCATAGGAAGGGGATTTCAGAAAAAAATGAAGGATTGACGGATTTTGCACTGACCTGTGTCTTTCACTTTTGCTTCAAACGCAACACTTTATACCTCTGATCCTATAGTCAGTGGTCCCTGGGGAACAATGGTTGCTGTTTATGTTTCCACAACTTTTTACCTATTTGAAAACTGATGTTTGTTTTATTCTTCCCTGTTCTAGGTTTAGCAAACACCATTTGGCAAATTTTCCTAAACATACCATATTTGCTGCTCTCATCTGTACAATAAGTTATCTGTTTTCTTCCTAAGGGCAGAGCCAAAAAGTGAATAAATTACTCCTGGCCTCAGAGGACATCTGATACTAACACATCTGATATTGACAATCCTATGAATATATTTCAGAACAATGTTTGCTTTTTTTTGAAACAGCATCACAGTGTTTACACACTCAGTTTGTGGCCCTCCACAATTCCCCATTCATCCTTTGCATTATTGCTGCCAACCAGTTATTTCTCATTTTATGTTTCACATTTGATTTCTTCTTTATCTGCTTTTGACTTTACTGAATTATGTCTTATTGATCTCAGACCACTTCCTCAATTAATCAAGATCATTCCAAATTCCAACTTGCCCCTCAAAGGACTTAGAGACAGTTTCAGGTTGTTATCATCAGATGTTTTATAAGCATACTCTCTGCTCCCTCATGCAAACTACGCATGAAAGCTGTCCTCACGGGGATGGAAGGACGAACACCTGCTGAAACCCACCTGAACCAGCCAGCCTTTCTGACAGCAGTATACTGAGCATGCTGTTTTGAACACTTATACAGTGGATTTCCATTTTTACCTCCTTAGACTGCTAATCAGAATGTTAGACGCAGTTGTGTTCAAAGCATTGCTGAAGTCAGATATATAACATCACTTTGACTTTCTCTCACCTACCAGGTTACTTAGCTATTGAAAAAAGTAAGGAACTTGGCTTGACACAATTTGTACATCACAAAGGTACATTCAACTTTTTTTACCACCTTACTTCCTTCAAGGTGCTATAAACTCATTGTTAAACAATTTGTTCTAGTACATTGCTGATACTAGTGAAGCTCCTTTGTCTACGATCCCTTAGCTCTTCTTTCTCTCCTGTTTAAAGAGACGTGCTATATTACGTACATCTCGAGACCACTGGGACCTCTCCCGCTCATCCCTATGGGTTTCAAAGATAACTGCTAATGCTTCAGAGATTGCTTCAGCTACTTCCTTAAGTAGTCTAGGATGAATTCCATTGGGAACTGCCAACTTGAATATATCCAACTTATCTAAACAGTTTAACTCACTCCCCTCCTGCTCTGAATTGCCTTTTATTTCTTGCTAAAATCCTGCAACCCTCTCTGCATCTGTCATCTCTGCTCGTGGTGATGATGAAAGCCAAGATAAAATCCTTATAATAATAACTGAAATGTCTGCCTTTTACATTTTAAATTTAAGCCTTAAAATACATTTTCAAGTATTGCAGGCAGAATAATTACCTCTCCTGTTCTGCATCTACAACATCTTCTAAGCAAATAAATTTCAGAATAGTTTAAAAGGATTTTCCTGTTTTCCTCCAAAGTATCTTTGTTTATCTGACAGATCTGGAGATTTCCATGGTTATATAGTCTCATTTACATTGCGATATATCATATACTTAATATTAATACAGCATGTCCACCATTCAATGTCATTTCTACAAATGAATCACAAAAGAAACAGTATACTCTCACTACTTTCAATTTTTTTAACTATGTTCTATTTAATGAGTTCTAATTTAAATTTCTGAGATATCCCATACTGTAGATTTGTCTTGCTAAATCACAGTGTAATAAAAGACAGTAACTTTTACACTATTTTGCCATATCAGTGGATATAAGTGATTTTCTTCCCCCTATCATAGCACCTCTCTGTGGCAAGCAGCACACATTAACAGCATTCCTTTGGCAAACCTGCTTTTTCAGAAGAGAACTGCACTTCATAGCTTTACATTTTGAATTGTTAACGCAGTACTTTGTCAGAGAAGGCATCTAATTTACATTAAACACAAAAAAATACTAAGGGCAAACTTCAATTTGTACACACTTTACCTGTTTTGGTCCAGATATATAACAGAGAAAAGTGCATGTCTCACAACATGGTTTCTCATTTTGACAACATTTTTATTGCTATTTTGAGCACCCATACATGCCCTTTTCAAATTAATGCAGGTATCAATGCTTTTCAATCATATTTACTGTTGGTTTGCAAACTATTTACAAGCATGAGGGCCTAACTCTATGCTTAGAGTTCTCAACAAATAAAAACCCTCTGGAATTGCTTTAGTCCTCTAACTAAACTCAATATGCCATTAACCTAAAAAGTATTTATGAACATTTCTTCCTTTCTGCACTTATTTCAACTTCTACTTGCCAAACTATAAAACCCATGGTAAAGCAAAAAAATTTATATAAAGACTTGAGTTACTACAGTGTTCACAATTTTTCTTTCTACCAACGCAAATAAAAAAGCTGAATGTGTTTGCATAGTGAGATGATAAATAATGGCTGTAAGTCACATGGAAATTTATGTGTTCCTTACCCTCCTTTTGCTCATCCCCCTGGAATCAGCAAAAAGATTAAAATGGAGAGAGAGAATGAGAGCTAACATGAAAAAAGTCCTATGCATTTATACAGGTTATGTGAATTTAAACAAAATTTATTGTGTATTTTTTCATATTTCTTTGTTGTCAGGGCATAGCGATTGACAGATGTATACACCTGAATCTGAACTTACCTCTACCTTTATTTGAGGAGTGAACTTGCCAAAACTTCTGTAATGCAGAAACTTACCCATTTGCCTCTTCTCCAGAGTCAGCTGTGGTTTCTCTTTTGCTTTCTCTCTCTTTCTCTGAGTTTGCATGACTGATTTCTCAGCCAACTTTCTGCTGATTTCTAATGTCACAGGCAATAGAGTGATCACCTGGGAACTGTGGTCACGACGCAGTGTCAGCATTTCAGTGCAAGCCTCCAGTGCGCTGAGCCAGCAGGACCCAGCTGTCCCTTATCACTGCAATGTCTGTTTGCCTTCAGCTAACATGCTGCACATCCAGATATGTCAAACTGTCTCTCAAAGCAAATCCTGTACTTAAACAAGGGAGAACTCTGGACAAGCATCTTTCAAGAGTATTTCATGGTTTATTTATCAAAATGCTGTTTTAGAAATCATTTACCACCATGCAGAACTCAGAAACAATAGTGGAGGGATGCATCCATCTATCCACTGCCTCTCCACAAATGAAGAAGCCAAAACGGCACCAATGCCCTCATTCTGTGGCAGCTGGACTAGCACTTACCTGCAGCATGTATGCTAACGATCTGTAAGGACTTGGAGAGTTACAAAATTCTCTGTTTTTCCTACTGCTTCCAGCAGCAAAATTGCATTAGAAGAAATTTGAAATATATTTAATAATTTCATCATATGACCTTCTCTATGGAAATTTAAGCCTATATTACTGGATAATGAATGAGAAATGCTGAAAATATAAAGAGGTTATACATTCTCCAGGGATGTGTCTTGAAGAAGCCGAGATACATGCTAGGCACAAGAGAGTCAAAACAGAAGAAGATGGCATACATGACAAATTCTGTAGCTAATTTATGATTCCACACAAATTTACTGAAGAGACATTAAGCAAGGGAGATTTCTGCAGGGAGGGGAGAGTTAATTTTCTTTGGCAATTACAGTGCGCTAAGTAAGAGGTAAGTGTCAGAATTTGCTTCCACATTCTGTTTCATTTTGAAGCTTTCCTACCACTACTGCTGCACTGGGCAGTAATAAATGGAATGAGAAATGTCACCTGGAAATACCCCACATACTCCTAGTATATCCACCTTCTTTGTATTGTTAATGCAATCTTTTAAACCACTCCACATATAAATAAGTTTGATTCCAACTTTTGGTTATTTAAGAATAGAACAAAGGTAAGGTACTCAGCACCCTGAACATATCAAGCAAATATAAACTGTGTAATTTCCCACAAGCTCTGATCAAAATTGCTTTCAAAAAACTCAGTTACTCTATCAGATACCAGTTCAAAACCAGCAATGTTTTGTAGTAGAGAATAAAACTATATCCCTGTCTACTGTATATAACACTGAAACAGTTATTCTGCCATCTGGAGGATTTTTCTGATGTTCCAGAAAAGCTCAATCCAAACACTGTCCACTCTGGACAATGTTTTTTTAATACGTATTAACATATATTCCATAAGACACACATAAATCATCAGGAATTAAATCTAGGGGGTGCATCTGGAAGGCAAGAGACATTTTACTTCAAGCTGTCTAAAAGAAATAGCTAGGAAAATCTATTTTTGTGTATTGACCCTCTCAAAATAAAAGCAGGTTTACTCCAACTTTTTTTTCCTTCCCCCCCCCCCCCC
>Ga0065711_1032128_pt1 | contig 27950 bp, 12 predicted proteins | sample Hoacrofraction12_FD_59098 | JGI IMG/M metagenome (GOLD analysis project Ga0065711, IMG submission 59098) | Hoatzin crop microbial communities from Cojedes, Venezuela - Epithelial fraction 12 v2 (version 2) | ecosystem: Host-associated > Birds > Digestive system > Esophagus > Crop | place...
TTTTTTTTTTTTTTTTTTTTACAATGAACTTATACAGACTTTAAGTGGTAGGCGTTGACTTAGAGCCATGAGCCAAAACTGTGATGTCTGTCTGGTAGGAAGAAGATGGCATTTGTAAGCCAAATTCTGTTCTCATTTAGTGGAGAGAAACGTGAAGTTAATTCACTGATTCCTTGTGAGATATTAAAGCAGTTCATATTTGCTGCTGAGCTTTTAAAGGAAGCCAAGCCACTTACTTGAGAGCATTAAGTGGTTAAGCATTTAAAACTAGAGTTCAAGTACTGTAGTTTTTTCTGGACGTCCAGAGAGAATATTTCCTTTAATTTTCTCTAATTTTTTAAAGTGTACTTTAAAAATGTATATTTCTTTCCAAGTTGGCAGGGTTCTAAATGTTGTGGGATTTTTTCTTTCAGTGGTATGATTCCTGGTGAGAAAGTAATTTACAGTGATACAGGGCACTTGTGTATATTGCCTTGAAAATCTGAGAAAACTGGGTGGTTATTAGCATTTTAAATGTATCTGCAAAGAAATAGAGGCAGAGCTGTGATTTGTTGAACACCATTCAAATATTCAGTGGAAAAGCAGTTTCTAGGATCTAGGTTTAAGTGTATGTTCCTTCCAAATTTTTTTTTTTTTTTTCGAAGTTTTTGAAATGTTTGCTGTGGAAATTCCTGAAGGTGTGGGTGGTTTGTAACTTCTGTGTGTTTAAGTGCTGTATTTATTTGCTTAAATTTTCAGTGCACTGTTTGGGTATGCTTTTTCTCAGTGGTGTTACTCGAGAAAGCTTGGAATTTTATTTCTGTGATCTTGTTGCTGTGATGTCCTTTTTCCTCCCTCTGCTGTAACTTAAGCATTGTACAATTCAGAGCAGTGGCAATTGTTTTATTTCTCGTAAGGGAAGTGCTCTTTTCTGCAGTGGTTAGGTGGATGCTTGCCAGAATTTTGTTTTGAGCAACTGTTCATGTGTGTTGGACTTGGACCTCCATAAAAATTAAACTACTTCTAACTTGCACAGCAGTTCGTAACTCCCCTTCTCAAAATCTCTCCTGCAGCTCCACAAAATACATGCATGCCACTGATCTTTCGGGAAAATTTTCCCAGAGTGTCTAAATATCTTATATAAAGCGTAATGTGTACATTTAAATCCCATCTCGTACTTACTGGATAGGAGACGAGCCTGCACTGACACTCCTACTGTGTGTAGGGCTTGCGCAGCTCAAGTGGACTTTGGGGGAGACTGTTGTTGGTGATGTTGGAGCAAGTGACTGGTAGGCTGCAAAATTCAGTTCAGAGAGGAGAAAGGGAATTTGTGTATAACATTGCCACACTAAAAACTGTTCCCCTAATACTTTTTATGCTTTCAGGAAGTCAAATATGATGACAAGAGAGATAACCAGAAGCTCTTGATTTTAATCTCCAGCTAACACTGGAAATTATGTGCTGGAAAGCTGTGTATGCATAGGTATTGCTCAAAGAAGTTTTAACTGAAGGATGAGGCAAGTCCTCCTATAACTTTGTATTTAGTCATCAGTTGAGGTAAAAAAAAGACAGTGTAGGAAGGCGATTTAACAGTATGGTTACTTCTGTGGATCAGGAATTTCCCCTTCCATATCCCTTCACCCCTCCTTTTTTTCTGCCTGGTCCTCCTGGGTATCTGCTTCCTCCCTGGTCCCACAGCACGCTGAACTGCCCTGCAAGGAATTGGTTTTAAAGCAACCGTGCTAAGTAAAACTCAACTTTCTATTAAGAATGGATACTCTACATTTTTACTTAATTTTGTTTCAGTGTTTGTGCTTATGGACTTTTGACCATGTTCTGTAAGGTGCCATGAGGTTGGCTGGTCAGTCAGTCTGTTTTTACAGGAACTTCATCATGACATACCAGAAGAGAAAGGCTGATTTTTTTGTGTTTGTTTTGTTTTTAAATAGTACTGCCAAGGAAAAATTCAAGAACTATTAATGAGATGTTACTTTGCAGATAGCAACTATCTCCCAGGCACAGTGTAATTTATGTAATACATAATGCTTTGCATGGAAGTTATCATCATTTATTTATGGGGAGTTTTTTTAATAAGAATATTTCTGAATGATTTCACTGTCTCATAATTTGCATTAATTTCATGTTTTGTTTTGCAGAAACATTTTTTACAAATCGCTGTAACTTGTCTTTTTGCTCTGCCAGATTCAAATGGCAAAAGTTCTTGAAGTGTCCCAAGGTAGTTGTTTATGATATACCTGGAACAGAGGAAGTGGAGAGCAGGCACTGAGTTTCTCTGAGTTCTCCAGTGAAAGTATGGCAAGGGTTGGAATTTGCCTTCCATGGCCTACTGCCATAGCCAGCCCTTATGCGTATTTTCTGGATGTGGGGAAGGAATAGCTGTTCTTCTGCTGTTGCAGGTTTAATATTTGTAAAATGACAGTGATTTATGGTTCTCATTCTTGATACCATACAGTAGGATTTCAGAAACTTTCCTCCTGTTCTTTCTTTTGCAGTGTGGCATGGAAGGTCATGAATTAATCTGCGTTCTGAGGTGATAGGCTTTACTAAAATGAAGTTGTTTTTTTGCTAGTCTGTGGAGAGTGGAGTTTGGGGTTTTAGTCTGGTCTTGGCTTTATCAGGAGACGGATAGAGAAAAGAGCAACTTCTAATGAATGCTTTGATTGTTTAAAGTTATCCTTCTTGGAAAAAGAAGTATTAACAAAGCATTAGACCTCATCCTGCTGCATGACATCTGAAGTAATGGATCATCATTTGCACCTGTGTAAAATCAAAGGCTGTTAGAACAGTAGTGGGTTTAAAAATTTATTATTCGTACGGAACAGTAACATCTAAATGAAGTGCAAGCCAGTGCAAAACCAGATCCTACATCAGTATTTGTTTTGGAGAGCTTCAATAGCTCATTTGTGGTTTTCCTGCTTGTAAATAATGCAGTTATCCCATCTCCTGATGAATGTTTTTATTCTTAGTATTTTCTGCTGATGAATGTAAGTGTGTTTCTGAGCTATATGAAGGAAGGATATAGAGCCAGTTACTTGCTAATTTCTTGAGCTAAATCCCAACGGGCACAGAAGAACTTAATGTTCTCCTGAGGTTCTTGGGGCCTTTCCCTTCTTTTCTCAATCCCATGTAAGAGAGGAAGCTTTCTTGTATTTAATATTAATATAATAAAACCCATCCATTTTGTGAGTTCAGTACTATAGTGAGCTACGGATTGAATGGAGGGTAATTCCCTTACTCATCCCTTTGTTTTTTCACTCTTGCTTCTTGTGTTTTCTGCTGGTAGCTGAGACTCTATTGCTGTGCTCAAGAATCTCCTAGGCTTTGTTAGCACAGTCAAAATAATCTTTGTTTTAAGGTACTTCTCTGCACCAAGCATGATAATACTTTTCCTGTGGGTTGATTTAATTCCTCAAAAATGTTACTGCAGACAGTGGCAGCATGTTTCTCTCTTGTGATTTCATTAACTGCATACTGTGCATCACTTTGGGGCTTATTAACTGAAAAGAGTAGTTAGGATTCAAAACTTAAATACTTGAAGTAATCCATTAATATTTTTCTTTTTGGTGTTGTTCACAGTGTTGAGAGAAAGACAAACACAAGATAAGTCAATATGATATTTTTTCTTTCTGTTTTCTTTCAAGCCTGATAGCTCAGGGAGGAAACCTTACCATGAAAAAAAGAACTTGATCTGTTGCCTTTTCAGTGGCATTGCAGAGCACTGGCCTCGTGGTTATGTTCCGGGCACTGCCCTCTGCCTAGGTTCTGCACACGTGCAGAACACATAGCTGATGGTTTAGAACCATCTTTCCACGTTTGCCAAGAGTTACGAATTATTGTTAAATCTTAGAATTTTGATGTGACCTAAATATGACTCTGTTCCTCCAATATAAGGACCTTGCTTTTGAACAGTTTCAAATCAATGACAAGACATGTAAGACCAAGTCTTTCGTATCTAGTTCTCAGAATTATTCCAAGTGTGGAAGTGAAGTGTTTCATGCATTGAGTATGACTCGAACAGTGTACAAGGATTGTCCTTGAGTCATTTGACCTGGGATGCTGTTTCTTCTGAACGTGAGGATTTTGTGCTATATGTGAAAGTGTGCCCACTGCCTGGTAAATGTCTTCATCTCAAGCAGTCTCCAGTAAGACCAGGAGCCAGTCCTATCTGTCATTTGGAAATGCAAGGCCTAATTAATGAATATGTTACTGCTTTTTTGCTAGATATCAACTGAGATTTTGAAAGCACTTGTGGAAGTAGAATCCTTTCACACTCACTGGATGTTGAGCGTTTTTGCCCAGCCTCTTTGTTTGCTCAGTTGACAAAGATTTACAGGTCAGCTCCACAGTTTGGCATCTGGACGCATGAGGGTGGTGAACTGATTGTAGGGTGAAATGTATCTACGATAGCAGCAAGGCTAGCTTAAGAAGGTGTGTTGTTTAACACTACCTTGCTGAGCGGTCAGGAGATTTTTTTTTTCCTCATTCCCAGAAGTATAACACCAGATCCTAATGGTGTAAGAACAGAGTAAGGAATGGCAGTGTTGGTGTTATGAGGAAACTTACATGGTGTTCTTTGTGCATCTGTGAAGTAATTTGGCTGCGTAAAAGCTCGAGCTAATTCTGGATTTGCATTAAAGGTCAGGGAATTCCTTCTAGTCTGAAAGAAAGGAAATGTATCACTTACAGCTTCAGCCAAAATAGTCCATGTTATATTTCATTCTCGAGTGGAAAAGTACGATGCATTCCAGATTGCAATGAGGAGTCTTTCTGGGAATTGCTTTACAGGTTACTGGTGTTCCTTTCTATGCTTTTCTCTATTTGAGGGCACTTGAGCGTAGCACCTGAAGTATCAGAAGCCAGGAAGAAGGAGCTGCAGGCAGCCAGTCTCTGCAGAGCCGCTGAACACATGTTGTTGTAAGCACGCTGCAGGGTGGAGAGGGAGGGATGTCTGGTGCACCTTCCAAGGGGCTCTGCCGGGCACCAGTCCTGGGAGTCTCCACTTCAGAGGACCGGTAGAAACCAGATTTAGGAGCAACTTGAGGGTGATTTCTGTGTAATTGTGTCCTGAATGTCACCTGAGAGGATTTTGTGTGAAAGCTTTGATATTATTTAAGTCATTATTAAATGATCTAAGAATACAGTAAAATTTTTCTGAAAATTCGTTTTGTTGCTAGTATATATCTGTGATAGAAATATTGAAAGAAATAATCAAAATTGCATAAAAGCAAACTGACAGAATTAACAAACTATTTGTGTACGTCCTATCTTTGTCTGTGACTGCATCATTGTGGTGTTTTCCCTGCCCTCCAGCACTGGTGTTGCATATCCCATAGGACAGTAAGGCTCTAGAACTGTGTTCAGATTTTGTTGCGGAGTAAACTGTCAAAGTTAGCAGTTAAGTAGTGAATGAAGTTGTGGTCTGCAGAAAAGGAAAATGTATTTTTTTATGGGGGAACTGAATGATGCTATGCAGAATTTGATTCTCTTGCTGACTGCTGCAGAAGGTGGTTTTTTTAATGTAATGCTGGATATTAACCACATATTTTGTATATAGCCAATAATTGGGTGTTCATCACCATATGGATCAGTTAGTTGACTTCCTGTGGTTTGGTGAGAAGAGATCCTGAGAACTCTCAGCTGTTGCTGAAATCAGTTGGAGCTTTACTTCAGACTGTAAAGCTCTATATAATGCTATGTGCTCTAAAAAGTTTGTATATTGAATTCTAAAATTATTGGTTAGTAATGGATGACTGTTTTTTTCCCTTAATTTATTATGTCCCAATTCCTTTCGTTGTATGTGATAATATCACTGGCTTTTGGAAGGGTATTTTGAAAGGTAATGTATTTAGTGCCCTGCCATAAAGAGTGCATTTAAAATATTTTGTGAGAATTAACAAATCTTGCTGCAGAATAAAAGGAGATGTACTGTTTTCAGGAGCCACCTGAGTACATCTTATCTGAGCATTGTAAAGGTGGTAGACTGTCATCGTTCTTATGTCTATGTCGTCTAGTTTGTCACCATCCCAAACCTTAATCTTCTTCAGCATAGATGTCTTAACCCATTCTTGGTTTTCTTTTTCCTTTGATCCATCTTTGTCCAATCACAATTTTATTCCAATGAAATGTCTTTTGTTTGTGGTTGTTTTTTAACAGGGTATTCACTTTATGAATTGCATAGTATAAGGCATGCGTAGAAATCATAATATATTCATTCTACCTACTTTATTGTTGCAGCTGTTGTTGATTAGAACAGCCAGTTTCTCTGATCATAGCTCATACAATTACTGAAAACAACTTCTGTTTTGGAAGAGCTGACTAGAATTTTTCTGAATTAAAAGGAGGTGTGATGGAGCTACTGATAGATGAGGAAAGGGAAAAATCTGTATAAAAGAGGTGGTGACAAGTTTCGTTTGGCTTAGTCTCAATGTCACTATGTCTTGTAGATAGCTAAGGAGAGGGTGTACTGTGCCTAAAATGAGATAGTCTGTGTGTTAGAAAAGTAAGAACGTTTTAAAGGGCGTGTTTAAAATTCTGGTAGATTCGGTGAGAATATGTAACTGTATTTAAAGGCTGCCAGAGAGGGATCCTGTCTGCCTAAATTAGAGGCTTTCTGTTATGTACTGCCGTCAACCTTTAGGAAAGCATGGTTTGCCTTTGCATAGTGCACCTGTCAGTTTGCATTACCAGCCGTTTGTAGCTGATGCTGTTGTATCTTTGAACATCCAAAGGTAACTCTAAAGCCATAATCCAAAATATTTTTTTTTTTGTTTATTTGAGGGAGGAGTGATCCTAGAGAAGCTGCAGCTGCAAGATGTTTCACTGTTTAAAGTAATGTACCTCAGCCAGTAAGGGAAGGAAGCCTGTGTTTCAATTCCAGCTCCAGTCACTTGTGGCTAGAAGACAGCATCCAGGCCCAAAGATAAAGGACATTCTGTATCTCTTCTGCTTCACCATTTTTGGGAAAAGAGTGCTATGTTTTCCTTCTCTAGTGATAGGCTTTGTGGTAGGAACATACTTTTCCAAACCTTAACTCAAGAAGAATCATAACACTGATTGTCTTCCCAAAATTCAAAGTATTGCTTTTTGTACTTTCCTGTTTTAAAACCTCACTGCTACAGAACAAAAACAAAGCAAGCTGCTTCTCAGTTAGCCACAAGAATGTTTAAAGCTGCACTGCTGCCATTGTGCTGTGTATCTGGTATAGGAAAAATCTTCCTTTTGACAGAGATGTGAGCATCTTGAGCCCCTCTTCCCTGCCTTGGTAGGTGCACTTCTAGCCCTGGTCCTCTTGCTCAGATTCATAGAGTGCAGAACAGAGAAAGAAAGCCTTCAACAGAGGCGACAGAGAGAAAACTTTCCGTAATGGCCAAATCCTTAATCCTCATATCCATACAGCTGCTTCCTTGCTGTTTGGAGAAAGGAAACAAACAGTATACAGGTTTTGCTTTAAACTGCTTCCATGTTACTGTTTAATCAGAACCTCTCTTATTTAAAGTTTTCTTTGCCCTGATGATTCATTACCATCATCTTTTTCAGACCCTAGGCTTGGAAACTTGTGCACCATGTACTTTGCACTACACTTGAGATCTCTTTGGGTAAAATCTTTCTTTTAGGCATACTTAAAGTGCATTAATACCAGCATAGAGTTCCTGGCAGCCTGTCTGTATTTGGTGTAGAGGTAGTGCTGTACCTGGAGAGATACAGGTGGTAATGGTGCAATTACATAGGTGGCAGAAAGGTTGCTGAACCTTGCTAATTTGTGCAGAATGATGCAAATTGCTTAGCAGATCTAGCTAGGGAAATTCAAGACTAATTTTACTGGTGAATTAATATGAATTTTCTGATCGTGTTTTCTGACTGCTTCCATAGAATTAATGTGGGACCTGGAAAAGCAATACTTCTGTTCAGTCTAAAAGTAGATTTGCAGGGTATGGGGAAATAGTCTACAGGACCTTCTTAATGGTCTCCTTTGAAAGAGTGAATTTTCATAGTATAGGGTTACCATATCAAGTTTACCTAAAAGAGCCTTATATTTTACTTTCTGCAGTGTTTTAGGGCAGAATCAGTCCTCGTGTTAGATTCTAACCAAATTCCGGACACTTGCTTTTGCTGTTCTTTAGTTGCAAAACGTAGGCAACAGTTGATGTGTACTTCCTGGGAGTCTTCAGACTTCCTTAGCTGTAGTATGTGATGTGCTTTGGAGAATTTATGTAGAATGTAATGTTTGCTACTGAAAGCCATGAACGTAATTTAATCTGGATCTCTGTCATACCCTTCTCCGTTGATAGTCTCAGGGGAACAAAGGATCGTTAGAGCTAATTGAAGTGAATCTGTTGGAGTTTCCAGGGAGAGATGCTCAGAGAGAACCCTGGGAGCAGCCAGGTCATGGCCTGCATACTCCATATTTGTGGGGGAAGTAAACTCTGTGCATGTGGAAGCGCTAAGCCATTGTATCACACTTCAGAGCTGTCCGGAGCCATTTCGTTTTTTTTTACCTGCACAATACTTGCCTTTTAATCAGAGGTTTGTATGAAGTGTTGTGCAGTGTTGCTGCCTGCTTAGTTCTGTGAGAAGGATCTAATCTACAAATGCACCCATGCTTACCACCTCGAGTGAAAGTATTTATCTATATTTTGGTTGTAGGTTTTGACTTCTTTTTTCTGGCTATGAGCCCATTTCAGGTGAAAAATGTGAGAAGTGGCACAGTTACAGAACCCAAAAGAAATCTGCAGTGGTTCGAATCTCTTGGCATTTCTTTTAGAAGATTGTCTGTATCATCTGGTGATGTGTTCATATCTAGTCAATGTTTTTAACTGATGTCAACTTAACTGATTTTTGTATGTGGAGAAACAATAAAGCTTGTACTGAAAATAATCCTTGAAGTTGAACATTTCTATTCTTAAGAACAAAAGCAAAATCCTCATGGTGCTGTTCGGTGTTACCGAAGAGCTACCTGAGGTATTCATCCACATTTTGACTGCTCCTGAAGTAAGCACGGAAGAAGAAACGCTGCAGCGTGTCCCGTCTTCACTGTTGGTCTCATGCAGTTGTAACTGATACTGAGATCATGTCGATATTGGTATTTTATAAACAAAATGTAATTGTAAGGAACATCTATAAAATTTGATTATTTCAAACTCTAAAGAAACAAACTATTTATAAAAATAATGGAAACATGTCAATTGGCATGTGATACAAAAGAGAAAGGGGTGTATGTTTTTGATGCAATTTATTCCAGCTCCCATGTCTACATGCAAATGACAGTTACTTTAATAGACTTGTACAAAACTTCTGAGTTTAGGTAGACACTGTGTCATCGCCCTATTCATAATATTTACAAAAAGCCACTCCGTGTGCTCAGATATGACTGCAGTATCATGCAAAGCTTGTTAATTAAACAATGTTTTAAAATTGTGTTTGAGATAAATTTCTGTTTTCTAGCTGCTCTAACGCAAGATAAATGGCTTTTCTGTTATGTGTAGCCACTTTCCAATGAAACAGTTGTACATACTAATTTTCTGATACTTTTTATTTAGATATTTTTTGTGCATTTACAGATAGATGGATAATTGTGTGAGAACAAGCACAGTCCAATATAAAATAAGTGTGAGTTTGTTTAATAGATGTTGCTGATCTGCTGTCCTCTCAGGTAAAATAGGAATTGTGAACTTTTAAGATATGTATTTACACACATTTAAAAAAAAATAGAACTAAAACAAAATAAATAGTTTTTATACACAGGAAGTCTGCAATATATGAAGATAATTAGAGCTGTGTGAATGTCTAGGTTTTTTGGTGTGTGACTTTTTTTCTGCAGGACAGACTATCAGGTGGGTTTTCTTTTGTGTTGTCTGGTTTTAGTATTTCTGAAGGCTTAAATTTTGTAAAGAATTTTTGTGAATTAAAATCTGGATGATTTATGAATATATTTTAGTTTTAGAAATTAAGTTGTAATTCAGTAAAAGCTTAAAGACGATGTTGCAAAGATTAAAAATATACATTATTTTTAATTCGGAGAAGCCATTCTGTAGTGGTGAAATGTAACTCCACATGCTCTGTGTTTCTCCAAGTAGTTTCCCTCTCAGGAAGGCATGAACATGCTTAATTTTGTCTCTGAAGGTACTCCTGCATTGCGAATGGGATGCTAGAGGCATATAGCTTAATATAAACGGATCACAGCTAAGTGGGATTTGATTGTGGGGGGTCCAGATAGGAAGTAATTAAATGTTTGAGGTTTGATTTACTTGGGTTCATTTTAAGTACCTTAATGGATGTCTTTGGTTTGGAAGCCTGGCCCACAAAACTGATAGATAGTATTGAATGAATGACTGTTACCAAAGAGTGAAAATGGTCTTTTGCTGGTAGTGTTATATTTGAAGAGCCTAATGTAAAAGAAAGGGAGGGTTGGAGGGTTGGACTAGATGACCCACAGAGGTCCCTTCCAACCCCTTCCATTCTGTGATTCTGTGAAGCTGAAGTGCTGTCCCACTTGACCTTATTTGTTAAATGAAGGCTAACACTAATGTGTGGCCAATAAAGGTGTCAGATGGCTGGGCTTTTTTTCAGACTTACAAGTGTTTGTGTATTGTGAGAGATGCATATTTTACATTGCAGTCTAGAAGAGCCATTTTAGCACCTATCTTATATTTATTGTATATATTAGAAAGAGCCAACCGTGGCCTCCCCTCTGGGGGCTGCAGGGCAATCCCTACTCCAACGCCTGCAGCACCTCTCTGACCTTGGTACTCACAGGGCTGCTTCTCTCACTTTTTTTCCTCACACTTCTCTGTGGCATTTCACCTTTCCCTCAGCTTATTTTCCCTGGGCTGCCACCATCTTGGCTGAGGGGCTGGGCTGGGCCCTGACTGGCATGGGGCAGCCCTGGCTTCTCCTCAGAGAGAGGAGGCCCCAGCTCCCAACGCCTCCCCACGGGCACCCGACGCACCTGAACAGGTGAAAATGGTGAGAAGTAGGCAAGAATCAGGGTTAAAGTTGGTTTTGTTACGTTGGATCAATGATCCCTTCATAAATTTGTAATTAGGCAAGTAAAAGTATAGGTCAAGATGACTAGCACTGAAATTAGGTGGTGTTAAATTATCCACATTGCTGCACAGCCATGTTTTCTACCCCACGGTGCAACAAAACTGTAGAATTGTAATTGGATGTAGAATAGTAACAAAAATGTATCTTATTAATTCAAACAAATGAAAGATTCCTTTTTTTTCTTTTACTTTTTTTTCCGCTTATGATGCTTTCCATTTCTAGCTGAAAATTACTTGCTTGTTGTGGAGTCAACTTCGAACCTTCAGGTTTTAGGTCATTACATATTAGAGATTAAAATTTATCAGTGTTGCTTTCAGCCTTGTGAAGCTAGAGAGTTTGAAAGTTAACTTTTAGGGCTACGAAGAGGCTTTGCTTGCCCACACTGAACTGAAATCCATATGGTACAAAGTTTCTCTCTTAGGTCCAGACTGCTGTGCACTTCTATCCGCTCTGCCATCTTTTCTCACAGGAGGTAAACAGCCCTTCTTCGGGCGCAGTGGCAGCAATTGCCAAATGCTGTCCATCATCTGCCTGCGCGTTCAAACACAGAGCAGTCCGGAGCTGCCACCATCGTCTCCATTTTTGCAGCCTCAGAGCGGTCCCAGGAACGAGCCTTTCCCAGCCATCGACGCTTGAACTGGCTTGTTACATCCAGTTACGCTCTCAAATGCACCTGTCTGATTCCTGCTGATGGCAGAGTCAGTGTTTGCAGGGCTAGTTTGCTACGCATTGGTTGTGTGTCAAGCAGTGTAACTGGTAGTCTTGAAAGAGACTGCCTTTTGTCTAGCCCCAGCAGCACCTGATTATTGTGAATCTGAGCAGCCATTAAATACAGAGCCATTTTCATTCTCTGGTATGTCCCTTTTGCATTACGCGATATCCTGCTGGTAAACAGCAACAGCTGATAAAATGTACTAAGATAATTTCTGTGCTTCTCAGACTATTTTCCTAACTATGTTACTAGCTAAGAAAAACTATTTACATCTGGATATTAATGGTACAGAAGTAACTTTTAAAATTTAGCACTGTATGTGTCAATTTTTCATTAGCTTTCTGTTTTTCAGACCTATAAGGGAACTTTTTGCTTGATCAATTTGAGACCAAATAATATCTCTGATAGGTGTTAAGTGACTACTGGACCATTTCCTTTTTTTGGTGTGTGTTGTATGTAAATCCCTTTAGGGACAATTTTTGGCATGTGAGCTCTGGTACTGGTTTGCCCACAAATTAGGCAAAATTAGCTCGCAGTGGCTGTGGTAGAAGTCAGTCTTTTTTGACTGGGAGCAAACTACATAGTATATAAACCAACAACAACCACAAAACACTCTTTCTGCTCAGTAACTGACTTTTAAAATTTATCTATTTTAAGTGAGGAAATGCTGAAAAGATATGTGAGAAGCTTGTAGTCTTGTATGCTAGGTAGTGATCAATCTTCACTTTGCCATGGGTACAAAATTTATATGCTCAGAAACCTGGAATTACCTTTCCACCGTTGATCTTAGTAGATAAATAAGTATTCTGAAATTGTGAATTATTAAAGAAGAATTTGCTCTATTTACTGGAATCATTGTTTTGAATTACAAATTAGCACTTGCTCTGACAACTACTGTGTTCATGAAAACCCTGCTGAGGAATAGCCTGCAGAACAATTTCTTCTAGTACAGTTGGTTTTAAGTAATCCCTGTCAACACTAGGCTTTGAAAATGTGCTAGCTATGCCGTGGTCTGAAACAGCTGTCAAATGTAGTTTCTGGCACAAAGCCATCTTTAGATATTGTTGTATCCTGTTAATGTAGACAATGAAGAGATCATTTTCTACTGGATTAGTTAGATTTATGGTCAGCGAGAAGAGGAAGAAAAGGTCCTGAATTATAAATGAAATTTGTTCAAGAAACGTGTAAATGAGCCTTTATCAGTGGCTACCTTTATTCACATCATGAAGTGCTTTCCCGTGTGTAAGGATGTACTTAACTATTTGCTTTCTCGAATCTGGGTCAAAGCTCAAACTGCTTTTTGACTTTGGGCTAAGATAAGCTGTGCAATTGTAATTGTGACTAAGTTATTAGATATCATGCAGAAAGGATATAAAAAAAAAAAGGTACTTTCCAGATACTTTCTGTCTTTGATGATCCAAAAAGACAATGCAAACAACAAGATAACAACTGTAGTAGTGAATTCAGGAAGAAGACATTTTGGAGGGAGGCAGAAAGGGAAGTCATTCGAAGGCACTGGCATGTCTGTCTGTATGTATTCCAGTTGGCAGAATTCAATTTACAAAACAGATTCTTCATGGTAGCTAGATGACATCCCGCAGAATCCTGAGTTGGCAAGAGAGCTTAAAAATATGGTGAGTATGTGGGTTCCTCTGGGAGACTGGAGTTTAGCAGGGTAGTTACAATATATTCCAGTAGAGGACATGAAGTCTTGATTACTCACTTAAACTATAGAGAAGAATCTTTACTATTAGGTAGTTTATATTTAATTTTTACTTCCTCTTGGTCACTACAGTGATTTTGCTTATCCCTGACAAAGCCTTGTCATTTTCCTTGAATTCTAGAAATTAGAAATGGCAAAACCCTATTAGGATTAGATCATCCAGCACATTCCCTTGCCAGTGAGCGATTTTGCAGCAGTTTCTTTCTGCCGTTGTTTTATGAAGTTCCTTATTGTACCCATCAAGGTTTTTGCCAAAGGAAAAATGGATAAGAGCTTCTTTAGGAGCCTGTTAATGAATTTTAGCATATCGGGACACTGTAACATCATACCAGATCAATGTCATCTAAGCTTGATTTAGACAAAATATGTTGCAGTAGAAGTTTCGTGTTCTTTCAAAAGAATGGTTGTTAAGGATGATTATACAGGTTATGTTTAAGTATTGTCATTACATATTTAACATAAATCCCCTGTCTAGATATCATGGTTACGTGTTATCTTCACTTAGTCGTTTTCCTGTAGTCAGTATGTCTCATTTGAAAACAACACGTGTCTGTACTAATAGGTTTTCTCTATATGGCAACCAATGCAGCAAAGAGTAAATGGACCCAAAGATAGTCTCCATAATAAGAAAAAGAGACAATACATAGACACCATATACTTCATGTTGAAATTGAGTGGGAATTTTAAAATACAGTTTGAAGTGTTGTCTTGTACAAAATCCATCTGGTATGGGTTTTAACTGTCTATGCCAAGTAATGAGCTGTGAAATTCAATGGGACTGTATAGGCTGATTATACTCTGTGGTTTGCAGATGCATAACTCTTTTTAACTACACTTACTGTAAGCAAAATAGCTTGACCTTTGTATGGCTTGTTTGCTCTTTATTGCAAGGTACTACTTGTTTCTTAAAGACTGTGTCCAATAGTAGGAATATTGTTGCAACAGTTATGGTGCTGATGTTTATTTGGGTGACTGGTAGCATGTGTTTCAAGGAGGACATGGAAGGAGCCAATCCAAGGACGTGTCTACTAGATGCTTGTTTGTTTTTCGTTAAGACTAGATTTAAATAATGCAACAAATGTTGTATCCTAGTGTGTGAACGCTACTTTTGTTAAGTGTTTAAGATATTTGTAGTTACTTGCAATGTCTTCAACTTTTGATCTTTTCAAATATCTATTCGTAGCCCTGTACAGGTTGTATACTAATATACGTGCTTACTGGAAAACATTTCTGTACCCTTTTTTTCCCCCTCCCACCTACCTTACGTATTTGCTTTATGCCTTATGTAGTAATTGAGAACAGGGCAAATGTATCTGCAATATATCTGTCTTGATTTTTTTTTTTATTGTGAAATCTTGGATTTCATAAATATTCAATAAACCCTCAAAGTGCATATTTTTATGGCTAATTTATGTATGCTGCTAATTTGATACCAGCTAGTATTATTTTACTGTTTGTGTAGATCAGATCTTCAGGCTATAAGGGTTCAGATTCTGTTTATTGTGAGTATATTTATCAAATCACCTAAACTGAAAGATGCCTGATGTTACACCTCATGGCTTGTGAAAGTTATGTATGGTAGAAATAAAGCACAACTGCTGTGTTAATGCGTAGCCATTGCTCATCTGCTGTTGTTCTTCAAATCTCTGTGGTTTTTTGCTTTCACTAAACCTAAGTATTCCTTATAGAAACTCATGGATTATTTGCGGTCTATGAGATCAGTGATACTTGCTGTACTTTTTTCGTGAAACAGTGGTTGACAGATGAGTAAGTTCCTCTTGGTTTCCTCCTACTTTGTCATAGGAAGTCACATTTACTTGATAATGTGACTGGAGAGTAATGATACAACCACAGGAAATCCTGTGGCTGAAACCAGTTGTTACTTTTTGGTAACAATTTTGTAGTTGCAGAATATTATCTCTGATTTAGGACTACATTGTACTTTGACTTTAATAAGGTGGTGCTTTTTGCAACATACAGAAAGGCTAACAGTTTTTGAGATGCAGTATCTTTTTTACCAAAGATCTAAAAGTAAATAGAGGTATTGCTGTTGAGCATTTGTGGACGAAAACTTGGCAAGGTGGGTCACCTCAAACAAAACAAAAGGTAATATTGTCAAATGCAAACACACATAAAGAAAAAAAGAAGTGTAGCATGTGTAGGCTACATTTGGAGATTTTGAAAGGTAAGAGGTGCATGGAGGCATCTGGCTCGTTGTTCCTTGAGCAGTGAACTGATTCAGCTACACAAGCCCTAGCGTTTGTAGAAAGAAAGTATATGGCAGGAGAATGAGACCATCCTTTCTGAGAAAACAACACATTTAAATTGATTTAAACAAGTCTGCACCCGTATTTTGATGAAGAGAGGTTTGTATCTTGTCTTGATGCCCTTATTTTCAGGATATAGCAATATGCAAGTTTCTACTTATTTGAAGTTTTGATTGAGATCTTCTCTTCTGTGACTTTTGAGGCACAGTAACAGTATTGTTGGGTGTCAGTCTCTTTATAAAAATTTTATGAAGGAATGGAAAGATGAGCTTCTGGATACAGCTGCAGATTTTTTTTTCCCCCTTTCCATATTAAAGTAATTTAAAGGCAGTTATTACCGTACTAAGTAAGACTAGGGAAAGACACAGTTCATTGGAATGCATTTGCTTTCTTCCTTGCACATGCTGTTACTGTTAGGTGTTTTTTCGTTTATAAATTTGGGAAATAAATGTATCCCTAAGATAAAAAGGCAAAGGAATGATAAAATTTTTGAAGAATGTATCTCCTGGCCTTGTAGAGAGTGTGTGTGGTGTTACCCTGACTTGAGAGCTGTTGTGAAAGGGGATGATTGGTAACCAGCACACTAAAGAAGGCAAGCTGGTAGCGCTTCCAAATGGAGGCATGCCTTACTGGCAAGAAAGGGAGATGGCTTCAAAATCAGCCAGGGTGGGGGAAAAAGGGGCAGGAAATGCTGAGACGCACACCCCCGGAGTACTGGTATCTTTGAAGTGTGTAGTTCTTAACTCCTGCACTCTGGGCAGCAACCGTCTGATACTGCTTGTGGCTGTGAGCTCACTGGATGTGTAGAGCCTTGGACCTGTGTGCTAGAGTCGCTGAACCTGGCCAGGAACCCATGCTTCTGTGTTGCTGTCATATGCCATGAACTAACACAGGAGTAGGTATTGATCCCTAGCTGTTGGGCAAGATGGGGATAGGTGTAGCAGTGTTCCTTCAACTCCGAAGCGCCCTAAGGACATGTGCCCCCTGGGAAGTTATATAGAGACTTGAAAAAAGAGAGAAAGGAAGCAGTAACAGTGGAAACGAATTGGGATAGCAATACTAAGCACAGTAGTTTGGGGAATGTTGATTTAATAGGAATTTGAGTTTCTTTTTTATTTAAATTCTGTCCCTTTAATTCTCTCTCTATTATAGACCGGTACATGGAGGGTTCAGTAGATCCAGTAGATATATTGTTGGTAGAACTGTTGACTTCAGAAACTTCTGTTGTGGAAGTGCTGTACCAGCATGAATGACAAATTATCTGTTTGTTCAGCCTGATCTAGCAATATTAGTGCGTGCCTGCTCTCTTGAACTAAGCGTATGCATCTTAAATACATTTCTCTTTGGGACTTCAAATGAAATTTAAAGCTCAGAAATAATGGAAATTAACTAAAGAGGTTGATAATGTTTGAAGTTTGTCTGGAATAACTTGTGGAAAGTGGTCTTTTGGAACTAGTAGCGGTAGGATTTAGAAAAAGTAGTTGAAAAATGATTGAAAATTACTTTGTAGAATCTGGATTGAATTCATTTCCTTCTCTGTGTGAAGCATCAAGAACATTCTGTGATGTAATAATTTTTTGTTGTCATCAGTAATAAATTTGGGGAAGAAGCATGGTGTTTGCAAATGGCTTTATGATGACTGATAATCTGGTTCAGAAGTCTAGACTAGGGGTGGGAATGTGGGTGGTTCTGCTAGCCTCCTTGGGTTGTCAGAGAATGCCCATGAAACTTATCTAGGAGAGTAGGCTGGATTTGGTTTTTTTTGAAGATTTCTTCTTTGAACTTGCTTTGCAGCGAAGAGTAGGGGTGCTTTCATAACATCTCACTTCAGCAGTGTCTTTGTGCTATTGTCCGTGCAAAATCTAAAGATTTGGGAGGGGAAGTGCAGAAATTGATGTTTGATGATGTGCAGTTCTAAGTGACAAAATGAATTCCTGTCATCCAGCACAGTTTAAAGCTTTGCAGAGTTAGCTCCTCTTCGTGTAAGTACTTCAGAAAAGTTCTAAGACTATCCTGGTTTAGTAATGAAATATACTATGTGATCATATGAGGACTTAAACATAACCCAGCAAAAAACCCACCCTTGACCATAGTGACCTTCAAAGGAGATCACTGAGCATGACCTGTGTAAGACTTGGAAATGGATGATGCTTAGCTGATTTATGTCAGCTGGAGATCTGGCCCAGTATTTAAACTGAAGCAATTTATTGTTTTATTTCTTTTTTTTTCCTCCAAGGAGTTATTTGTGCACAGTACATAAACACAGAAGAAATAATAGTGTACAAGTATTTGGGAGGGGGGTGGGGAGCAGAATACCCAAACTCCAGAACAGTACCTGTCTCTCCTCCCAATCTCTTCCTTTCCCATCTCCTTCAAGGTTATTTAAGTAGTGAGGAAAAAGGTATATAAGAACACTTCCTTCCCATCCATACCATCCACTTGAAATGGCCTCTTTGAGCAGCTAGAATTATCTACACTGTATTTCCCGTGCCTTTTAATTGCTGTAACTCACCCCATAATTTTACAGCTTTAAGAACCCACAGCAGGATGAGAAAATGTGAAGTTTTTCACTTCCTTTCTTCACATTTGTATTAGAAATAAAGATATAACTAAAATTGGATCATGTCAAAACACTGTGTAGTCAAAGAGGAAGCACCTTTTTCCTCATAGCAATTGCAGGTTGAGTGAAAGTGGACAAAAGGAGTAAGTGATGAAGGTTGTGATGGAGGGAAGAGAAATCATTCCTTGGACAGAGTGACGATCTGAAGCAGTGTTGGGGAAGATGTGCAGAGCAGGCAGAGCAAAGAGTTCTTGACCATACATGGGATGAGACTTGTGATAAATTCCTAAAGCAGATTTACTAATCTGTCCCAATATACTGAGTAAGTGTTTTGAAGATTACATCCAAACAATCTGAAAATAAATGTTTATTCCTCTCTGTAGTCAAGTAACAGTTGAGAGGAAAAAAGCATGAACAGAAGATATCAAAAATCAAAAGACACTTTATGGAGCATTTTTTAGGATAAAATGTTTTGAGACTATTTAGTGCAGCAAAATATTTTGGATCAGAGATTAAGGGCATGTTGACTTCATGTGTTAATAAAGCTGTTAAACGCACCTTTATATTTTCAGTTCATACTGTGACCTTTATGCTGTTTTAAGTGGGCTGAAGACCTGCAATACCTCTCTAGCTTTAGAGAAGCGTTTCATCGTTGTTTTTAAGCTAAATTTTATCCTAAATTCAAGTGAAGGGCGTATTGCATTTGTGTAGTGGTGAAAGATGAAAGAAAATTTCTTTTTCAAGCGGGGTTGGAGAAATTCCCATTGGCTTTGATTATTCATGCATGCATGCATTGTAGAACCTTAACTCTTTCGATCAAGTTAAGGTAGTATAAGCACCTCGGTGTAACCATAATGCTAGTTTAAAAGTACCTCTATATAGTGCATACCCATGGAAAATGTGAAACTATTACAGTGTGAGCAGTTTTCCTCACAACATTTGCACAGCAGCCATTTATAAAAGTTTAAGATTTTTCAATAAGAGTTAATTCCTAGCTGCTGTAAATACTATGTGTAGCCTGACATTCTGTTCAAAGAAGCTGATTTTTTCTCTTGTGATAAGCTAAAGAAGTAGGTGACCAAATATATTTAGGTAATTTTTTGGAGACAGTTTGCTTTCAACCAGTGTACATGAATAAGTGTTTATGAGGAAAGCAGATAATTTTCCTTCTAGGCTTAGTTTTGAGGGTAAACCTGTTGGTGGTGTAGAATGCAGCGGCACAAGTAATTAGTAAATCACTACTATATAGTATACATAGTATACTACATATGGTTAGTAAGGAAACGAGTGTATTTCTACATGCTAATGAGACAGCCACTTGCTTTATTCAGGTAAATAGACTCTAATCTGCTGAAAGTCTGGCTTCAACTGATTTATCAGCATCAACTAAGGCTTCAGGTCCTTAATTTCCAGAAGGAAATATTTTCTATTTGTATTACGTTAAGGAGTAGAGTATGTGAGATTACTTTGAATCAAGCATGTTCCCAATACTAGACACTATGTAGTGGTGGTAAAGTTTTAATACTTTTTTTGTTTATTTCCCCCAAACTAAGTGCCTGTGAAACTAAACACTAAAAGTCGGATTCACTAGTCAAGTGAAGGGCATGTTCGTATTACAAACATTCTTTCTAACTGGTGAAAATCTGTCGGTAGTGCCAGAACTTGTGCAGTAAAGTTGTGCCTAGTTATGCAACACACAGTTCTTAATGAAATCATAGGACTACGGACCTGCAGAATCCATAGGTTGTATTTAATTTTAATTCATTTTATTCAATTATTCATAAAATTCTTTGTAAATATAGCTATGCTATATTCATATATATATAGAATCACAGAATCATTGAAAGTTTTGGGTTGGAAGGGACCCCTAGAGGTCATCTAGTCCAACCCCCCCGCAGCGAGCAGGGACACCACTAACTAGATCAGGTTGCTCAGAGCCCTGTCCAACCAGGTCTTGAATGTTTCCAGGGATGGGGCCTCCACTACCTCTCTAGGCAACCCGTTCCAGTGTTTCACAACCCTCATATATGTGTGTAGGTTTGTATATAGACATGAACATACACACAGATACATATTTGTATATTAAAAAAAAGCCATCTGCATGCTTTGGTATTTGGTCTTCGTTAGAATTTTAAGGCACAGTTCCATAAATATCTGATACACCCCAGAAATGTTATAAGCTCTTGGTTCCCAGGGAGAATTAAGATTGTTCTCTGCTGAGTATGTGAAAGAATCAAGTAATTGTCTCTGTGAATTAATACTGGGTTAGCTGTTGAGTATGTTGTGCATGTTAGATTTTTAAATTTTTACTATTATTTTTTTGACGTCTGATGTAAAAGCCACTGAAAATATGGATCAGAAAGCTTTCAAAATCAGGCTGGTAGTAAACTCAAGAATAATATTGTACGGGGAAAAATGACATTATCAGATCAAGCTGTGGTGTTCCAGGTGCTTGGAGTTTTTTTGTCTTCTACCTTTCTGCATATATATAAAAATAGTAGATCAAACATTTTAACTGTGAAGTCAATTCCTTTTTTGGTATATATCATTGATATTGTAATACATTCATATTTTAGTGCCTGGATTCTAAAAATGAATAAATAAAGTTGCCATAGTACTTAGTAGAAAGACAGGTGAGCATTAAAGAAGCTCTTACGCAGATGCACATGCTCAACAGAAATGATAATGAATTATTTCTATGATTAGATGGTTTTAATACCAGTATAAAATGAAACTTTTATTTTAATGTTCCAGACTCTATACACACTAAGTAAGATGAAAAAGCTATAAGATGGAACGGGGCGCATTGGAGGGGAAACGTACGTGTAACAGTCACAACATTTTTTGTTGCTGAGAACTACTGGGAAATTTTTCATTTTTAAAAAATCATCACTGCCTGAAATAATATATTGATATAAATATCAATTCCATTCAGGATATATTATAAACTGTTATTTTAGAATATTCTTAACTGAATTTTTGACCTTTTAAAAAATTCTAAAATTAGGATTTTGTATGGTTGTTCTCTCTGATAAGTTGTAATGGATGCTAACTACTTTGAAGGTTCAAAGAGCAGTATTTGTGAACTGTTGACAAATCTACATAGTGTTATCTTGTTTTGTATTAAAGTCTGTCTGAGACAACAGTATTTTAAGGCTTTGCAGTTGTTACATACATTTGAACATTTTTCTTAGTATAAAAACAATTGATTTTCAAGTCCTTGTTTAGGGAGATATTCAGGAAGTTTTCCTTCTTGCTCTTCACTTCTTTGAAATGATTCCATTTCCCCTTCCCTAGCTCTTTGTTGGCAAAGGCAATGAGACATCTTTCCTTCAGGAACAGCCTTTTTGTTTGTTTTTGTTTGCTTGTATCAGTCTAGTCTGCAAATAAATGTGTTATCATACAGACTTTATATTTGATTTTACTCTAACAAAATTTGTTAGCTCTCCTTATAAATATTTCAGTTGCAGATGAGTTGTGTTTTGTATTTGCGGGGGAGGGAAGGATTTTCTTTCATTGTTTGTAGTCAGCAGTTGAATCAGAGTTTAAAACACAAGTTGAAGGTGGTTGGAAGTTGTGCAGTTTTTTGTCTCCTAAAAGAAGCTCTAAGCCATTGCACTGGATAGTGATGTGTTGGTTACCCAGAACTACTGAAAATGTAATGGTGTGCTGTTTCAGTCATTGATTCCTCCAGTACGACTGTGGGTTCCTGTTAAAGTACTATGATAGCTACAAGAAAGGCAAAAGTAGTATGAGCCGTACTGCTGGCTCTCGTGGGAGTTGGCTTGTCCCATTGGCATTTCTGAGGTACAAATTTTGGACATCAGGAGAACAGCCGTGGGAAGAGTGGTGAGGGAAAGGCAAAAGATCATCTCCCAGTTGTTCTTGCATAGCACTGATGCTCAGGCACTTGCTGAGCCGCAGAATGGTTTCTTTGTGTTCAATAGCCTTGTGCCATTTTTTATTAGCTTTTTTCTTGTTTCTCTGCTTCATGGGAAAGGTGCTGCATTTTGGGAAAGCAACGAGTTAAACTGCTAACTCAACTTTTTTGCACCTTGGCCCTTTATTTGACATTAAGACTGTTTTGTTCTATGCTATATTAGTGTTACTCAGTTTGTGCTTGATCTAACTTACACGAAATTCAGCTGCCTCCAGATTTGGGGGATATTTAGCTGTGTAAAATTTACTGATTGCAAGAGAGCAGAGTTTTTGATTAAAACATGACTTTTTGGGGCTATCCCAAGTTTTATTTAAAGCTGTGATGCCTTTCCTTATGTATGATTATAAACATAAAAGATTTTAACAAGTGAAATCTCCAGACTTCTGCTGTAACTACAAAATCTTGAGGACCAAGCTCTAGGTGAACTTCTGTAGCCCATTCAGTCATAACTGGATTTCATGATCAGATACGTGGTTGAAATGTGGATATATACTATTGTCTGACTTAAAAATGGATGTACTGATCATGGAGTATGGTCTGGTTGCTAAACGTCATCTCTTTCTTATCTAGAATGCACAGTACTGATGTTCATTGAATTTCTAACATGAACAATTTTCGTGAGCTTTTGGTGCCCTCGTCAAAGAACTGAGGATCCAGTTGTGGGCATGTTCAGTATGTTAACGTCAAACAAACTGTAACATGTGGACTACATATTAAGGTCCTCATTGACACCAGAAGAAAATCCTGCCATTTGCAAAAATATTTGTTAAAAGCATGTTGTTACATTTTTAAAACGTTTAAACAAGGTTGGAGTAATTTAACATATTTTACAAGAAATTGTGTTGTTAAACATATAACTGGGCAGTAACACCTCTGCAGTTGTAGTAAACAAATTGTTGTCATGACTCTTTTTAATTTTACAGATGAAAATGAAAGCTGGGAGATGGGCTGTTCAACGGTAAATGAGAAGAATGTGTCGATCTTACAGGAGCTGCCACAGAAATGAAAGCTGCTTTGCTTTCTGAAATCTATTTCACTGTTGATCAAATGGCTCGTGTTTGGAGCCTTTGGAGAGTAATGCCTGTTATGGTCTGCAGGAGTAGCATTCGTCTCTAATTTTAACACCAGCTGACCGTGTCTTAAAAGACTGCAGCTGTTATTTACTCAGAGCAGTGTAGCTAATTTGATTTTTTTTTTTTTTTCAGTCTGCTTCAGAGCTAATGAATCATTTTTGCTCCTTACTGGGTGCTATACATACATAAATTATTATTTCAAATGTTGCATTATTGTGAGGCCTTTTAAAGGGGTGTGTTGTTGAGGTACTAAGTAGTGTAAATGAGGTACCAAATGTGATGTGCTTAATCAATTCTGATTTCCTTTATAAAAAAATAATATTTTTCTTAGTTTATTAAAAATCATATTTGTAAAGCAAGCAAATAATATGGCAACTGTGCACAGCTCATATCCCTCGTATCATACCGGCAACATCAGAGAGTTGTATTACAGAGCAGATTGCAATAGGAGAGGTTTCAGTACAGGATTTGGTGCATATTGTAAGTTACGGGATTCTGTATTGGTGATCTCCTGAGAAAGCATGGAACAACTCTTTGGCAGAGGTAACTACTCTTTACTAGTTCTGACAAAGTAAAATAGGTGGATTAATGCAACGCTGAATGTTCTGAGCTTGATTCCCTGTGCTGTGCAGCTTTTTTTTGTTCACATATCTTCATTAGCATAAAAGCTAATGAAGCTAATCAGTATTCAGGGAGGATATAATAAAGGAAAATGGATACTACACACAAAGAAAGCATGGGACATTCTGATTAATACAGATGATGTTTTAAACTGTAATTGAGCGTTAATGTCAGTGCGCATTTGGACATACTTCTGAATATACTTAGTTCAAATGTTCTTGGTTTGTTTTAATTTTTAGGACAAAATGTTGTATGTAGTAGTGTATTACACCATAATTATAGGATTTGTCTGATATAAATTATTATGAATAGACTGTAGGCAGTTTAAACAAAATTGTGGCTGGAGGCTTTTTTACTGCTATCGTTATTTGGATTTACTGACCTGGGGTTTTTTGTTTTGGGTTTTTTTTTGGTTTTTCTTTTGGGTTTTTTTGTGTATTTTTTTGTTTGTTTGTTTTTTGTTTTGTCTTTTGTTTTTTTTGTTATGTTTCTGAGCACTTCAGAAAGATAGTTGATCAATGTCTCATATGAACTTCAGCAGGAGAATCAGTTCTGACCCCTGAAGACTTTCTACTAAATATTTACTATGCTGTACACAGAAGTGGCATTGTTTTTCTGCTGTGTGACAGTTGTTATCAGTGTGCATTAACAAAGCATTACGAAGTTAAAGTATTGAATGAATGTGGAGGAATGCTGTAGTAGTTTGCAAAGCCATGTGTTTTAACAGGGACTTTAATAACATAAATATTAAAGTAATGACGGTAAATGGAATGTCTGATTAGAGTTTTTGGAAAAGTTTCAGTTATAGGGGTAATATAAACAGTATTTGGAATCCCTTAACACTAGCTTTCCACCTTTTTGACTTTAAAAAGAATTTCCAGTGCAAAAGTGTACTTCTGTACGGGACATTTACGTTTGTGATATCGATGTGTTTCTTTCAGTTACTCATGAACTTTTGCAGGCCCCAGAGCTCTCAAAATCCAAAGGTCAAAGACTAGCGAGTTAGAACACTTGCCTGACCTGCTGATGGAAGGAAGAGAGGGAAGAGAAACTGTGTACCTGTCTGCTCTCTACTTCAGAAATTTTTGTTCATGACTAAAATAAAATTGAATTGAAGAATGTTTGTAGGACCAATCTCCAGCAGTGTTTGTTGAGCACGCAGAGCAGTCTGTAGATACGAGTAAATTGGTAAGGACTGAATTTTCCCCCTTCTTTTTTGGCTCAAGTAACTGGAGTTACTCTGTAGTTGGATTTTTTTTCAAATATTACTTAGCTTGGTTTTGGATAATATTCTCTTGTATCTTCACAAACCAACAGAGATGACATTCTGACAACTTCACACTGGAGCACATGTAGCTCAGGACCATTGTAGATATTTTAAAATCCTGTGACAAAAAGCTAGCAAACGTAAAAGTCGCAACATTTTTGAAGTTCAAGGAAATATTCCCCACTGAAATCCCCAAATTTAATACAACTGCTTTTTTTATGTTCTCTAATAGCCGTTAATCTTGCACATGCAGTCACAAGCTTAGCATAGTCAAGTGGGATATCTGTCATTGATATCTTGATTATAGAATCTGAATTGCAGGCTTTTGAGTGGCAGAAAGATCCTCTCATCTTCATTGGTGGTCAGGACAACTGCGTCTTTATGATTTCTTTGCTGTTAATGTTTTTTGTGTTAATTCATTTGCTAGTGCTTAATTACAGGTGTAACTACTTAAGCACTTTCTTCAGAGTGCAGGAAGTACGTTTAACAAGCCTAATACTCTGCAGTGGCTGAATGTACCTGATCAGTCTGTATGTTTTGTTCACATGAGTAAATATCTTGGAGGAAGGTTTTGCCAGGAAATATTCCTCCTTCCAGCTGTAATTGAATGGGCTTGAATAACAAGCTGAGACAGCTGGGTCCTGTTTTGGTCTTGATTTGCAGAGACCCAAGGGATTGGGAGAGTGGGAAAGGGATCCTGTGCCAGTTGAATGAGTTCAAATGAGGAAAAGAGAGCTTTGCTCCCTCGGCTGCTCTGCATTTCAACTATTAATACAGCAATAAAGCCTATTCAAAGAGTTCTGTGTTCTTTGTGTTTTTTGAAAGAAGGCTTGTGTGCCTAGCTATTGTGTCTTTTTTGAAATTTATCACATGAGGCAGAATTTTCCCGGTCAACCACCCAACTTTAATCATGAGATCGATCTTGCAGAGTGCAGGAAGGAAGCTGAGAAGCCCTCACAATAACGAAGGAATAACATCCTATCGGAAGCGTTCTTTCATGGAGTCATTTACATTATAATTAAGAAAGCCCAAGAAACAAACAGTTCAAGCATTTGGACTTCAATCTTGAGCAACTTTTTCAGTAGTTTAAATCCCTGAGGTATCTGTATTTAAAATGGGTTTTCAGTGGTCCCGGGGTGTAACAGGAGCTCTTCCCCAGACCTTTTGAAAGTTGCTGAGTTCTGAACATATACTTCAGATCACTGTAGGAAGGTCAAATTGCTGCTTTCAGAGGGAGCCCTAAACTGAATTTTTGCAGGTTACATTGCAAACATTAACTGTTTGGTTAAACTTTGTATTTGCCTCAGACTGACCTGTTGTTGACAAAAGTAAATAGCTATAACAACTGCATCAGGCTGTTTTAACAAATGAGTGTTTAAATTCTCTTGTGCAAATCCGGCTAATATGATTGCCAAATGAAAAGAATACGAGGGTAGAAGTGGAGCAAAATGAAGCTATGTTTGCACAGTGATCACTCGCTTATATTAATTACGAGTGAGAAGTATGCAGAGATTTGTGGAGGGACTGCCTGGTATGAAAAATCAGGAAAAAAAATCTACAAAGACAGAAGAGATCATGTCTAAAGAAAATAGCTTATCCACGCTACCGTATAAAACAGAGGATCCTGTGCTACCAGATTCACTCTAGCAGTACATCCTTACTAGTGTTAGTAAGCTCTGTACTGTGGTGGCTAGATCACTTCTGGCACTCTGTTTTCCTTGGGTGTTACTGCATTATTGCCTGTAGTTTAGACACACAGGCACAGAAGGCTAAATTCTCTTTTATTTATATGCTGACTTTTGAACACCTGATGTGTACAGGGAGCTGAATGTAGACCATTAAAGTTGAATTTCCAGCAGCTCCTGGGTCTTCTTGCATGATTGTGTAACTGCATGGCTAGGGTTTGTCTGATGCTGTAGTTCAGTGGTGGGAAATCCAAATACGGAGGACTCGAGTTTGTACACTGCTGTAGTGATTTTCGTGGCAGATATCCTCTAACTTTACATGAGGTGGAAATATATATGTGCGTTTGTTCTGCTTCACCAGTATAACAGTCTAATAGCCAGCTAATATTGATGGGTTTTACTAAATAGTTAGTAATTTTGTTTTTTTACCAAACCTAGTGGTGTCTCTATGTGTATCAGTGATTTGGTACTCATTTGGTTGGTTGGATGTGTAGAGTTCTGAAAAACTTTCCCGTAAGTTTTTGTGTTCTTGCAGGTATGAGTTGTAAGTTAACTTAGACTGATAAGAACTTCTTGTCTAAAGAGTTTTTTTTAATTCTTGTCTCATGTAATATTTCATGTGTTAACAAAGGATTATTTTGCATGAGTATTGCAACTGTTACGAAGCCTGGGTTTGTGGTCATCAACTTCCCTTGGGGCAAAAAAGGTTATTTTAGAGAACTGTAGAGTATGCAACATTTCTTCCAAATAAAATTTCACTTGATAACAACTAACTTTATGAAAGGCAGTAAAAAAGATGTGGCACGAGCTTCTCCTGAAGCTGTATGGAAGTTCTGCCATCTTTTAGTTAGAGTGACACTGGGCAGAAAAGTCTGTTGCCTTTTTGCTGTCTCTAGATCAAGGAAACTGTTTTATATGTATTACATTGAAATTTTTCACCAGGACAGAAGAGCAGAGTTTAAATAGACCAGACAAAGCCATTTTTCAGTTTTCCACATTCTCATAGAAGAATGGTTAACTCCTTAGTGGAGACTTTTCTTTTTTTTTTTTTTTTTTTTT
>Ga0065711_1003442_pt1 | contig 27949 bp, 14 predicted proteins | sample Hoacrofraction12_FD_59098 | JGI IMG/M metagenome (GOLD analysis project Ga0065711, IMG submission 59098) | Hoatzin crop microbial communities from Cojedes, Venezuela - Epithelial fraction 12 v2 (version 2) | ecosystem: Host-associated > Birds > Digestive system > Esophagus > Crop | place...
GGTTTTTTTTTTTTTTTTTTTTTTTTAAGCTGACAGTTCCAGTGATCAGCATTGTCTTCTGGTGTTAAGGTTAGTTCTCATTTGTAGAACAAGATTTTGGTTAACTGCTTTCCACTTCAGTTCCCTCTTCTTTTTACTGATACTTAACACGGGAAGTGCAAGTATTTGGTTAGCATTTCTTTGCTGTTATTATAGGTATAGGAGTTGGAGATAAGTATCATGTGTCATGCGTTGCTTTTCAAAAATTGAAGTACATTTTCTTTTACTTGCACGTAACTGTGTTGACCAGTGGTTCATTATTTTTGTTTGAAATTTCAATGAATAAAGTGACAGTGTAAAGTCTTTGGCCAAATTTGGAAATACTTCAGTGCTAAGTCTCTTTAACTCTTATGGAATAGATGTCATTCAATCAGTTCAGAGCATAAATAGTTTCCAGGATGTGACCATCAGTCCTGGTTACCTAGAATGAGTTGCCTTCCTTTGAAGGGAATGATTAAGCTGATATTATAGGAATATCTTGAAGGTATTTTAAACTTTTTTTTTCTTTCTAAGAGAGATGAGTAGAAGTTTCTCTTCTTGCTAGGTGAACTGTACAGCATTGGTAATAACTACATGTTTTAGATGTGTGTCACAAGAATTGTTCACAATATTCTGGAGAATAATTTCACCAGTGTCATTAATTTACCCTTCCCCTTACTGAAATATTTATCTGATCAACCTTTAGATTGTGCTAACCTTTTTCATGGCTGTCAGATTGATGTTTTTTGGTTGTGATCAGCAGCACCTTGTGCTTTGTTGAATCTTGCTTTCTTTGCTAACTCATCTCCAAGGTTGTTTATGTCAGTTTTCCATTGTATTTGATGGTGCCTCTTAACTCCTTCAACAGACTTAATCATTATGGTTTGACTTCCCATGCCAAGGCCACTGATACACATACTCAATGAGATTGGTCCCACGTCTTGCCCTTGAAAAATTTCTACTCGTTTATTTCCAACCTGATATCTCTGTAGCCATTTTTTTTTAATTAAAAAAGCTCCGTGTACAGTTCAGCTTATCTAGTTCAATAATTTCCATGCATCCTCCTAGATGAGGCTTAACAGTAGTCCAGATAGTCATATCTTGTGTGGTTCCATTGGGCACAATTAACCATAGGAAAATATGTTGCATTTAACCCTTCTGTCTGTTCCCCTATTTTTTGCCTGCAAGTATGTTTCGAGCTCAAGAATTTTGTGGTAAATGGCTCTACTAGGGAAAACAAAGTGAAGTCTGATAATTTTTAAACCTGTGCTGTCACTTTGTTCTTGATAGATGTTAGAAATCTCTGCTACAAGAACACTTTTCTCCTTTTTTCTTTCTTTTACTTTAAACTTGCCACTCTTAAGAATTCCAGGACAATATTCTCAGTCTGGCCTCAGCCAGACAGCGCTCATCTTCCTGAATATGTGATTTCCTGCTTTACACACTCATTCCTGCTGGCTGTCCTGTCTTTGTTCCTGTTCTTTTTTCCAACTTATGTACCAAAACTTAAAATAAAATAGTTTTGGGAGTCATGCTTAAATGAATTTTCACCTCCTTGCTGTATCTGAACCCTACTTATCGTCTCCTTGTTATCTGTGTGGCTATTCTTAGTGTCCAGTTTTTTATTTTTAAGTAAGTATTTTTAAGTGTCCAGTTCAGTTTCAATCCATGGCAATTCCTTCTTTCTATCTCTGTGCTAATTCTAAATCATGAAGCAGATCAGCACTTTTCTGTCACTTCTTGAGAGGAAGGTATGTTTGTTCAAGCATTCTTCTAGGGCAGTTGCTCATATCCTTACATCTGGAGTCCTTCCCTATGAGTTTTCCTGTTGCTTGAGATACAACTCTCATGTTTCCAACTGCATTAAGTTTCAGGACACTTGCATTTCCATCTTTACTGTGTCTGCAGGATATATAATGAGATCCTAGCCTCAAATTATAGAAGGGGAGAAATGTTTAGCCTTTCAGGGGTGATCAGAAAATCAGCCTAACTGGAGGTGGTTGAATTGTCCTGCCAAGGAGTGCGTGGCTGCCTGCTCACTGCAGAGGTGTGGAGGGAGGGTTGACTTCACTGTGCTAGAGCTGGTGTTTGGAAACACACTCCTCTGAGATCCTCTGTCTAGGAGAGTATTATTTGTAGTGTGCTCTTTGAAAACCAAGAATCTTCATTGTAAATCTGCTTTTGTTAATTCTTTGACTTTAAGCCATGTATTTTCTGGTGTAATTTATCAGACATTATTTCCTCTGACAAGTTTTCATACTTGCCAAAATTAATCTAAAAGATAGAACTACCTTTTGCTGTTACCGAGGTGGTTGAAATCACAGCCAAAAATACATGGACCCTTCTGTTCTTTAAAGGCGTGTGTTCAGTTGTTAGCCAGGAAGTTGGAGTTTCCTAGTCAGACGGGATTCTTACAGGATCCCAGTCTGCCTCCAAGCAATCTATTGTCATCTTCTTTCTGTTCTTCCCTTGAAAAAAGTGAAATTTAAGAGGGAGAAAGCATTCTGAATTGTAGCAGTTTGGCCAGTTTGCCTAGAGTCTCATATTCTTTCTGATTGCTTTAGCTCCCTCATTCAAGCCATGTAGGAGGAATGTTTTAACTCATGTTATTGTGAATGGTGAAAGCAAAGTTAATTTTAATTCTACTAACGATCTCACACAGAATATCATGGCCAGTGCAGCGGTGTAACAGTGTAGGTGGACTTGCATTCTTCCAACATTGGCCATAGCACACAATGCTGGAAACTGTTCCAGATTCACTTGGTGTAAATACAGCAATGTTTCTGCTTTGGGAGGCAGTTTGATGCTTTATTAACTAAGCTTAGTAAAACCGGAGGGTTTTCTTTTTCGGGCTCATCAGAACTATTCTTGAGGGCAGACTCCCTTTGCCTGTGATTTGGAGACCTTATCAAGGCACCTGAAATTGCTCCCTGTTCTGATGATGGGTTCAGCCTCTCAAAGTCAGTGTTAACACGTTGTACTCTCGGTGTTCACGTGGATAGGAATTCTCTAAATTCATTCTGTCTTGAAGGCTATAATTAGCGCACTGAACAGGCCTGTGAGTTTGCCTCTCAGAAAACTGAGGTGTGTACCTACCCTGTGTCTCCAGGGCTGAATTTGTTTGCCATTGTCAGAGACCTCTCTGATCATCTGGCATCAATGCACAGTGAGAGAGGTGAGCTGCGTTTGTAGAAACCCCCAGTACCTTAAGATTTCTCAGGCTGAAGTAAGTTTACGTCTTTCGAAGATTCAACGGAATGGTTAGAGCTCAGAACACAAATCCAGCTTTCTCCGAGTGGAATGCACTTACCAAGCAAACAGCTGTCTTCTGTGGCATAGGTAGTCTTGGGACACCAGCTGACTTTCAGATAACATGATCTGCTCTTGAAAAAGGCAGTGGTCACTCTACATCCAGCATGTATTTACAAGAGATTGCAGGAAGTCAATAACTTTGTTACTTGCCTGACAACAGTTCAACAGGAGTAAAAGTAGAGATAAAAATCTTTCTTGGTTTCGTACACAGCTGCTAATATAAAAATACCTATTACTTAATGTGTTTATCTCTTGTTTGTATTTTCAAAGTGATTTCTCAAGGTTTTGTAATGGAATTTTGCCTCGGGAAATAATGATCTTTAATTTCAGTAGCATACTTCAGAAAAAAGTACTTCCCAAAACAGAAGTATTCTTAGATGGCTTCTTGGTGACATCTCATCATATCTTGCATCTAGAAAGGCTCAAAATAAATCTTGAGTCTCAGTTTCAGAAAACACCATACCCGTCACAGAACTATGTGATGCACCCAAGCATTGAACACGCTGTTCCCCTCTCACCCTCTCCATCGTTACGATCCATCCATGAATTTTTGTACTTCAATGTAGGGATATAAATTTGCTTTGGTGTAAGGTATTCTTTAGTCCATATGTTGCCAACCCCAGGTTAATGCCATAACAATGATAGCACTAAGTTTTGCAGGGAAATGGGAGCTGTGGCATGGGAAGGAGCAGCATCTACTGCTTGAGCCAATAATTCAAGGGAAGTTGAAAGCCCTTGCTTTGCAGCGGTGAGGTATTATAATCAGCTGAGTTGCAGCATCTTGCCACTTTGAGAGTCACCATCTCCTTGGCTTCTGTAGAGTTTCTTCTGGTATGTTTAGTCTCTAATTTAGAAAGGAAAAATACCAATTGGCATGTAATTCTAGAAGGATTCTTGTTTCCTGTTCTGACTTATCCTGTATCCAAATTGCATTGCACTGAAGCTTGTCTCTGTTGGCTATTGATTGCCTCGAATCTTCAGGTTCTGACTCGTTACCATGGTACTGAATTTCTCTTTGGATTATTTTGTGAATTTTTTATTTTATTCTTTAATATTTCTGTGCGGTATTTACTGAAAAGATGACAACCAGTAAAGGAGTGAACTTACTCAAAACGTTGTCCTACAGCCAATGGGGTTTTGTTGATGCACAAGTGATACTTCTTTTCATATCCATCAGGGAGCAAATTGATACAAATATTCAGTGAATTTCTAAAGGTTAACTTAGTTCTTGGAAAATCTGTGTGGGATTACTTTCAATTTGCTCTGAAATCTCTGCTTTTAGAAGCATCTTCACAAACTGCCAATGCCCAGTCAGTACTGTGTAATGTGTTGCGTAATTACACAGTGTAAATGTTATCGGTAGGCACACTACTCTCTGTCGGGGCACTGTCTGGTGTTGGGGCTTCCACTGTCGTAAGTGTGATGGTCTTAATGTCAAGCAAAAAACTAATTGAGCTTCTCGTCTTCAAACGCTTAAAATACTAGGGTTTTTTCCATGGTCCCATTTAGTTTTGTTGCAGTAGAAGTAAATTACACTTTAGCCATTAATTCCAAATGTTTCTAGTTTAAATACAAGTACATAATTTGCTGCAGAAACCTGAGTGGTTTTTGTGTAATTTGCACGTTTTCTATTTCTTTCACTGGATTTGACCATCTTGTAATAATGCTGCATTGTTGAAATGGAAGATACTGATTATGAATTCTTCCTTTAGGTTGCCATAAAAATAATTGACAAAACACAGCTGAACCCAACTAGTCTGCAAAAGGTAGGTTTTTACATTTAATCTTTCAACTGTATTGTAACTTGTTTTGTTTCGTCACCGCCTTCCTTTAACCCTGAATGCCTGTGCTGGAGAATCTAAAGCATTCATACCTTGCACACATCTGACTACTGTATTTAATAACTAGTTTTGTAGCAGATATTTTTGACAGCCCTGCAGTTGTTCGAGATGAACTCGTACAGAGCTGTAAACTGAGAAAACAGTGGTGTTAGCCACTTCCTTTGTCTCCCTAGCACAGCTAACTGTAGAGAGGACGGACATTTGTGGTTTGGTGTCGTGCCCCATGTCTCCTTCCTGCTGGTCACTTTGTTAAACTTACAAACACAAAACTTATGTTCTGTCCTCTTAAACTGGCCTTGAAAATACTGCCGCTGGACTGAAGGCCAAGCAGTGTCTATGCCGTTCGTGTAGTTTGCAGAAGAAAAGGTGCTGGAGGTTCATGGAACAAACTGGTGCGTGGCTATTCTGATTTCTTCCCTCTAGCCTCAAATGTTTAATGTGCTGTTACAGTTGTATTGCCTTATCTATTTTAGTAAGTAGTGATAAATCCTACTCTTTCATCAAGCAAGCCAGTCTGCTCTGGAGTGCCTGCAGGAAGTACATTTAAATGTCACTTTTACCTAGGACTTGTCGAACTATGTCCTTTTAAGTGCTGCAGTCAAAGGCTTTTTATTTACTTTTCAGTACTTTGATAAAAAAGCTCCTTGCAATATTTCTCTTTCAATGAGAGAATAGCCAGAACTTACCTGCAAACAAAACGAAGTAGAATAACCGGAGTAAACTGGGGAATATACACATTTGGATTTTATACAAGTACTAAAAAGATCATGTGACTAGATGTTTTTATCAAAATTAATGGTGCAAAAGTAAATTGGAAAAACACACAAGTTCTTATATTGTGCGGTTTGGTTGAGAGGCGAAGAATGACCTGTAGAAGAAAGGCTCCCTTGTCTGAGCAGGTAGCTGCTTCCTACTGACTCTGTAGACTGGGTAAAAATAGATACTGTGGTTCCAGTTTTCTCAGAATTTTTTTCAGCTTAATCCCTGAGGTTATTGGTAATTTCTAGGTAAGCAGGGAGGAAATGAGATGCAAATCAGGTAATATGATGGATTAGATAAAGCTGATTTGTGTGCCAGATCTGTGCAACTTTGAATACCTGAAAAAATTGTTAAATGCTTGAAGCACTTGGAAGAGAAACAAAAGCTGTGTGATACGAAGGGGAGGGGTCAGGGCATGGGAAAACGGTCAGAAGAGAATAGAGAGGCCATGTTTTCAGGCAAAAACATAAAATCTTAATCCTGCAGATGGTGTTATCTTGAGACTGAGCTGTAATGCTAGCTTGAGCTCATATTCAGGTACAAAGCAAACCTTTTACAAGTCACAGGTGTTCAGCTGGCAAGGCTGCAAGCTGGAAGTGTGCTTGTTGGCCCTTTGGTTTCTGGGTTTCAGCCTGCTCAGTGTCCACTCACGTCTCCATCTCCATGGCAATTTCGTTTTTATTTACGATTTATAAAATCAGATTAGAAGGTGTGGTTTGTGAATTGATATTTTCTACCACAGGGTTTCTTAAATGGGAGTCTGGAAGAATAGTGCAAAATAGCAGGGTAGAAAATGGATCAAGTTTGGGGAGTGAGATTGTGCTCTCTTCTCTAAGCTCCTTTGTTATATGAGCACAGAAAAAATTTGGCAAGATATGTCAGTGTTCTCGATTCAGAAATTGAAAGTAATTGTCTTAAAACCAAATGCCTGCTTGTCATAGTGACCAGAGTGAATGCACAACTTGCTACTTACCAGTTTTGCTTTATCAAGCCTTTTTTTGCAAACTCTTGCCCCTTCCCCCCAGCACTGTCAGCAGTGCCGTAGCCTTGGCACTTTTGCAGCCATCGGCGCACGCGACCTGTAGATGCAGGGGAAGCTGAGATGGAAGTGCTTCTGATCTTGCACTTCTGGAGAGAGCGATAAAACGTTTGAGGTACAGTGGGGAGGGAAGGGCTGTGCCGTGAAGAGGGTGTGGGTATGGTGTCTCAGCTGCGGTGTGGCTGCATACCCTCGTCATCTTTAGGTGGGGAAACAAATAGTGGTTAAGGCTGCTGGTTCTGGTTTCTGTGCATTACGTCTTCCACACCGATACTCAAGTTGCCGGAAAGATGTTAACCTTGTTAAGGACTTGCTTTGCTTTCTGGAGCAGTCCTGGCCGCTCCGTGTTCAGCAGCGCAGCTCTGCAGAAGAGTCGGGTTTCTTGTCTGCTGCTGAGGAAGTCTATGGCAGCCACATGCAGCTACTCTTAACTGTTGTTTTAGGACCTAATTACTACTCTGCTACCCTTGCTTAGTGAAGGGGAAACTGTAACCAGTACTTCCCTGCTTTGAAAGAAAAGGGAATTCTTGGAGCTTTTTTCCCATGCTGGTAGTGTTAGTCATAATCACTGTTCTCCACAAACGTACTTGTGTACCCGGTTCCAGTGAATATCGGTCTCACTGGAAACAAGTGCTGATGCTACAGTAGTTCACTTCCTCCTAAGACCAAAAAAAAAAAAGATGTTTGTTTTTTTTTTCTTTTGAATTAGCAATGCCATTATATGCAAGGTTTTTTTACCAAGCCCATGTAATAGCACTACATCACTTCTCCTTTTTCCTTTTTTAGAACTTGGCTCCTCAGCCAAATATTTTTGTTCATTATGTGCAGATGTTTTGCCACTTGTTTGGGCCATTTTTTTGTTAAAGGTTTTTAGAGTTCTTAAACATCGATTTTTAACATGGACAATGTCCTTTCAGTCCGTGGGTCAATCAGTATTTTAAAAACTGCCAGAAGAGCATGAGAATTTAAAATGCCCAGGCTTTGCAGTTTGTGACAAGTATTTTTTCTGTTTTGAAGTTGTGATTTGTTTGAGGCAAACTTGTATTGTGTAAAGGCTTCCTGCGTGAGGCTCCAAATTATATGTGGGGCATATTTTAGTGGAGGAGTTATCAGGAGGAACCTAATACACAGGTAAAGCTTGAGCTGGCTTGGGACAGTATCTTGTGAAAAGTCCCCCTGCCTTTGGGGGGGAGGAGGCCAGGATATGTTGGTACTCTGCATCTGGCTTGCTTTTTAGCAATCTTTTTTTTGGTGTTTTTGAAATCCTTTGTTACCAAAACTCTTGCAATAGCTAATGCAGGATCACTTCTGGTCTGCCTTTCACTGTGTTCAAAGAGAGTTGGCTTAAAAGATGGGTCCTGCTTTCCCCCCACTCCCTTGTTGTTTCGGATGTGTCAGCATAATAAAGTTCAAGTAAAATTGATTCAAGATTATTACTCAGTATGCCTCTCTACTTCCATGGCTGGTTTGTTGGGTTTTTTGTTTTTTTTTTTACTTAGTCTGTCGGCTAGCAGCATTAATTGAATGTAATTCTTTCCGCGTATCTAACATGGCTTACAGTCAAAGGACCAGACCACAACAAAGCTGAAAGCCATTTGTTTGGCAGACTAAGGATGTTTGTCTTTGCCTAGAAACATTTGTAGAGCTCCTGTTGACGGAAAATGAGCTGTTCAGCAAGTTGGGAGTAGTTTTTAATCTCAGTATTAGAAATTAAACTGATTAGCACTGTTTTCAGTTAATTGTCTGCCTTTATGGTCTCGTTATGACAAGTAAATTCCTGAAACGAAGATGATTATTTTCTGTATTGAGAACCTTCATGTTACATCTTATGTTACCCCTTCTTCTGTGTTGCTGTGGCAGAGAACCTCAGATGTGTGGGCTTTTGTCATACCTGGCTGTTTGCAATGAATTTTGTGTGTGATGATAATTACTGCTTCATTTGGCAGAAGTTGATGCATGTAGTATTTTGGGGGAATGTAATCTGAGAAACCTTTGTTCAGCATACTGTGTGAAAGTTGTGTGATGTTTTATGTTGTGTTTCTCTACCAGAAATAGACCATAATATGTAAAATAATGTCAAACATTCGCAAATACCCCTGTGGAGGTTGCTGTCTCTGTCGAAATGCCACACAACGTTTAAACTGGCTAGGGGAGCAGAATCTGAAGTTCATGTATCTAACTATAATTATAATAAAGAATTCGGTGGTGGTTGTATCCTGTTCTCAAGTATTTTTATTTTTACTTCGAGACAAAAATAGTCTTTTTTTAAAAAGCTCGTTTCTAGTCATCCACTTCAACAAAAGGCGCATATGTAGCAGCTACTTTTTTATCATGCTTCATTTGGGTTAGTAACGCAGAGTAGTCATCTTGTGGACCAATGTTATATTTAGAACAGCTCAAAATGTGATATGAGCCTGATTTTATCACATTAGACCATCAAAGTGTATAGTGTACAGTGGAGCAAGTAGCTGGCTCCAGCCAAGTCAGCATACTTTATTTAAAAAAAAAAAAAGTAATTAATATATTCATTTATATGATGATGATGTGAATTTTAGCCTCGTTTTTACTGTCTTATTATATACTGCCCTTGATTGACTGTTCTTGTTTGGTGACACCAGTTATCACAGAATCACAGAATGGTAGGGGTTGGAAGGGACCTCTGTGGATCATCTGGTCCAACCTCCCTGCCAAAGCAGTTATGACAGCCTGGATTCCCATACTTCACCCTATGAATGTGTGTTGTTTTTTTTTTTTAGGTGCGTGAGGTGATGATAAATAGGCTAATGGCTGAATAACAGCCAAGGTCTTCATCCTGTGCAGCAGTGGAGTTGCCCTTGGTGAGAGTCTGACCCAGCAGACTTTATCTAAGTAGTGGGGGTGGAAGATAACGATCAGTTGAGAGTGAATTAAGCAAACCGTCTTCAAAACTTTAAAAGCTGACCAGAGGCTTTCAGTTATATAAGCTGTGATTAAACGTGTTAATGGAGTATTCAGAATATATTGCACACCAGTTCAGCTGAAGTGAATGAAAAGTAAGAAAAAAAATAGCTGTAGATTCAACTGTTCTTATATTTTTGATGATCAGAGAGAGATGGTGAAGTAGTCTACCTTTTTGAATTATATAGGAAAAAGCTCCAAAAATAACATAGTTTTTTTTTTAAAAAAAAAGGTAATTTACTTACCTCTCTAGGGGAAAAAGAAAACATGCATGTGAAGTTTTTGAAACTCTTATTTTGCATGGCCAAAAACTTACTGGGTCAATCCTGATTGCATTTAAGCAGCTTGTCATCTAGCGAAGTGTCAGGCATAGGCTGGATAAGGATAATAAGATAGTTAAAAGCATTTGGAAAACTGGTTTTACTCTGTGTTCAGGTAGTGTGTCATTCGCCGTGGCTGTAGCATGGGGGAGAAGGTCTGTTGGGCAGTGCAGTGAGGATTGCTCCCCAGATCTTAGCCTGTACAGAAACATCAGAGAGCAGAGAAGGGTTAGAACAACTGGTCTACAATTTGTGATTTTTTTTTTTTTTCTTCCCCTATTTATTTATTTAAATCCCACCCCCCACATTTCCTTTTATTAAAAGACCCAAAGGCACAAGGATTTTGTTTTGTTGACTCTTTGGTTATTTGCAGTTTGTTTCCAATATTTCACTTTTTTTTTTTCCCCCACTTTTACTGAGTAAGTACACCTACAGATTTTTGAGTCGTTAGTAATACATGTAGACATATTAAATGTCTTTGCTTTATCTGAAATCTGACCTGAGGCAGATCTTGCAGCAGCACTTTTTGCTTACTTACTGTTAAAAACAGTGCTGTTATCTCTTATTTAAAAAACTTTCTTTTCTCCCATGTCTGAATTCCTGTGGAGCTGTGGACTTTTGTTCTCTTTACATTGAGTTCAGTGTGTTCTGTTACGTTACTGGTATTCCCGTAGAAATTGGTGTTAGGTTTAGTATAAAGCCCCTTGATTCCTCCTGCTTTTTGAAGCATCACGTTAGAAAATAATCAAGGCTTAAGAATGTCAACCCTCTGGAGTCTTGGGCTGGCATGGGGGGAGCTGCAGAGGGAGAACAGCTACGCGCTTGACTGCAACATAGCATACAAAGATAATTATTCCGGTTTTCCAAATGCGATAGTATTTGCACTTCAAGGCTTTTTATAGTACTTTATCTTGAGTCTTTTCTGGGAGAAGTGGGACTACTTTTACTTCATCTGCTATTAACCAACTTCATTAAAAACAGTGTTTTATATTGCAGTAGCAACACCCGTGGCATTTTTAGTGTTAACACATATGGGTTAATGTGCATCTTAAAATTGTCTTTTGCAGAAGAGAGTTTTCAATGTGAAAATAATTAACAGCTGATCAGTAATAGACTGTGCTTTGATTTGGTTTGTTACATGTTGTTCCTGTATTATTGTCTGGTTGCAGGAGAAGAGAGTTCACTCAATGTGACAGGCAAAGTTGAACTCTGTGGAAGTAACTGCTCAAGCAAGACCCTCTTCACATGGGTATTAGTGGCGGGTTAGGGGAATAAGATCCTTACAATCAGTACGTAATCAGCTGTATCTGGATGCAGCACTGTTGATCTGACGTCATGCTGCAGCTTGGAATGGGCAGTTGTACTCCCTCACCACCCATCCTGCCAAAATCCATGTGCTGGGGTGGACAAGGGAGCTACAGCAGAAAATTTGGAATGCTTTTATTTGGGGGAGGTGCGTGTTTTGTGAGATTTTTCTGTTTAATTCATTTGTGGACCTTGTGCATCGATCTGGGTTAGCACAGATGCTTGTGTAAAGGGAAGCAGTACGATGCTGTCACATAGGAGAGTGGGTGGTAAAGAGGGTGGGAGCTGGCTGATCCCCTTGAGCCTGTGCTCCTGAAGTAATGATGTTTCTTCTGTCTGCTGGGGATTGTTGGGTCAGGAAAACACTGTTTGTGTTCTCGCCTATTAATTTTGGCAAGTACGTTCAGCGTGTGGTACTAGCCAAGCAGTCTTGGAGGCTGGATGTCTGACAGTGAGAGTCAGTGGAGCTGTGGTGACAAAACCAGGACTAGATGCTGCTGTGCCTCGGTTGCCTTTCAGGAACGCTTCTGAGGTGCCGAGAGGGAGCCTCGCCTCCCCGTCTCGCCTTAAAACTTACTCCTTGCTGGTGTAGCTGGATAACATGCTTTTTGCGTGATATAAGCAGCTGGTTTTTCACCTGCAAGTTGCTGTTGTAGCACAGCAATTCCCTGGCTTTAACAGAGTACTGAAGAGTGACGAGTTCATATCAGTAACGTAGTGCAGTGGTCTTTAAAAGGTGTTCTGGCGGGGGTTGCTGAAGCTTTGAAACTACTTTCTGTGACTGAGTGAAAGGTGGTATGCAATGTATTGGCCAGCAAGAAGCTGCATGGGCTCATCGTGGTCTTCTGGCCCCAAAAGTCTGTGAACAGCTAAGATCACTTCCCTCCTGAGCTATCTGGAATGCTTCGTGGGTGTTTTCAGGTTTCTGAGGGTTGATTTGTTAGGGGAGGGATGTTAAAAGAAGCAGGCACTTAACTCTTCTGTCCAAGAAGTGCTTATGTCATGAACTTCACTGAAATGCTAATATTAACGTTTGCCCTTTGTCTTTATGTGTCAGAAGGATCAGGCTTTAGGACAAATTTCATTAACTTATTTCATGTTTTATGTTTTATTTCAGCTCTTTAGAGAAGTAAGAATAATGAAGATCTTAAATCATCCAAATATAGGTACGTTGTTTCTTTCACATAATTTCCAACTCTGGAGAAATGTTAGCTTTTTTGCTGTTCTTGTGGTATGAGTTTAAAAGATGATTAAGCACTAGGGTGTCAATTTACTGTAAAGTAGCAGTAACAAATACCTTTTCAGAGCTGTGTCGTTACAAAAAAAAAGCGAGGGGGGGGGAAACCCCACAATAAAACGTTTTGGTCCCTTTGCACAGAACTGTTATTTGGATAGCAGGTAATTTTGCGCCTTTTGAGTGTAATACTGTTTTTGACTGAGTTCAGACTCTCACGAAAAATAGGTACGTACCAAAACCAAGAAGTGGTCAAGAAACTGTTCAGAATTGTGCATTTAAATGAGGTAGTATTGTTACGGGACTGTCAGCAAACTGACTGATAACTCATTTGTCATCATATATTACAGTTCGGTGCATAAAAATGGCTATTGCTGATGCTCAGATCTGTGGAGGTTCTGCTTAATTTATTTGCTTTTCCCACATAACAGAAGAAAAGTATTGTTTCTTGAGAAAACATTTGTACATATGAGTTGACCAAGTGTGTTACAGTATTTTCCATTTAGGAACATTAGATAGAAAAAGCTTATTTAGAGTAGTAGTCTGATATTGTCAAGTAGCAAGCAAGTAGGTGTTTTTTTTTTCTCTGACAGAATTCTCTGTGGTGTTAACACAATACTTCTGCAACTAGTTAACTGATTAATAAATTACTTTCTTTTCTAGTGAAGCTATTTGAAGTCATCGAAACTGAAAAAACTCTCTATTTAATAATGGAGTATGCAAGTGGAGGTAAGTACTTGGACTGTGATGACACGTGTAAACAAATTGGCAAGTGGGAGAAAGCAATGGTTTTCTTCAAAGTTTTGCTTGCTTTTTCATCAAATGTTAATGTCACGGCAATGTAAAATCTTAAGCAAAATCTTTACTACTCTCTGGGGCTTCTTTGGGCAACATAATTAATTGTAACTTGTAAAACCAGCTTCTGAACTTATTGCAACTTAGTAACATTTGCTTTGTTTTCACAATTCAAATTTAATGGCAATCTTTATTCGGTGATCCATTGTTCCTGTCCATAACAAGTGGCAACCTTCTCAGTTTATTCTATTCAGCTCCCTACCTCTAGTGTCCTATTTTGTATAAGATAATGGGTAAAAACATGTTCAGATGAAACATTCCTATGTTTCTTCAACTGTGGCTTTCAAAAGCACGAGTACTGCAACTCATGTTTTTTTTGGTGTTGATGATATTCGATGTATCTTAATGACAGACCTTCTACTGTCAAGAATTGTTAGGCTTAGCCTTATGCCATTTTAGGAAGAAGTTAAACATTTATTCCTTATTCCAGGAGGAGAGCGCAAATCATGCAATGTAAGGTATTTTCACGAGAGCTTGGATTAAGGTATTTGGGCTTAAGTTACTCCTTGCTGGCTAAAACCTAATAGCACTCAGTTTGCCAGCGTGACCCGTTAGCATCAGCAGCTGGAATCTCAAATAGTTGAGGCTTTTCTTTAGTTTTGGGAGGGAGACACAGAGGCTTCTTGTCGGAGAAAATCAGCATTGAATTGTGCCTCTGACATTGGATTACATGAAGTTTAATGAATTACTGTACATCAGGTAATGATTCTTTACCTGCCTGTGTTTTCTTCTAGCAGCTCTGTAAATGATCGGCCAAGATTTGTCTAAAAGGAAATCAAGTTGGTAAAATACTGTTAAAATATTGGCTAGTACAGGTGTTTGTGGAGGCATCTCTGTGCTGTTTGATGGTACTGGACTTAAAAGTGAAGTCCTGTTGCCATCTAGTGATTAGCTTCTAGGAGGTAGAAGGGCCAGTGGTTCTCTAAAGCAGTGAGGATCTTTCTTAGGGTAATGGATAGATACATACTGTACTGGTCTAAAAGGCCATGGTGTACAAGACAGGAATGGCTGGTAATCTCAGTGTCAGCCGTCAATTTCCCATATTTCCTCTTTATCAAGATGCTGGTCACATGTGATGCATGTGAACTCTGTGGCCAAAGGATGAAAGAAACTATTGCTACAACTGCAACACTGTGATAAATTGCAACATGTGAACTCTGTGGCCAAAGGATGAAAGAAACTATTGCTACAACTGCAACACTGTGCTAAATTTGGGATAGTTCTTTCTCTGGTGTTATTTTTTGTTCAGGTTTGTTCCTTCAAGGTTTTTGAAGAAACAGCTGTGAAATACAGCTGAGGTATTTATCTAAGTTGAGTATTAAATGATACACTAGAGAGGGAAGTAAGGCTATTTTGTAGAAAACCCTGACATTCCCGCAGATTGCTCAGTTGTTACTTTACCTGCTGTATGACTCTGGGGTTTTTACTCGAATCATAGGGTTTGGGTTGGAAGGGACCTTATAGATCATCTAGGTCCAACCCCCCTGCCATGGGCAGAGACACCTTCCCCTAGATCAGGTTGCTCAAAGCCCCGTCCAACCTGGCCTTGGGCACTTCCAGGGAGGGGGCATCCACAACTGCTCTGGGCAACCTGTTCCAGTGCCTCATCACCCTCATGGTGAAGAATTTCTTCAAAATATCTAATCTAAATCTGCCCTCTTTCAGCTTGAAGCTATTACCCTTGTCCTATTCCTACAGGCCCTGGTAAAAAGTCCCTCTCCAGCTTGCTTTTAGGCCCACTTCAGGTACTGGAAGGCTGCTGTAAGGTCTCCGTGCAGCCTTCTCTTCTCCAAGCTGAACAGCCCCAATTCTCTCACCCTTTCCTCATGGGAGGGGTGTTCCAGCCCTCTGACTTTTGTGGCCTCCACTGAACCTGCTCCAACAGGTCCATGTCTTTCCTTTGCTGAGGGCTCCAGAGCTGGACGCAGTACTCCTGGGGGGTCTCACAAGAGCGGAGTAGAGGGACAGAATCGCCTCCCTTGTCCTGCTGGCCACGCTTCTCTTGATGCAGCCCAGGATACGGTTGGCTTTCTGGGCTGCAAGTGCACATTGCTGGCTCATGTTGAGCTACATGTCATCCAGCACCAAGTCTTTCTCCTCAGGGCTGCTTTCAGTCCATTCTGCTCCCAGACTGTGTTTGTGCTTGGGTTTGCCCTGGCCCATGTGCAGGACCTTGCACTTGGTGTTGTTGAACTTGATGAGGTTCACATAGACCCACCTCGTCAGCCTGTCCAGGTCCCTCTGGATGGCATCCCTTCCCTCCAGCGTGTCAACCGCACCACACAGCTTGGTGTTGTTGGCAAACTTGCTGAGGATGCACTCGATCCCACTGTCCATGTCATCAGCAAAGATTTTGAACAGTGCCAGTCCCGCTACCAACCCCTGAGGAGTGCCAGTCATCACTGGTCTCCACTTGGACATTGAGCCATTGACAGCAACTCTTTGAGTGCGGCCATCCAGCCAATTCCTTATTCAGCAAGTGGTCCATCCGTCAAATCCATGTCTCTCCAATTTAGAGACAAGGATGTCGTGCGGGACAGTGTCAAATGCTTTGCTCAAGTCCATGTAGATGACACCAGTTGGTCTTCCCTTATCAAGCAATGCAGTAAATTTGGTGGAGTTGCTTCTTTTAAAAAATAAATGCGAAGTTACTCAGCTTTTCCCTTGTGAGATGGCTATCTACAAAACAGTGTTTTCTTGCTCAGTAGAAAATATTTAGTTATTTGTTCCACTACTAAAGTTTTTATTGATTTTGCAGGTTAGTGAAGAATTTTTAAAACTGCGTACTAGTCTGTGTTTGTAGGAGTTCTTATGTACGTGACTACTGTTTTTTAGTAAGGAAAATCTGCCATACTCTCACGAACATATTAATGTTTCATGATCCAGTTGGCTGCACCTAAAGCTCAAACATTGTAGTCTGTATTGACGTGCTATAAAAGGACTGGGTTGATTAAAGGGAAAAAAGCTAAAGTGCAAGAGATCTTTAGTACTGCTTCAGTAACCTCCTTTAGTCATCCACAGCCATACAATATTGGGCTTGTCTAGGGGTAATCCTTCTCAGTGTATCTTATGGATCTGATGGTTGTGTGATGGATTATGTCAATGAGTCTGCTGTGCTCATTGTTTTGACCTTCCTTGTGGGTACCTCTTCCAAGCCTAGGTTAAAGCTAAGATTTCTGATTTTGTTTAGAACACTTTTATACACATGCACAAAGAAAAATTGTAGTGCTGGTATGACAGTGTTTCTAAATATCATCAGATGTTCTCATATGTGAAGCTTTTTTTGGTGAGGCAAAAGAAACCCTTGTGAGAAAGTCTGTGAAGGAGTACATCATCTTTATTTACAAAACAGAAGTATACTACTCGATTTCTATCATAAATAAATAGAAGGAAATGGGGTTTTTTGTTTATATCCAGTCATTCATTAAGTCTTATTGTTTTCTTATATAAGAGATGATGGTGTAGTAAATTGCTTAGAAGTTGTGCCTTGTTCTCTTGAGCTAACCTGTAATTATAAACTTGAAGTACAGTCATTCCAGTGAAGCTGCTGTGGGCAACTGCTAGGGAAGAATCTCTAGATTCTGAAATTAGCATTAATGTGTCTCGTTGTTCAATTGTAGGGGAAGTATTTGACTATCTGGTTGCACATGGAAGAATGAAGGAAAAGGAGGCTAGAGCTAAATTTAGACAGGTATGTATAACATTCCCATACATCAGCTTCCACTGCCGTCCTGTCCCGTCCCCCCCTACCCCCCGCTGTTTTTATGCTGAAACGAGTAAAATGGCTGTCCTTTGCTTTTAACTTCTGACAGTGTTCAGAATGCCGTGGACTTGTAGCTCCGAGTGAGAAAAGACTTGGATTGCAGTAGTACTGTAAAAGGGGTTAGAAGTCCGTTCAGTGCTGCTGTTTTCCGTAGTGCTGTGTGCCAGGGTGTCCAGGAGTGCCAGAACACAGTGACCGCTTGATTGGGAAGTGTATTCTGTTCCAAAATTCATTTCCTCTGGGTTGATTTCATATATCCTTAGTTCAGCTGGTCTGTAACCTTTTGGAAGTTATTCGGATGTAACAGGCTACAAACAGGCCAGTTTCAAAACGCAGGCAGTGCATGTAACAGGCATCCGTTCACATCCATCCACTTACATGAAAAGATGGGGTTTAATAGTTGTTTTAATAAGTCATGGAAAAGCAATTAATAGGCTTGTGAGTTTAGCTTGCTTTTATGATGGATAAACTTGCCCTGCAAAGATGTTGGAATTTCATTGCTTTGTAAAAAGCAGTTCTGTTCTACAGTAAAGCAGTATTGAACATACCCAAATATTTTTGCATAATGAATTAAAATCCAAATCTGTGCTCCTGTAGCATCTAGAGCTTCATTTGCAGATCTGACTGATCTGATATGGTTTGTTTTCTGCTCTTGTACAGAAATTTGTAAAAGCCTACATTATTTCCATCCCTTTGGTCACTTGGATAAGCTAAATAATGTTGTGAAAAGTAATGAATACCAAGATTATGCTTTTGTTTAATGACACTTTATAATAATGAATAGGCACAAGAGTGGGTTTCTTGAACAATATGTAGGGGTTTTAAACTGGCAAATTGTGGCAATGACGTGACAGTCAGTTTCACTGTTGGAAGGGGAGTCTCTGATAGCTTCATGCACCACTTAAGTGTAGCTATACCAAAGTAGAAGAAATGTGATATAACGTATGAGACTTCCAGGAAATTGATTAATGACTTTCACAAGATGTCTTGTAAAGAAAACTTTTACGCTTCTCTAGTGAGGGTAGTGTGACCGAAAGGAACAGTTTGGGAACTAGGGAACTGTGCCACAACTGTTTTGCTCCCTCTGTCTCATATAGTAAGAATTGTGTGAAAGCAGTATAAACAATAAAGTCAAAAGTAGCAATGAAAGTAAAGAAAAACAGAAATGTATTTAACCCAACATAAGGAGGCAACAAAAGCATTTCTGTGAAATCCTTGTTCCTTTATTTTCTCTCATCTCTTTAAATCTTCTGTTTATCCTCTTGAATCTTTTGCAAAAAACCTGAACACCAAAAACCAACCAACCAAAACAACCCAAAAAAGCAGCTGCGTACTTCATATCCCCAGAAGTGATTTGTGATTACTGGAGTTAATACAGCTTGATAGTAAGGAAAATTTTTCTCCTTTAACGAAATCTTACGTGTCTTTTTAAAGCTGCTTCCCTCCCTTTCATATTCTGACAAGTAGAGATTTTTCCTTTGTGATTGAGGGTTTCTGGTGTGAGTTTCTAAGCAGTGTTGGAGTAGATGTGACGGGTTGTAGAGCAGTCGTTCCCACTTCAGCCGTCTCTTCTAAATCGCAGACTGTTGCCTTGCTCTTTGTAATGTTGCTTGAAGAGCTTCAGAGTAACTTGAGAGGATTTGCTGTTCTCTCTCAGATGCGAATGTGGAAAACTTCTGCTGGTATGGTTCTCTGCTTTTTGTCCTCAGTTTGTTTTTCAGCAGTTGTGTGGAAAAAGATCTTGCAGTAATTCCATTGAAATTGCACATTTGTGTGACAAATACCTATTTTTTTCTAACAATTTGACTCCCTTTTAAGTGAAAACTCATGGAAACAGGTCAAACATTTTACAGGTACATTTAGTGCTTAATTTTATGGGATAATGTGGGTAGTACGGGATATATATAACTTCATTTTTCAAAAACAAATGTGAAGGGGAAAGAATTTAAAAGGTAGTTACCTGCCAAGCTGGGTATTTGACTCATCAACAGTTCATTTCATGTACTTCAGATTCGCTACTTGCCCCCTTACTTCAGTAGACTAAATGCTGTTTGTAAAGATACATAGATAGCCTCACTTGAATCCACTGAAATAGAGAAGTGTGTTTTCAGTTTCTTCTTGTAAATCTTGTCTCCTGGCACAGGCAGCTGTGCTCTGTCATCCCTCAACAGCTGACTTCCCAGCTACTGAGCGCAACCAATTTTACAGGACCTTGGTCTCAAAGATGGGAGCTTCTTGAGAGCCTCAAAAGCCTGAGCGCCTGGAAAGAAAAGAGAGAACTCTAGCAATAACCTGAGGAGAGAAACCATAGCACGAGCTCATTGCACTTTGCTAGAGAAAAGACCGTGTACATAGGACAGAAGTCAGGCAACTTTGGTCAGAACTTGGCATCTGTTAGATGCTAGGACTCTTGACTGTGGGACAGTGGGAAAGGAAACTAGATCTTACTGGGTTTACAGGTCATAAAACTATTCATTTCACCTTACTGTAGGCCCAGAATAGCTTCATATAGCTTTTAGCCATTGTTGGAGGGAGAATGCTCTCTGTAGACTTTCTATCTGATTCAGTGCAGCTGTTCTTGTGTTAGATGGGGACTTACGACATAATAGGGATTTTTTTTTTTTTAATTCACTGACTGGTTTAACAGACGGTGGGTCTCTTTAAACTGAAGAAACAGTTGTGCCATGGTATTGAGCTTAGTTCGTACAATAGGTTGTATTATATCTTGTTTTCAGATCATGTTTCTTCTTTCAGTAGATGTGATTTCTGGATCAAACACTTGTGTTTTATCTGAGGAGGCCCTTCCTCTCTAGCCGGCAAAGAGCAGAATTTGCTAATTCTCCCCTCTTTGCTTGTTAAAAAAAAATTAATTTTTTGTCCATTTTATTACGCATACTTAAGGTTTTTAGCAGGAACAAAGAATGTACAAGACAGTGATTACATTATTCCAGTCATGCTTAACAAGGAACACAGAAGAGGTACAAACACTAGAAATACAGCCATGCTCTGCAGTTCTGCATTTCAAGCTCCTTTTGTGCAGCCATGTGTGAGAAATTCGAATCCAGAATGTTTTGCATTCTAAATGTCACCTAGTTTTAGTTTCCCTATTACTGGATTCCAGGCAGTTCTGGTTCAATCTTACTATCCCTTTTCCGTAGAAAAATATGCCTATCTGGTTAATAACGAATGCAAAAATGGGAAGCCCAGACTCAGGGCAGGGGGTCTCCCAAAATCCATCTGTGTTAATTCCCTCTCTTCCTTTACTGCAGTTGATTAGGTCTGGCCTCGTTCAGTCTTCCCACTGTTGCCCTGTAGAAGCAGTTTAGAATTTTTGATGCTGGTAGATGTTAGGACAGATCATGGAAAACAAAAAAAATCCACAAAATACGTCTTACTTGTACATTCCAGTTAAGAAAGAAAATACTCATGGCAGTGTGGAAGGGACCTTGAGAGGTCATTTATCTTTCTTTTGTTGTTTATTCCTTCTGAAGAATGGTTTCTCTGCCTAGAAATAACTTGTTCTAACTTGTTCTTTAAAACCTATGATTATACAGATTTTCGAAATCCCTCCCAAGAAATATATTTCAATGCTCTCATTGTTACCTGTAGCAAAAAGGTCTGCCGTTTCTTCCCCTCTTCTCCCCACTCCCAGGTGTCAGCAGATTTCTTGCACTCAAGTAGGTTGCGGGTGAGGAGGCTGTCAGTGCAAACAATGATGGAAGTTGGGAGACAAAGGGGCTCAATCCAGTGCAGCCATGCTTTGTGCTGTTTTTCATTCAGTTTTGACTGCTGTTCTGCAATTATTAATATCATAGACATTGCATTATTTCGCTTCCATTTAGATTGGACTCGCTTCTGCAGTCTCTGTGCTATCTGGTTGCAATGCAGAGTAGTTCAAAAGCATCTCCAAAGGAAATCACTGATTGATCACCTGCTAGACCTTCCGCTCTTAAATAGAGTAAAAGCAGTTTAGGAGCGAATGGTATAGTGCTGTGTCTCTTCAGTCCTGCATAAAGCTTGAGGTGTTTATCATGCTGTCAGCCTTGGAAGCGCCTGCAGAGTGAGCTTGTGACTGGCGCTAAAGTAGTGGTAGCGGAGAGGAAAGGAAGGAAAACCAAAAGGATGGTACAAGTGATGGCGTGGGAGCACTTTGACAGTTTCAGTAATTGTAAAAAAGCTGAACATGGAGTCTGAAAGAGGGAGCCAATGCAAAAAGGAACAAGCAAAACCAGAATGCAAGTGTAAGGGATGGAAATATTTTTCGTAGACTGCTTGGTTTCCAAGGTGGCATTTTGCATGTGCGTTATTCAGTAATACAGTGGCACAAAGATCTTAATATTAGTGCTTAAGTTTCGAATGCAAAATTGACTAGTAGGTCAGTTCTTTGACCTACCAAGAAATTTACTTTCACCTACTCTAAATACTGGGAGAGAACTATTGCTGCTTACAGGTACAGGAGGATCCTTAGGCTAAGCTGGGCAGTCTGGTCATGGGTTGTTTTTTGCAACAGTAATGATATCTCATCTTTCTGTGTTGAAAATCTTATTAATCATTAATAAAGAATGGAAATACATTTATTTGAACACAATTATTGCAGTAAATTATTTTTATTTGCAGTTCCACTTATTTTAAGAAGTCATAACATCTGCCTCAATTCTGACCATGTGTGCATGACAATAAAATGTATTTGACTGCATTTGTGATCATGTAACAATATGACTTTATCCAGCTTTTCCATACATACAGAGTTCTGCAGCAGTGCTTATGACTTTAAGGCAATGTACTAGGACACTGTACTGTGTAAATAGCTTATGTAGCTTGCTATATAAAGCAGGAAAAGCTAAATGATATTTGGAAATTGTGATGGAAGAAATTACTCTGTTGCACTTGAGAGACACAGAGAGTTTTTCCATTGAGCTTGCTACTCTTGTACAGTGTACAAAAAACAATAAAGCATATGCAATTAGACAGCAGACCTCTGTCAGATGCACAGTTGCTTCTCACTGCGTAAGTTTTGACAAACAAGCTGTTTCCCAGTAGTTTCTCGAGTAGCTAAGCCCGTTTCTTACACTTTTCTTTCCATGCTGCAGCATGAAAAATTGCCTTTGGAGAGGGACTGGAGAACTTCATTCTAGAGTGAAAGCTTGTATAGCTGTATACAGTATTGGAATGGAAATACTTCAGTAACCTTTCTGAAAGTCATTCCTTCTACTAGTCTATAATTAGCCACACAGGAAAACAAAATCCTCTTTCAAGTGTAGCAGAAACCAAACACATCAAATAACAAACACCAAAGTTATTTAGCAGCTTTTCCCCAAATATGCTGGTCAATGGTTATGTAGCTCTGAGTGGATAAGTACATGTCAACTTTAGTAATAAATGTTGAACTTTTTGGTTAAAGCTGCTGTTTCTTTGAGATGTCACTTATATAATTGGGCTTGTTTTCTATCCAGATAGTATCTGCAGTGCAGTATTGCCATCAAAAGCATATTGTTCATAGAGATCTCAAGGTGAGTAGGAGAAAGTGTGTGAAGTGTGTGTGTCAGCTTCTGTACCTGTGGGTTTGATCTTTATTGTGCTCATAAAATGTAGTGTATATTAAGCTTTCTGACGTATTTATTTTTTTCCATGTGTTATAGCAAATTTTGAAGAATGTTTACAGTATAGAACCATTTCAAATAGAAGGAAGAGGATTTGTAAGACTTTTACAAATTGTAATTTGGTGGCTGCTGAAAGACAGCCTCTCATCCTGTGGTCAGATTCAAATCTGATGCAGGTCAGTGTTAGCTGAGAGGTCTTTGGGGGGAAAAAAAAAAAGGTAATTTGATAGAGGTATGGCAAGTTTTGGTCTTGAACAGAATGCATTACCAGTTGCAATGATGAAACTGAAGCATGGCTTCTTTGTAGCTTGGCATAAAATGGTATGTCTCTGCTTTAAACTGTGCCTTTTGTATTAATAGTGTTGCCACTTAACTTGTTCAACATATCATACCTTTGTAACCTAAGAAAAACAAAACAAGAACAAAGAACATACTTGAAAAAAGTTGTGAGGGTTATGTGCATTACCAAACTTTTGCAAGAATGCCACGTAAAGTATGGATAGCTAGACTATATCTTATTTTCGTCTTAATAGATCAAAAATCCAAGTTACAATAGCTCAGCATACATTTATGTGGAGTAAACAGATAGATGATAATAACACAGTTTTCAGGTAGCGTAACAGCTCTCATAGTCTCAAGCCATTGTACACAGATTTTTAAAATAGGGGATATATGAATAATAGACTAAAGCATACCTAAAGACCTTGCAAGGGAGGATGTGTTAACAGATATTTCTGCGTTTTGCCTTTTAAGAATGAGTAAAAATGGACAATAACATTTTAAATCAAGTATTTTAAGTTCATCTTACAAACCATTCTTTCTCTTCCAGGCTGAAAATCTATTGCTAGATGCAGATATGAACATTAAAATAGCTGACTTTGGTTTTAGCAATGAGTTTACGGTCGGAAATAAACTGGACACCTTTTGTGGCAGCCCACCATATGCTGCTCCAGAGCTCTTTCAAGGGAAAAAATATGATGGACCTGAAGTAGATGTTTGGAGTTTAGGTGTTATTCTTTATACCCTTGTGAGTGGATCTCTTCCTTTCGATGGACAGAACTTAAAGGTGAGTTTTTGTGGAATGTGTTCCATGTGTTTACCTAATGTTTTAAGTGATTTGCTACTTACACGTTACTGTCCGTTCTTCTTCTGTTAACAAGGAACTTAGAGAAAGAGTGCTAAGGGGAAAATACAGGATTCCTTTCTACATGTCCACAGACTGTGAAAACCTCCTCAAACGTTTTCTGGTGCTAAACCCAACAAAAAGAGGCACTCTAGAGGTAATAGCACAAATAAGGTGCATCAGAAAGGTAGACATAATGTTTTGCAACTGTATTTTTCAGCTGTAACTTATTATTGTCATATTGTTCCTGAATAGTTTATTTGGAGTGGGTTCAGGGTGTGGGGGGGTGTTGTCAAGTAAAGCATATGACTTTTTTTTAAGATTTTGTTTGCTGCGATTACAAGGCAGCTGAGTCCACAGTTGCTTTCAAAATGAATATGAAAGTACACTGCATATGTCATGTAACTTTTCCTGATGGTTATCTTGTGGATTCCTGCATTAATGGATGATCCAGCAGGGCATTTTCCACATTTTCAAAAGTGAGCTGGAGGTATTGACTGCTAGATTATGGTGTGGTTGCCTTTTGCCTGCATATTGTACCATCATGGAGGAGAAAGGCGGAGCATTTCTGGCTTTCATGGACTTCCACAGTCCAGTCTAGACATACTGGACTTGTCAGAGTTGTCGCACTGCTCCTGGTCTGTGTTATGGGCTTTTAGCTTTCAGCTATGTGCTAGAATACAGCTGGTTGGGAAGCAGCTTGGCTTGATGTGCATAGTTGATTCTCCTCACTGGAGCAAAACATAACTGAGTAGCTGCTGGCGCCTGTCCTGCAAAAGGAAAATTAGAAAAAGTGTTAGTGTTTGGTAGATAGGGGAGTTGTTCTTTCAACAGCTTGTTTTGTTTGCTAGTAAGTGTATTGCACTAACAAACCCCTTTCTTTTATAGCAAATTATGAAGGACAGGTGGATCAATGCAGGTCATGAGGAGGATGAACTTAAACCTTTTGTTGAACCAGAACTAGACATCTCGGACCAGAAAAGAATAGGTAATCGAGTATTTTCAGAATATGTTACTGTTTGAAAGATATGGGTGGGTGGTTTTGTTTTCCTTCTAGCACTCTGTATTTGCTTGCCATTTGGAAAAAGAAAGTAACTTTTTAATACTGATATTTCATCAGACTTATGTTTTCACACTGAAGTGTTTTGTTTAACTCTTGTTCCATTCTTTCTCTTGAACTTAAACACTCCGCCAGCCTAAACTTCAGAGTGTTTCTGTTACAGAGTGTGTATTTGGTTTTAGATATTATGGTAGGAATGGGATATTCTCAAGAAGAAATTCAAGAATCCCTTAGCAAAATGAAGTATGATGAAATCACAGCCACATACTTACTGCTAGGAAGGAAATCGTCAGAGGTAAGTTCCATTCTTACAAATCCAAAGAAACAAAGGAATTGGAAAGTGTCCTTAGCAAAGTTAGAAGCAAAAATAAAGTCAGTACTATGAACTGTAGGCATTGCATTCCTGCACAGAAGTCCATTACACTTAAAATCACATTGCTCTAATAATCAGTGTCAACTGTCCAAGTAATGCTGTGTTTGTTCTGACCCTGACCTGAGTCAGTAAACTCTTGCCTTCAGGCTCCCCAAAACTGCCCTGCTTGCTCAGCAGTTCCTCCTCTGAAGGACTTTGTATGCCAGTTACTGTCCTGTCTAGTCTAGGCACTGAAGTGTGAGTGCGCCAGCTGTAAATATTTTAAGACAACTAAGGAGCAGGACCGATCAATCTAAAAAAAATTCTTACCTTGTAAATGACTGTTCTATATGATGCTGAGAGGGCTCGGCATCAGTAATTTACTCTTTGTTCCTCGGCTGGAGTTGGTGTGATGGCTTCTACTAAATGTATCCTCTCTTCCTGTTAGTCTTAGACAGCTCGCAGAAGAGAGTACTGAAAGTAGAGATGGATTTTCTTTATCTGACTGTCCTTTGGGGAGCTGCAAATTCTGCTGAGTTTCACCTAAGACAGTTGTGCAAGAATCTAAGAGAACTTGGGACCTCTAAGCAACTATCTTGCTGTCACAGAATTTCCTGTGTACCAAAGCCACCTTCCTGCTGCCTCCGTGTTACTGCTTCCATAATGTGGTGGATGTTTAATTTTCTTTTGCCTGAACTCCTTGTTTTAATATTCTCATTTGTGTTGCAGTTGGATGCAAGTGATTCGAGCTCCAGCAGCAATCTTTCACTTGCCAAAGTTAGGCCAAGTAGTGATCTTAATAATAGCACTGGACAATCTCCTCATCACAAAGTTCAGAGAAGCATATCTTCTAGCCAGAAACAGCGGCGGTACAGTGATCATGGTGAGCAATTCTCATTTTCAGTGTTGCAGAATATAATGACTTCTAGTTCTGTTTGGTTTCTGAATTTGTGTCCATCCCCTGAAGGTAAGGAGGATTAAAACAGTGTAGCTCACAGCATTGTGGTTAAATAATTTACTGAATAACTATTTTATTTTAAAATTGGTTTTGTTATAAAGCCTTTAAAAACAGCTATTACAGGAATGCTGAATACACCAACTTAATTCTCTTACTCTGCCTTGTGTTGTCCCTTGCATTCCTGACCATGCTGGGAAAGTGTTGTTACACAGATTGAAGAGAATGTTGCAGCTCCCTTTTTCATGAAAAGCACAGCACTCCTCCCCCATGCTCTTGTATGTCTCTTCAGCTTTTGTTTTCTTTTGACACTAGTAGGTCAGCTTGTGTCTAAAACTTGAAGAAATGTCAGTTTGCCAATATTTCTTGTTTCCTGTTTCCTGAGAGTAGTGTCACTTGATTGTCCTGTGGGAATTAAATTTCTAAAGGTCGGTGACTCAGACAAACTGAGAACGCTTCTGCCTAATGAGTGTGCAAGATAGCAGCTTAGGGTTTTCTAAATATCTTAAACATCTTTCTGCTCAGACACTAATTCATAAAAGGAGTCTTTGTTTGGGTCTAATTTTAAATACCTCAAGTGCATTCAGAGGTTGCTTGCCTTGGGGATTGCCCTGGGATGACGGTTACTGTGTTTTGTGATGCTTTTTAATACATTTATAAATACATATATGGTTATATATTTTATATATGTTTATATGTATTTTTGTATGTGTGTGTATATACACACACTTTTTGATTAATTGTTATTAAAACACTAACTACAAAGTTGATTTATCTTGATGTATCCTCTTCTGAGGAGCTGTAATTGAGACAGCAGAAGACATAATCCTGGCATTCCCACAGGCTTTTCCCGGTGTCCGGGAACCTGTTAAAGCAAGAGGGAGCTTGGGCCTGCGGAGGGGGCTGCCTCAGTCTTAGATGTGCTGGAGCAGCTTTCTGTCCTAGCGCAGGCAGGGAGGCTGGTGGCAAACTGCCACTGCTCCTGGGCTGCTGGTGGCCAGGGCTGTGTCATCAGGTACCTGTCTCAGGAGCCCGATTCTATCAGAAATCAGCTTGAACAGTGTATGCCAGCTTTGTGCTGATGAAGGATCATCTGGTTTGAATGAGTCAGTTACTTGTCAAGTGTCCTTAAGATGACTCTAAAGGGTTTTTCCTAGCCAGTCAAACCAGTGTCAGTAAGGAAACACCAGAAGCCTCCATTAAATTCGTAATTCTTTTGTGGAATTCAAGTAGTATTCTCACCTAGAAAAGTTTTTGCTTCTCAGAATATTTTACTGTCTTCTGAAATACGTGTATTTCACAGAATCACAGAATGTTCGGGGTTGGAAGGGACCTCTGTGTGTCATCTAGTCCAACCCCCCTGCCAAAGCAGGGTCACCTACAGTAGGCTGTAGAGGACCTTGTCCAGGCGGGTCTTGAATATCTCCAGAGAAGGAGACTCCACAATCTCCCTGGGCAGCCTGTTCCAGTGCTCCG
>Ga0065711_1003440_pt1 | contig 27948 bp, 22 predicted proteins | sample Hoacrofraction12_FD_59098 | JGI IMG/M metagenome (GOLD analysis project Ga0065711, IMG submission 59098) | Hoatzin crop microbial communities from Cojedes, Venezuela - Epithelial fraction 12 v2 (version 2) | ecosystem: Host-associated > Birds > Digestive system > Esophagus > Crop | place...
GGGGGGGCTGAGGGGGAGAACGAGTGTGTGTATATGGGGGGGGGGGGTCTGTTTTTTTAATATATATTGCGCTAATTAAGAGGTGCAATGCATCAGAATACAAGATGCTTATTTATTTGGGTTATTTTTCATCACATAGAAAAATAAACGTGGTTTAATTGTCAGCTCATACATAATGAGGTTTTGTTAGATGTGTTTAAGATACAGCATTTTACTTTCTGGTTTATTAATTGGCCAAATACTTCTAGTCCTCTGTGTAACGAATTCTTGGTTTAAAAATGAGGAGAAGGCAGATCGCTAGCCCAGGGGAGGACTACTGATATGCACAGACTGTGGTTTATCCTTCTGTAAAATCCTATGAATAAAAAGTGACACTATTTTTTTCCCCTTTTTTATCTTTTTTTCCTTTCTTTTTTCTTTTTTAATGTTTTTCGGTTTGAATAACCTGGGAGCCAGGTAGCATTCTGAGATTTTGGGGATGTGGTAGAGAGACAATGAAATAAACTAGTTTTGTTTTAATTTAAAACAAACCATTGTTTGAAAGGCATTTCGCAGTCACTTTTCGCTTCTGATCTGAAGTTGGAGTTTATTGTGCTCATTTAGCTAGGATTGTTGTTCAAGCGATCTCTATATAAATTTTTGTAATTCATGTAACTACTTGGCTTCTTGAACCTCGGGAGCTGACTGTTTGTCTTATCTTTTGGTGAGCTAACTCTGTGCTCTGTTGCAAAACCTTGAGGCATGTTGTGTTTCTTCGTGTTCCTGCAGTCTGCAAGTGAAGTCAGCTTCATTAGTTTCATGATGGCACATCAGTGCATGGCTGGTGTTGCCGCTTCCTCCAAGCTACTCCCGGAGCATGATCTGGGCTGCCTTGGTTTGGATAAGCTTGTAAGGATTTGTCAGCCAGATGTGACAAGATTGTCAAGAGGCAAGTAAAGAAGGAGATCTGATATTAATCAGTGCATAGCTTGGAGCCAAACTTTCTCAAATGCAGTGTAGTAACATGTTCTTCTCATTTACTGCTTCTCTTTGTGGCTATAGAACTGCCACTGTCTGAGTTTGATGGTTAAAAGGGATGCCAGCTAATAGTCTTTAATTGTGAGGATACAATTCTAGGTGGGAAAAGATCATATGCTTCTATTTTTAACACCCTTTTGGAAAATACAGTTCTGTTTACTGCAGTTTGCTGAAAAATATGCAAGTGTTCTGTCAGACAAGAATCTCTGTTTCTGTACTTTGGGTTTAAAATACTGAAGTTGTGGCTCAGCTCTGCGTGCTGGAGGAGTGGGAGGTAAGGAGCCTCGCTCCACTCAAGGTCATGGTGCAAAGTAGGACTAGCATTATTTTTAACTAACAGTACATGTTGGTTTTCTTTGTTCTAGTGATTAGAACAATATACACTGAAGAATACCTTTCTAATTTCTTCTTTTACAGAAAAGGGGGGAAAAAAGGGACTTTCAAAGAACGTATCATGTATATTCCGTTAGATCTATTTACCATTATGCGTATAATGCTAATAGGTTTTCTTTATAATCAGTATAATTGTGAGTTTCTGTTTGAAATAAACTCTACAGTTTGTAGTAGTTTGCAGCTTAATCAGACTTTTATTTTAACAGTAGGTGAATATGTAAAAAGTAACAGATCTTATGTTATGCAAGATACACTCTTGTTATACTTAATATATGAATTGATTGATTTTTAAAAAGCAGTTGTTCTGTTTATTCTTTGGACTACCGAACCATCTGCAACGTATTCAGAACCCTAAAAAGAATGGTATCTGCAAACGTATCCAAACATGCAGGAGAGCTAAATCATCACAGAAACAGGAAACATTATTACAAATGTTGGGCCACCTCATGGGCTTTACTGTAGCCAGGATTAAATTCTACTTACTTAGGCTGCAATAAGGTTTGGCCTTTTGATACCAAATGTCTTGACTTCCAGCTTCCGTGCCTGTTCACAATACTGTTAAAAAAATCTGTTCATACAACGTTGAGCATGCCATTCCATGTCCAATCAAACAAGCCAGTGATTTATTTGCCTTTCAGTAATAAAGTCTTCCTTATGATATTATTAAATGTACCTCTGATATGAACAGAAACGTTCTCATTTTATTTTAGTTTACCGTTTTTGCTATATATATATGTTTTAAAAGCACTTTGTGTATGATTTGGCATCTACTAAACATTTTTCTTGGAGATTTGAGCTAAAATTTGGGTTTGGATCTTGAATTCATTATTCCAGCAAAACATCCACCAAATGCAGGGAAGCTAAATCAGTGTTTTGGCCCTCTGGGTCAGCTCCTGCCCTTCCTGGCTTCAGTGGTGCAGGAACTCTCACAAGTTCCTGTGCGGTGGGCAGCAGGTAGTTTTTGTCCTTGCAGATGCTACAGTGGAAGTTTTACAAAAAGTGTCATCGCCTTTCTTCTTTTTAGTTCTTACTTCTTACTGTTTTGTTGCTAATTGCTCTCTCAAAAATCTGCTTAGGGACGGAAATTTCAATATTCAGACACCCACCCCCCCCCCACCCCCCGAAAATTATTGAGGGAATGAGGAAGAATGAAGATTTTTAACAGTCATTTTAAAATAAAGAGCAATGACATTTTCATTCCACATTTTAAAACCATGGTAGGATTGTTTCTTTAAACAAATAGCAAGAAAAAAATGAGAAAAATTCACACTTTTTACTTTAAATTTCAAATATAGCTGATTATCAGTTAGAAATGGGTATTTTTTCATTTGAATGTAGCTGATGTCTGAAAGCCGGTTAAAAATTTCCTCACCTGTGTTCAATAAAAAGCTTTAAATATAATAATACTAAGCTTTAAATTGTGAAATTACCAATGGAGCTACACTATTGCGTAAAATATTGCATAATTGTAGTACCCTAGATAGTATCATGTGTATGTGTACAAATAGTGTTTGGGTTTAAAATTTATGAAATTGCATTAAATGAAATTGTGTAATGGTGAATATTTCAGAGAGCTCTTAATTTTCCTTTATTCTTTAATCTATGTCTTTGCTCTGTAACAGGAAAAAAAAAATTTAAGCAGGCATATTTTATGGCTTTGAGACTTAAGCAGCAGTGTGAGGACCTGAAAAAGTTAGGATTGTCTTTGAAATATTAACTCGCCCACATTGCGCATGTATAACATTTTATAAACTAGGTAAAGAGTTAAAGATGTATTTTAAAGGGCTTGCAGTTGATTTATACTAATATTCTTCATTTTTCTGATACTTGTGCATTTGCATTTAGAACACTTATTTTTCACTAATGTAGGGCTTGGAGTTAAATATTTAATTAACTTCAGTTCATGGACAGATCTGTAGTTTCAGCATTTAATGTGGTATGCATAGCATGTCAATACAGATAAATAGTATGTACGCAATTTATTTGCTAGATTAACTTGCATCTAGTGCTTTCTCATAAGAAATTTCACATCATTTCTATCCAGTGACTTATCTTTACCCCTAAAGCCTGAGCAGTTTTTCTCATCAGTATGCAGCAATCTGTTACTCATTTTTGAAATGCACTAATAAGAATGATTTTTCCTGTAAATTTATTAGAAAGGGAAGTTACTTCAATATCTGGTGATAGCTACTGCTTAATACTCAGCAAAATGTAAGGGTTTCTGACCTACGCAGGCTAGGGCAGGTAGGCCATGGGAACTGTAGCGTTGCAGTCTGTTTCAGAATCAAAAGTAACTAACAACTATAATATAATGATAATATGACATTTTTCATTCCTCAATTTGTATTTCTTGTTTTCTTTTCTAAACCAAACAGTAAAAAAGGATCTAAATGTGTTCCCAAATTTGACCAAGCCGTCTGTCAGCACACACCTGTTGTTAACAAGTGAGATTAATTGCAGTGTAAGCCAATGTATCTACAAGCACGCTGGTTGAACAGCAAAATTAAGTTTTACTGTCTGGTGCTTTTTGTTTAAAGAGTAGCAGTCTGAGTGCGTGCGCACACATACACATTCTTTTCTCTTTATAATTATTTTGACAGTGCCATTAACAAGAGTTGCCCTAAGGGGCCCTTTAGGGTAAGTGACATGCATGAGGAGTGATTTTCATCCCACAAGTTATGCTGTGATTAAAGTTTGGCCTTGTAGCATGCTGTCTTTCTCAGACGTAGCTCCCGTCTGCCTCCTTGCCCAGCTGCGTTGCCCAAGACTGCCCAGAGCTCCTCTCCGGTAGCCGAGAAAGCTGCTGCCGAGCCTGGGTTCGCCGTGGACTTGTAAGCCTGCATCTCGTTTAGTCTCTTGTCTCAGCTCCTCACTTCAGGACTGTTCTCAGTTAGTAGAACTTTCTAACCAAGTGGCAACATGTGGACTTACGGTCCATAATTCAGTAGCCAGCTAAAGCTGTCTTTTAAATCCGTAAGCATGGTCGATTTGACGGGGTGGTGCCATCGTGTGAAGATATTGCCTAATTTCAGTTCCATCTTGCTGAGTTTTTTCACATGTGTGTGTGTGTGTCCCCCTCACTTTTTGGCATTTTTTGAGGATGTTTTAGTCAAGTATTACAAGGACAATTAAAGATTTTTCAGTTCAAGGTGCTCAGCTGCACCCACAAGAGAGATTTGGTCAAATTCTAGCCCAAAATTTGCTTCATTCAGCCCCACTGAGGGAGAGGGTAATGAGGTGATGCAACTTGCTGCAGGATCTGGGTTGTAAATACTCTGTTTACATGTATTCTCTGGCTGTGGCTGTTTAAAAAGGAGGTCAGGTTTTGGTATCTGACCCCAAATAAACAATATGAATATATACATAAGGATCAAGATAATTAATGGGAGGTATTCTGTGGTCTTATCTAGAAAATGTATTCAACTTGTGGCCTTTGTGTTCTTTTAGGAGTAAAAATCCTAACATAATTTCCCAATGTGAATGGATAAGTGGGAGTTGAGTGCTATCAGCACCAGCCAAATTTTTGCACAATAGGTGTTAAGTTCAACTCCTAAATCCATGTTTGGCCTCTGAAACAAAAGCTTTCTGTCTGGGTTTTTCAAAGTTCCTTGCACCTCCTGAGCTTGGTGGGAGCGTACGCGGTCGGTGTGTGTGAAAACCAGCCCGATTATCGAGGAGCCTGCATGGATTTAGGAACCAAGTTGTGAGTGTTTAGTGGCACCTTAAGAGGCAAGTTGTGGCCCGTCTCCATCTTTCCCATCTTTCTCCTAGTTCATCTCTTAAGCAGGAGACAAGAATTTTCCTAAATTATTTTACTAATAAGCAGTTTGTCAAATGAATCATCTAGGGCTAGCATTTTAAACATGTCTGCTAATGGAGCAGGTTGGAGCTATTTGGTCAGTGTTTTTTACTCTGTCACATCCCTGTGCAACTTCTCTTTACTTAATTAAAAGCTCAAAAGACAGACGATATCACACTGTTTTCTGGATACAACAAACTGTAAGGCTTGTTTGCTTCTCACGAAAGATGTTTGTTGTTACTTATGTTTACTAAATAACTGTACTTACAGCAGCTGCTACTTTGTAAGAAACATTTTTTATGAGGTAAGACTGTGGAAATAGTGTGTGCAGGATTCAGTCCGATACAATTAAAAACCTTATAAGGACCTTTTCCTTGTATTAATATTTTTATATAATTATTTATTTTAGTCTTAAGTATTTATAAACTTTGGTAGAGAAACAGCAGAATTTGCAACAGCCAAATGTACTTGAGCAGGCATAGATGTCCATAAAGGGAAAGCCCTTTGTTTCGAGGGCTAAGGCTGTCAGAGGCAGGCAGTGCATGTGCACTGTCGGTGGTATGTTACTTGCCGGTACAGTTTTGACCTCAGTCATGACTGCAAACCTTAAACACGTGACAGAAGAAAACACCACAGTGCTGAGCTGAACATGTGCAAGTTGTGGCACGGGCCAAGCCTGCTTTGTGCAGGGTAACTCTCAGACCGGCCTTGCTGCCAGACATGTGCACATGTACATGCATTTCAGCGCACTACTGCTTGGTGAGCATCTCGCTTTTCCCCCTTGCTTGTGTGTCCTCCCAGCTCTATTCACAAGCAGCAAAGGGCTTCCATATTCTGTCCATCCTCCAGCTATCCTGTTCCCTCTCTGATATCGGAAGAAGAAAATGGCCCAGAGCCCTTCCTTGAAGCTGCTGCAAGGGTCCCTCCTAACATTCTCTGCAGACAAATGGGATTCATAGCCTTACTAAACTTGGAATAGGTTGAAACTTTGAAGGAACAACAGAGGTATAAAATGCTTAATCTGGATTATAACAGATACAATATCAACACACAGTTAAGGCTTAATTGCTGGGCTATGTCTTCAACAAGTACTTATACCACCTGGAGCAGCCCAACACCTTTTGTGATTGTACTTTGAACATACTGGAATGTATTTTAGTTCCAGTAAACTGCAGGGAGCTCATCAGAGAATCAAAACCTGAAGTCTGTGTTTAGGAAGAACAGGCACAAGGGCTAAATATGTACTATAGAGCGGACAGAGCGGAAGTCTACAAATACAAGTGGGATAGCTGAAAAGACCAAATAGTGTGATACATATAGGCACAGCTGGGTTGTGATACAGTGAAAGTAAGGTGGGCAAAATGTAAATTGAGAACTTGTTTTAAATCGTGACAAAACTGACGGACAGTATTATTTATCAGTGGAATGTATCCCTAGGGGAAGTGGCAAAAGTTATCTGACGAAAAATGGACAAAGCAAAGCTTTGCTCATTGTATGATGTGGAAAAGTACAGCATTGACAGAGATGCTTAAGATAAGGGGTTTTTAATTTGTCTCTGCTTTTTCAGTGGTTGTTCAAAGGCTTCAGATGCCAAAGTAATCAAATGTAAGTGGGTGATGAAAAAGGAAGACTTATTTAAACTTTGCAACTGCAAGAAACTCACTTGATAACAGCAAAAATGGGAAAGAAAAGAAATTGGACAGGAAGGCAACTTTGCACTCATATACAGTTACTGTTTTCTTTGCCGCAAGATGCACACAGATTTGGATTTGGCTTTTGATTTAGCTGTGGACTATACTTTTAATTTAAGAGATAGTAAGTGTATCCATCCCTTTACATCCCTCGCAAATCTTTTACAAGGTGCAAGCAAGAAAATATTTCCTAATAACCAGACGTATGTCTCATGTTTAATTTTATTTCTACAAACCAAAAAGCTTGATTTCTATGGATTATTCTTAATATGTAAGAAAATTGTTACCTATACTCTAGGAAGTAAAAAGGCTTTCATGTTTTAGCTGACTGACAGACAAAAAAAAAATCCTAATGTTTTACAAATTGATCTTCTTCCCCTGTTATAAATCTTGCCTCTTCCTCCACAAGTGTTCTTGCTGTGGAGGCACTGCAAATCTATTCTGCAGAAATGGGACACATCCCAGTTCTTTCATATAGGATATGTGCTCACGGGAGGATGTGTCTTGGAGGGTTACACATATTCAGTGGGATTACTTTTTCTGGGAAATGAAGGTGAGATGGCCATAGGAAGAACAGCTTGTTGCTAGAAGTCCTCAATAAAGGACATGAAAAGCGGTATCTGTTATATCTCATCTAATGAAAGTTTCTCTCACACATTTCTGTCATGTAACTCCTATTTCTTCTTCAGACTTGAATTTTAAACTGTTAGGAATTTCTAATCCCTGCTTGCAAATGATGTTCCTCTAACAGGGCATCATTGTCACCGTTTTGTCAGTAATCCAGATAGCAGAGCAGCAAAGTTCTCGTGCTCTTCATGCGATGGCAGTAACTTAAGAAAAAACAGTTTCTAAAGTGAAGGGTAGCTTTGTGCAAAGAAGACGAGGGTTTTTCTTGGATGCCTGAAAGAAATGAGGGTGCTGACTTGTGCATTACTGATACTAAATGCTACCGGGGTAATCTGGGACTTGCTCTTCCATTTTCTTGGTGTCTGCACTTGCAGCTCTCACTGCCTGCAGAAAGCCAGACTGGCTTTCTAGCATGGGCAGAGCTCTCTAACTCAGTCCTGACAGAGTCTTCAATATTTACTTTGTTTTAAATTTATTTCCTAAGCCAAAGTGCTGTCAAACCAGAATCCACTGAACACTGAATGAGATGTGGTAGTTATGCTGCCCTTCTTCTCTTGCTGTGTTGTTTTAAAACTGCTGTTAGTATGTTGCAAGTGACTGTAGGTCCCAAAAGGCTTCCAGAGAGCAGAGGTGATCTCAAACTTGCTTTATGAAACGAAGTCTGATGACATACCCCGAATCAGAATGAACTTGTCCCATTAGGTTGTGCTTTTCTTTAGCTGTGGAGGCTGCGAGTGAGTTGAAAAGAAACGTTCAGTAACTTTTGAAGCATAATCGAAGCCACATCAATATCTGGCAAAAAAACATGTCAGTAGTCGTGACTTTCAGGCAACAGATGTTAAGATTTCTTTTTCAATGATCAGTAGTTAGATGGTTTTCAGCGGCCAGTTTAATGGTTAATCTGTCTCACTTGTAATGAGCAATCTTTTGTATTAAAAATCCAGTGTTCAGATTCCCACAGTCATGCTGGTAAAACCACGGAAAATTTTGATCAGAATTTTCAACTCTGTTTTTTAAAAAAGTGAAGAAAGTGTTGCTGATAATGGATTTGGAAAGATCCATTTGTGAGGGAGGGAGTGACTGGAAAGCAATAACAAGATCCTTGATGATAGCGTATGATGTATTTTTTTAAACATCTGACATATTTCTGGAAAATGAAATAATAGACTGGAATGAAAGGATTGCACTTAAAAAAATTTCCACTTTAATTTCCATCTATATTTCCAATCCTTTAATTATGATTTTGAAGCTTTATGTGTATGCAATATAGAAAGTTATTCCTTTGTTCTGTAGAATGAAATTGTGTGTACATTCAACTTGTTGGAAAAATAAAGCTCATTAAAAGACTTGATATAATTACAGTACCTTAGGATAAGCATATTAAGGATAGTAAGATTAACAGGCAAAAGACAAGCATGTTAATCTCATGAAGTTTTGCTAAGTTTCTCTTCATTAAACTCTGATATAAGTTTATGTGGGAGATAATCAAAGTGCATCTTTTACAAGTGCCTTTTTAAGTAGAACAATGAATGAAGATTTAAATTGTGACTCACTATTTTGGAAGTTAATTTTGCCATGTTCTACATTCTCTGTGACTATATTAACACAAATGTTGCTAGAAACATTTTAGGAGGCACAGACTCTAACAAGCACAAATAAACGGAAAAGCTACCAACCTGCAAATCACATTTGTTTCTTCTTAGGGATTCTTACAAGTAATTTTTTAACTCAGCAACAGGTCGCTGATTTGAGGGGTGTACCTTTGATATGTTAGCAGTGTGCAGACTAAGTACATCTAAGACTGGTGTCCAGAAGCAGTAACGTATTGACTTCGGAGGGGATCAATTCCATATTTAGAACAGAAGGGGAACTCTAATCCCTTTCTAATAGCCGCTTTCATATATGTAAACCAAAATGTCCTCCTTTTTACTTTTTCTGGTTTTCGCATGTGCAGTCCTCTGTACATATACAGGAAGACGAAATAAATACCTGTACCATATAGAAGAAAGATCTTACACAGAGCTATGAAATGCAAAATTTTGTATGGTATATATTTCTTGTCTAAGTACACAAATTAAGAATAAAAATAATTTCAAAGGTCAGTGGTTTGTGGAACATGTCCAAAGGAAAAGGAATGAAAAAAATTTTGAAATCTCTATTAACTTATCATCGTGACAGCTTTTTTCATTGTGCGTATTTCTGTTACTTGTTGCAGAAAAAGGAAGTACTCTTTTGTAATTTTGTCTGGAGGGACTGCAAAAGATGCATTCATGGAATGCACTGTAGCTTACCGAACCTAGCAGAGTCACATACGGAAGAGCTTCAGTCTGCGCAAGTCACAGAATATTATGTATGTACAGTGGTAGAAGACTTGAACTGCATTACTGTTTGGTATCTTATGATAGAAAAGAATCATCAGCCAACTACACCTTTTTGCCCAACATTTCCATAAGAAATTTATGGCTTTTTCTTGTTATATGAAGGTATTTTAGCTTCTAAGTGAAAATATATCCTCCATTACAGTGAAGCAATTCACACTGCGTAGGGTATTGATGTGTATTTTACGACTTTATGGGGAGCACAGAGCTTTTCTCAAGAATTCAGTGTTTTGCAATGTCTCCTTTAAAAGAATAAAGACAAAGTGATTCAGATATTTCAGTGGCCCTGTTGCCACTTGTTCCAATCCTTCAAATAAAGATGAATCTCAGCATCAAGTCACTGCAGTTTGGAGCTGTGCATTTAAGCTAACTCCTTGGTAAGCCAGCTACTGAGATTTTAAAATCTCAGTCCAAATCCAGTCATGTAAAGCACTGGGTGTTCAAATGCCCTGCACATGCTTGCTTGTAGTAGACTGTTGTATGTAGTGTACTTTTCTGCCCGGAGTCAGTCAAATTCTTCCAGCCTAAAGAAATGCCCATCGCAAACCCCAGGGAAATTATCTTTCTCTCATGTCCTTTTCGTTTTAAACATTCCCTGCACCCATCTTTCTTAGCCTGAGCATCCAAAAACTTGCTTCTTTGTATGTTTTCCAAAAGTGCCAATGTGGGGATGCCTGCACTGAAAAGACATTACTTTTTTCTTCAAGTCTTGTCTTGCTTTTCTATGGGTATTAATAAGTAGTGGAAGTCCCCATTTTGCATGAAGACCCTAGGAGCAGGAGTAGCAGCCAGTAGCAGGCACAACTTTGCCTTATTTCATACTTGCCTCTCTGTACTTTAAAACATTTCATTTTAAAAACAGAAAAATGCAGATGTTAGAGTTGCATAATCTAACTTTTTTTGTTGTATTCCAGTGCATACTTTCTGCACAATAATTTCTTTGCTTTCCCTCCCTTAATAAATATATAATTTAAGTAAGAACTGTTCTCAGGATCAGATCTAAGCAATACAGAATCCCACAAATGCTTTGCTTTATAGCAATCCCTATGGACCTTTAACTAGGACCTCAGAGTTGTCTGTGTGCCTTCTGCACCAGATGGGCACATACAGAAGAAAGCATATATTCCAGGAAGCAAGTTTGTATTACCCTGGCGATTAGGAATATCTGAATACTAATTTGATTTACATTATAGATGACCTTGGTGAGAGCAAAGTGATGCACAAATTGAACTGTGCAACTGGTTGCTATCTGTTTGCCCTATTTTGCCTATTATCTTTCAAGCATTTTCCTTACAGAATGTGACTGCTGTAGAGGAGTTGGAGTACTTTTTTGTGAACTTTGTCGCTGAGGAGCGTTAGTGAACTCTGACAGGATGCATACATTCTATGTGGATACTGCTGTATGTAAGGGATGGCATCTATGCAGAGCTAATGCATTGCTCATTAGAACTTCCTATATTGCAGTAAGGAGTTCCAGCAAAACTTTGAGTGGGACTTTCATCTATATGTCTTTGTTTTCAAACCATCCTGAAAAAAGTGATCTTACATGAAGATTGTATCTTAGGTGAGAAACAAGAACAGTTTATTGTTGTTTGAAAAGTGCTTCAGCCTAAATAAATCCACAGAAGTGCTGCTATGTATGTCATTAAGTATTTTGCTTCCGTAATATTCTAGTGTTCTAGCTGCTGAGTGATTCTCTTTAAAGCAGAAGTAGTCTCGCATAACTCAAGTTTTGCCTGCATTACTTATATTGCACACTGATAGGTATGTGCTGGTATGTTATCTCTGTCTTCATATGGATTTTATGGGTGCATTGTAGATGTATAATCTGCACACTCTAGAAAGTGCTTATATATTACCTATCATCCTTTCTATTGATTTCCAGGCTATCCGATGCACTCTGGTGAACTGTAGTTGTCAGTGTTTCAAACCTGGGAAAATAAATCAGCGACAATGTGACCAATGCCGCCATGGATGGGTAGCACATGGTAATATTTGTTCTTACAATCTATATAAAAACTTTTAAGCTCCTCCTCACTGTAGTATGCTTTTTGTGTCACACCCCACACACTCCCCCAATATTAGTTACACTCAGTTTTATCTATCTCTTGTTACTCAAGTTTATTTACATTTTGTGATTTTATTTTCAGCCTTGAGCAAATTAAGGATTCCCAACCTCTACCCATCAAGCCAGGTAGAAATAGTTCAATCCAACGTTGTCTTTGATATCAGTAGCCTCATGTTGTACGGAACCCAAGCCATTCCCGTGCGCCTTAAAATTCTACTAGATCGGCTTTTCAGTGTTCTGAAGCAGGAAGAGGTGATACAGATTCTCCATGCTCTGGATTGGACGCTACAGGATTATATACGTGGATATGTGCTGCAGGTATTTAGAGAGGCTTTTTTAGCATAAGTGTGATAGCTAAGTGGTATTTCATAATGTTTTCTAGCTTCATTGCATTAGCAATGCATTAATAATAATTAACAATGCGTTAACAGTGTGGTACATCTGAAAGGCAGTAATAAACTTGTACAAGCTTAGCGCCAGAAAAGAAAGGGTGAATTTTTGGTCATTGCTCTCTTTTTAGTCAGACTTAATTGAAATCTCCCTACTTTGCTCCAATCTATCAACAAAGGTAAGCCAAGATAAAAAGAAAAACTTACTGGGAATGCATCAAAGTAAAGGCTTCAGAATTTGTGCTAGTATTATTTAAACAGTGAGTTTACTTTTATACAGAAGAATAATACATTGACAAATAAATTTGCCATCACTTTAAACACCAGGGACAATATTCATCTCCAGTGTAGTGCTCTGACCTTACCAGAGCTACATCAAGGATGAATTTGGCCCTATGTGCTAACACTGATGTCAGTCCTTGCTACAGTGGAAGTTACCTTTTATGTAAAGTAACATTATGATCTTACATTATGACATGAATCAATATTTAATGGTCTTGATAATCTTGCTTTTTAGTGTTAGGATTAAAAATATGGAATCAATTACCTTGAACCTCTACCACATGAAAAATTTATAATGTTACGTTCTTCATCATCTTAGAAACTCTTACATGCACTGTGAAAAATCTCAGTAGGCCATCAAATACATGTTCTGTGATAAAATATTTATTGTAGTTATTGGGAAAAGTTAGGCATAGCTAGAGTTTGAAAGAACTCCAACACTCTAGTGTAATTACAGCTGTGCTCTGTGAACACTGGCAATAGATCAATACAGGTTCATTTGTTCTCTGATCTTGGTTGCTTGGAAGATTATTAAACTTGCAGTGAAAGAATACTTGACTTAAATGAGGAGCTAAATCTTGGTCTGATTGCTCCATCTCTGCTGTCTGTACTTACATGATACTAACTGTTGTTCAAATGACGTGTCTTAATTTTTGTGGAAAAAAATAGTTTATTGGAAAGTATTGCTGCCAGTTCAGAAAGAAATAATATCATCAGTGTGGTAAAATTTGTAAGAAAGTATCACAGAATTTGCGTTAATCTCTCACTAAATAGAATAATGTTATCATTTTGCTAGAGAAGAATTTCTAGTCTCTGAAAAAATGAGAGACTGGGGGCAGGGGTTTTTTGTTTGCCTTAACTAATATCTGACTCGTTTAAATATTTTTGTGCTTTAGGATGCTTCAGGAAAGGTGCTGGATCACTGGAGCATAATGACCACTGAAGAAGAACTGGCTACTTTGCAGCAGTTTCTTCGTTTTGGAGAAACTAAGTCCATTGTAGAGTTAATGGCAATTCAAGAGAAAGAAGGGCAATCAATTATAATACCACCACCAACCGCCAATTTGGATATTAGAGCATTCATTGAGAGCTGCAGTCAACACAGTCCTAATTTTTCTGCTTCCTTGGACAAAATGAGTCCCACCAACATCCATCCCTTTGAGAACATTGTAAATAACATGGCTTTCATGCTGCCGTTTCAGTTTTTCAGTCCAGTGCCTCCACCTTTGATAGGTTCACCACCAGAAAGACATTTGATTGAGCAATGTCAAGACCACAGCAATGAAACTAAACAAGATGTTCAGATACCATTTTCTGAAAGCAGTTTCCTAACTTCTAGTTCTGCACCATTTCAAGTTGAAAACGAGAGGAGCATAAATGGTCCAGATGTCACCACTAAAACAGAAGATGATGCCCTTTTAAGTGATTCCAGTTCACATAATACAGCAGCAAAGCTTGAAATGACAGCACTATCTCCAGAAAACAAAATGAAATCTGTTGAAAAAAATGGCGCTGGGCCAAGGAAAGGGCGTGTTTTCTGCACTGCATGTGAAAAGACATTTTATGACAAAGGTACTTTGAAAATACATTACAATGCTGTTCATCTGAAGATAAAGCACAAATGCACAATTGAGGGCTGCAATATGGTATTTAGCTCTTTGCGTAGTCGAAATCGTCATAGTGCAAATCCTAACCCCAGACTCCATATGCCAATGAACAGAAACAACAGGGATAAAGATCTGAGAAACGGTTTGACCATTGCTGGACCTGGAGATAGTAAAAGGACAGAATTTACAATTTTAACTCCGGATAGCAGAACTATTACCAGCTATGCCAACCCTTGTACAGATTCAAAGGGTCAGGCTGGATTTCCCAGTATTGGACAGAATGGTGTCCTCTTTCCAAACCTGAAGACAGTACAGCCCGTTCTTCCTTTTTATCGTAGTCCAGTCACACCAGCTGAACTTGCTAATACTCCAGGTACTCTTCCTTCTCTGCCTCTTGTGTCTTCCTCAATACCAGAGCAGCTTGTTTCAAATGAATTGCCATTCGACACGCTACCCAAGAAAAAATCTCGTAAGTCAAGTATGCCTATTAAGATAGAGAAAGAAGCTATTGAGACACCTAACGAAAGTAGTGATGTTGCCAGTTCTGAAGATGATACACGTCTGCAAGTGGTAAGCGATGGAGAGCTTGAGACCTGTGAGCATAAGATAGAGAAGCGGGTGACCGACAGGGTGGAAAAGCACCCCCATTCAGGTAATTCATGGAAATCTGTCTCTGGGGTAGAGGGCCCAAAGTATTTTGAATCTGTCTTTGCGCCAAATAACAAATACATCGAGGATATCTCTGAGAATGAATTGCATCACTGTGAGAAAGAGGTTAAACCAGAAGAAAACCAACCATTAAAAATAGTTTCCCATGAGATTATATATGAAGATCCAAAACACCACCACAATGATGTTATAAAGCCAATGACTGAACCCCCCATGTATATTAAAGAGCAGTCAAAGCGCAGGATTCCTAAAAATGACTGCCCTGAATTGCAACACCACTTGCTGACCGGGGGCTTTATCAGCACTTTGTCAAACAGGGGTGCTGCCATTCCTTGTTTTGAAGACTCTAAAGATATGGATCATGTCAGTCAACATGCACTAGGGATTCAGAAGGAAGAAAGCCGCTTTCATTGTGACATCTGTAAGAAGACTTTTAAAAACCCTTACAGTGTAAAAATGCATTTTAAAAATGTACATCTCAAAGAAATGCATATTTGCACAGTTGAGGGCTGTAATGCTGCTTTCCCTTCTCGTAGAAGTCGAGACAGGTAAGAAAATTATAAACAAAATTGTGTTTATTTTACCATCACAACGGAGCCTAATTTGAAATTAAAATCAGTGTTTGAGGAATGGAGCCTGCAAAGATTTTCTGTGTATCCTCGTCTAACAGGTACAATAACTTATCAGAACATTCATGAAATGAAAATCCATTGAAAGAAACATTACCTTTCCACTAGACTACAAGGTATTAAATAAAGCCATGAAAATTTCATAACTGATAAAGACTGCAATAGTTGAAAGAATACTTTAGAATATCAAGGGAAAGCCACAAGGCTATGAATTCAGCAATTTTCCAGTAGATGCATGTGTGGACTTATATGTTTAATATGTACTTTCATGTGTATTTTAATGTATACAGTGTTCTTTAATGAAAAAGCAATGAGATCAATTCAGGAAATCTTCACTTGCCCTTGTCCTTGCTTTACTCAAGGATTTGGAACAGACTGGTGGGAAAAAGCCCGTAAGAAAAGTCAGGTTACTTTATGTCAGTACAAAATGAACATAAAACAGTGCTAGCTGAACTGACACTATCTGGTGTGTATCCACACTGGTAGTGCTTTTATGTGAGATTACATACTAATTCCTAAACTATATCATAAGCTTGATTCAATTTACTGTTAGCTGCAGTATTGTGTTGCTGTAAATCATTTTATTTCAGCCTATCATGCAAGTAGGCTGAGACACAAGAACTGAAGCTTTATTGTTGACCATCAGTTATGTATCTGAATTGATAAGTGATAGATAACAAACCTGTTAAAGCATGACTCAGTGTTGAAAGTTTTCTAACTCTCCTGTAACAGTGTTACAGCAGCTTTTGGCTGCAGAAAGCATGCCTGGATAGTAGTTCGGTGACACAAGGTTTAGATTGTCTGCAATCTGCTAGGAATGCTGGAGCCAGCTGATGCAGTCCAGGGAGAGGATGAGCCAGTCTCTGAGGACTGGCCGCGGCATCTGAGATGCACAGATTCATCTGCTGCTGGCCAGGCTTCCTACCCTGATCTGCTGCCTGCATCTTCCCAGATGTGAATTCCTCTCCACTGTAATTGTGATACGGGCCACAGGAAAGAAGGCCAGCAGTAAGATTTGCATTCACATGCCACAGATTCCTTCCCATACCAATACATTCAGTTAAGTTTTAACATAGGAGCTTTTGGAAGATAGTTTATTAAAAAAAAAAAACCAAACCAACCCACAAGAAAGTTCACAAGCTTTGTGCAAAATAGTAGTTATTTGGAACAACTTCGCAGAAGTTTCTAGACTTTAACGTAGAGTGCTGTGACTGCAAGTGCAAAATATTTCTGTGCCCTTTTGAACAGGTCATGGTTTGGATTAAACCATGATGGCATGGGAAAAATGAAGGTTTTCCCTGTCTTCAATAAACTGAATTGTTTCAGTTTATCACCAAAACTTCCAATAGCCAGAGCCTGAAAGTTCCCAGTGAACTGAGGAATATTCAATGAGGAGCAGTGATTTCATGTGTTTTGGTGTTTTAAACTGAATCCAGAAACACCCATTCAAAAAACTGCATGTTGCATAAAATGCAATATTCCTTTTTCTCAAGGAAATTCATGTCAAGGAAAAGCTGTGTACTGATGTGTACAGCTGCCTCCTGGAACATGGTTACAGTACGTGAGATCATCAGTATTTTTTGCAGACTCAGGTGTCACTCCTTTCCTGCTTTGTCCATTGGGAAAGAACCTTGTTTCTCCCCGCCTCAGTCCGTTCTCTGATCTCAGTATACAGGTTTTTAGTCTGTCCCCCAACTCTTTTAGGCCCAGCACTAGATCTAGTGTAGCAGACAGCTATCTACAATGCAGGAGAGAATCTGAAACATTGAGTTCTATAGAGTTATTTCTAACATATGCAAGTGCAAGCAAGTTTGGATACCCAGTCACATGTGTAAATCATCCATGTGCACTCCCAGTGTGGCAGTTGGTGAAATTAGAAGTATACAATTCATGCATGCTACTAAATACTGATTTTTTTCCTTTGTTAATGATCATTATGAAACAGCTTTTAAGTGAGGTGAAACACTTTTCTTGCTAAGCTTGTCTTTGTTCTTCTAGACATAGTTCAAACCTAAATCTTCATCATAAGCTTCTGACTAAAGATACACTGGAATTCAACAACCATTTCAATGCAACATACCTCTTGAAAGACATGGCTAAGGAGTTTTGTCAAGATGTGTCTTTAAAACAACATGTTGGACATACTTCTGTAATCTTCAAAGGAATGAACAGAACAGGCAGCTTGGTTTTTCCAGTGAGCAAAATTAGAGAAACCTGTTCTGAGAGTTATGGATACGATCCATTGAATGATGGAGCTGTTCTGGATCTGAGCACTACTTCCAGCATTAAATCTGAGAGCAGTGCTCATTCTTCTTGGGATTCTGACGGAGGAAGTGAAATATGCACCATGCCCTTGGACGATAGTGATGAAAGCTGTGAAGGACCCAGCCTAATGCCCAATGATGAACTCTACCAAGACTGTACTTTAATTGAGAAAGCTAATCAAAACTTTGCAAATTTACCTTCCAGTTTGCCAATAACTTGTCATATATGTCAAAAAACTTATAGTAATAAAGGAACTTTCAGGGCTCATTACAAAACTGTGCATCTCCGCCAGCTCCACAAATGTAAAGTCCCAGGTTGCAACACAATGTTTTCATCTGTTCGCAGTCGGAACAGGCACAGTCAAAATCCTAACCTGCACAAAAGTCTGGCTGGGTCACCAACTGGCCTACAGTAAGATCATGCTGATCTTAATTTATTTCTGCTAAGAATTAATCATTTCAGTTAAGGAATGTGTTAACATTAGTTTTATTTAAACGCATTTGACTTCTAGCCCACTCAACAACCACGGTCAAATTCTTTTCTCAGTGTGTGCTCTCCAGCAGTTTCATTTAGCAAAGCTTGGTGCTGTAGTGTTTGTGCAATTGTTTGGTTTGATGTTAAATAGCTAAAGCTTCTGTAAGGAAAAGAAAGCATCTTAGAAATGGGGGAAATATGGAGACATTAACTGAAGTATTTCTTATACCTGTGAAGTATTACTTGCCAACTATAGGAGCTTCAAATGAGAATCATCATCTGTTGTGTTTACATGTAAATGAGTTATTGTGTCATGTAAGAAATGAGTACTGACATGGGTGAGTTTCTTCTGGTTGGGTTGAGAGTTTTGGGGCCACCATTTCGTTCCCAAGACCACCGTCTGAAGCTGACTTGCAGTGTTAGTTGAATGTGGTATTTGCAGTTTACTACATCCTGAAATTCAAAAGAAAAATTACAAATTTCGGAAGACTTTGCATACAGTTCAAATCTTCTGAAAATCCTGCGCTCCTTACTCTTTAAGCTGGCATTTCACTTAAGTAAAGATTGCAATATTTTGGCTTAGAATTCAATACCATTTGCTTTGCAAAGGGAAGAGCTACCTAACTTGGCAGGGTTGCCTGAATAGATCTGTGACATTCTGATAAACTGTAGTGATAGAAAGAATGAATAGATTCACACTAAAATTTCTGAACCACAGCAGATGCATCCATAAAAGGGAGGGGAGGAAACCCTTTAATTTAAAATGTAGTTTTTGAGTTCTACTTTCAGGAAGAGAAAAGTTTTTGTCACAAATGGGAGAGGAGAAAAAAAAACCCACCAAATATCCAAACTGTTTAAGAGTTCAAAGGTGCAATTCTAAGCCTTTGAGAGACAGAGATAAAATGGATGCAGTAGGTATCTTTCATGATTCAGCAGTTACTGTTTCTCTTACCAGTGGGGGTAAAAAACATGTTGATCTTTGTAATAATAGAAGAATGCTTATTCTCATTCACGCCTTTTTTTATGAGAACATTGTTCAATATCTGTTAAAATGTTTAATACCTTTGTACTTGTCACTGTAATTAACAGTATTCTGCATTATGTTCTGTGCACTTAAGAAGACTCGTCTTGCATTGTATTCAAAAAACACTTTAATATTTAATTCATAGTCACATCATACAAATGCCGCCTGTGTATTTGTGGTGCATATTCTTTGACTGAATCATTTCCAAAAAGAAGAAATAAGAGAAAAAGTCTTATAGTACCTTTTTTTTTTCTTTAATTCACCAGTAAAAATCTGTTGACCAATTCCAGTATGCAAGCATGATACTGACAGCACAATCTGTACATATTATACCAAAGTGCTTACAGTATTTGTGGTTTCTAGAACTAGTCTAGTTTTCCAGTATAACTGGATCTTAGTCTTTATTCATTTTTGTGACTGAATAAAAATAGACTGAATTTCTGGATTTCGTATGTATGTAGAAAGAATAGTACAATGCTATTGCCATATGTCTTGATGTTTAACTTATTCTAAAATATACTATGGTATTGTAACCATTTCATATTGTATAAAGGAAACAGAAGTGGACTGAATATTTCACTAATTCTTTTGAAAACTGGTTTGTGTGTGAGTATGGGTTATGCAAGGAAAAAACAAGACACAGTTGTAAATGTTTGTGCTCACTAGACATGGTTTCCATGCATTGTGTAAAGTAATCTTCTATTTTTTTAATTTACACTAGGTTTATGTGATATTTAAAATAATCCATTTGTGCTTGAAACTGTCAGGAAAAATTACTAGCCTGAGGAAAGTTGTGCCATTGCTTTAAGTTTTTGTATTTTGGGGGGGGTGGGGGGTGGTGTTCTGGGTTTTTTAGGGAGACTTGGGTGATATTTGTTGGTTTGTCTTTTTTTTAAATGAGAAGTCTTATCAGTGAAATCATCATTTGAAAGCTGAGGGCACAATCGTAGGAGACACAATTGCTCCCAGGATTTTGATAGTATAAATCAATGATTTGTTATCCAGCTATTTCAAGCTCTTTTTATATATATATATACACATAAACCTATTTGTTTAATCATAAACAGTGGGTTTTTTTGAAACAGTGTGATGTAAACTAATGCTGTAATGCCCATTAATTTAGCTTTCACTGTGTCCAAAAAGGAAACACATTTGTATATCCCAATAATTTTGTATGTGTTAATAAAAAAAATAATAGTGCCTCTGGTTGATTCAGAACCGTAGGCTTTTGTGAATGAAAAAACCATGATTCTTCATTTTTATTTAAAAAAAAATCTGAAAACACATTCCATCTGTAGAGAGCACTGTTTTGACATTAGTACTATCTTATTCCATAAGGAAGTGTCATTATTTTAATGAGCCATTAGAAATAATGTAATAAATGTTGCCAGATATTTTATTGATTTTTTTTCTCTCTTTTTTTTTGTGCAGTAGGCAAGGGTAGAGATTAGTTTAAATGCCATCAACTAAACAGAAGGTAAATATCTCATCATTGAAAGCTGTGTTAAAAAATAGATATTTAGGGCCCTATTTATACTCTATATTCTGGAAAGTTTTTTTGTTATTTCTCCAGAATGTGGAGAGGATGGGAGATTTGTCAGAATAGGCTAAGCCCTTAGTACCCCTAGTACAGCATATGTATCCCATGAAGCATTTGTGTAGCTCCCTCCTCCTAATGACCACAGTGTGGCTGGACCAAGCCTTAACATCTCCTGTTAGTTTTAAATATGTGTGATGCTTATAGCAGCCTGTATCACATATTCACCACAGATGTTGAAGGAAGTAACCTCACTTCAGAATAGTAGTACCATTATTTTTTGAGCTTTTCAGAGTCGGTCTGGAAAGCTGAAGCAGCTTCCACTGACAGAGGCTCAGTTCCAGAGATGTTTACATCTGTGATGCTACGAGTACTTACGCTCAGATCTTTACATGAGATTTGAACAGGGCCTGGACATGCCCACCCTTGCTACCCAAGTATGTTGCTCCATTTTTTCATTTGTATCTTTTTTGGTTTTTTCCCTTAGAAAACAAGAGCCTCAAAAACTAGATCCTGTCATCTTTCTGTGACTCCAAAGGAGAAGGCACAGATGCACACTGCGAGGTAGCCACTCTGTACGTTTCAGCATCTGATTTCTCAGAACACAGGTATTTTGAATAGTTCTTGCTAGCAAGCCTATATCGCTCTGGAACAATGAGTGTCCTAGTGCTTACAGGAGTATTTGCAGAAATCCATTCTGAATGGAGTGTAAGGGATCTGGTTTTTATAGCTCCGGTTTTCTAAGTACTTTGGAAAATACTGTGGCAAAACCAGAGGCTGTTGTTTCTGATGAATCTTTAGTGAAGTTATACACTGTAAAACCCTGCAGAGTGGAGAAACAAGTTATGAAAATTCCTGTCTGATGCCCTGCATTGAATAGGAAAGCCTAAAAAACAGCTAAACTACTTGGACTTTGTCCAGGGATTTTTAAGTAGGGTGCCAGGTCCTCCTCGAAAAGGGTTCACAAGCAGCTTCTGATTAATCAGCGAGCATAGGTTTAAGAAATGCAGCTAAACTAGAAACACTTTTCGAGTTTGAAATACAGCCCATAAGGATTCCATTCAGCTTGCAAGTGAGCGTTCATTTCCAAACTGAAACAAGAGTTTGACTCTTAATTGGGAAGGACAATGCAGTAAGAGAAGGAAGGCTGGATCAAAGAGGTTTTGGAGAGAAAGCCAGGCTACAGGTTTTGTTCAGAGCAGCATTTACTGCCAGTCCCCTGCATTTGAGGGGAGGGCAAGACATATAAAAGGTGCGGTGTGAAGTTGGGTTAAGTATGCATAGCGTGATCAAGTCAGCTTTGAATTGCTTGGAAAACTTCTTTGAACAGTTTGCTGGCTAGTGAGATTTTGACATAACCTCAGCAAGTGTGTTTCTGCAGGTAGACTGGCTTTTCATTTCCCCTTGCCTTCACCCTGCACCCCCTCGGCTCCCCATGCCTTCTGGCACTCCTTGGATTACACGAAGTTGCTAACTCGCAAATGTACTGTTGAAACATCACACTGTTAAGCTCTAGCCCTGTCAGCTCCATGCCCTGTGAGCACCCTTCAGCTTTCATGTCTGTTCTATAAACAGGTAAAGGAAAGGTAATGTCGCAAAGCAACAGTCCCTCTCTGGTGAGCACTGCATCTAATTCTGCACTGGTTTAGAGCTTCACAGAAGCACTTGTAGCTCTTTGTATTGTGTTTCTGTAGCTCCTATCCTAAACTGGTAAAACTGACTGTGAATTACTTGCAATTATTGCCTGCAGATGCATGAGTTTAATAAACAGAGAAGTTGCTTTTAACTCCTGAGTGCAGTACTAAGAGTTGACGAACTTGTACTTGCCAAAGTCTCTAGGAAAACTCTCATTAGTTCGAATTGTAAGGAGTACCATATATCAGCATTCTACAATTTTTTGATTCTTTTTTTCTTTTCAAAGCCAATCCAATCATGTCTGAAGTGTGAGCTGATTCTTTGCTTCAGTCTTTTAAATCTTTGGTCACTAATCTTCCTGGTCTATAGTTTCTGCCCGTTCAGTGTAGGCATTTCCATAATGTGTCCTCTCATTACTGTTATCATTAGTTCCCACCTCCACCACTCTTTTGAAGTTTACAAATTTAAGTAGAGGCAATCACTGAAGACTGTACACTTAGCTAGTAGTTGCAAGTCCAAGAAACTGTCAGGGTTAGACTGCGGAAATTAGTTACCACTTTCTGGGAAAGCATGTTGATGTGCTGCTTGAAAAGAGGTCCTGGAAGCACCATGTACTAGAAAAAGCCTTCCCTGTCATATGATGATATAAGTGAGAGAATTCAGTACTTTGAAGCTTCCCTGTTGATTTTTTCAGGTTTTGAGTCAGACTGTAAGTTTCTTAAGATGTGTAACACATTTCCTACTCATTTGCTGTCTGCACATCTCCTACCACAGACGATCGTTTCCGGAGTCCAGAAGCCTAGCCTGCCTTTCTTATTCCAGCCTAAAGCCATAAACACAACTACCAGTGAGATGACTGTCAATGATGAACTGAATCATCCTGGGTTTTTTTCACCTCCTCTTTGTATCCGTTCATATTCAGAAACAGCTAGTCCTAACATTTCATAAACTGCAATGGCTTCCTAATTTTTTTAAAAAGAGGATCTTTGAGTTGCAAGTCATACGTTACTGTTAACATCTGTACTGAGCAACTTAGACTGCAGTAAAACTGAGCAGACAAAAAGATTTCAGTGTGAGTTCTCATTTTAATTCCAAAATTATTTTTAATTATAGTCATTATATAAGCCCTCTTCTAGAAAAATATTTATCTTATCTGAATCTGCTGATTTATAAGAATGTCAGTGTATATATATATGCACTCCATGCATAGGTAATTTATGCACACATATATGAATACATAGTATAATTGCATATGCATATATTCATGTTAAACCTAATTCCACTCTCATTTATGGTAACGTAAGTTGGGAATAATTTCAATGAATTCAGCAGAATAGGGCATATAATACCAGAGTCATGTCTCAACAGAGATCATAAGTTACATGTGTGAGCACATAGGCTCGTGCTGGCTGCTTACACCGCTTTGTAATTGCTAGCTTACTGATGCAGGTCAAAATATAATACTTTTGAAAGAACAAATAAGTTTTACTAATTTCCACGCCCCCATCTCCACTGTAAAAGACTAGTTTGCAGCTATATTTCTGCATGACCAATGTAACAACTGTACTATGAAAAGTGTTATCTTTGCTGGCAAGATAGCATGACACAGATCCTGTGTAGATGCAAAATGCGAACTCTGAGTGAGCTTGGCCAGTTTCAGCAAGTTCAAAATTGGACAGATATACCTTACGACATTCAGACAGTCTCCAGCCAAAAATTCTCAAAGAGAACAAAATGTCTGAGTGTATGGCATATAGAGATGTGGAAGAATCGGGAGCAGCCAGAGTGACTTCAGAGGAGACACTAGGAAAACAACATAACTTACTAGAGAGGAGACACGTTATTGCTGCTCCGGGAAGCTGACATCTGCACCTCTGTGTGGGATGATACAAACCTTACGCTGGATTCCTGAGCACAGAGAGGCCATGTGCAAGTGAGAGGTATACGCAGGCTTCTCAGGCTGTGAAGAGCTTGAATAGAGCGTGCTCCAAACTAACAACTTCCCTAATGCTGTCATATGCACAGTAATGCAGTGCTTGTTAATAATACCTACAAAAATGAGGACTTCTCTCTCTTCCGAAAGTCACCGTGCAGAGCTTCCAGCCTTCACTGATGTCCTACAGACTGTAAGCCTCTCTGCCTTCCTAGGCATATGCAGGATAAACTCATTTGAGAGAAATCATCTGCTTAGTTTGCTTTCCCAGTGGTCTGCCTCCCCCTGCTTTAGCAAAAAAGCATGTATTTACCCTCTGTATGCGAAGGACAGAGCAGGAAGAGCTTCCGCTCTGCCCATCCTTACCCTTCAGCTAGTTCTGCATCTCCTTCCTTCCCAGGGGAGAGGTGGGGGGAGTACCTGGGTTTCTCTTAAACTCCAGAGCAATGACAAAAATCTCCAGGCTCCTTTTGCTTTTTCTCAGCCGTATCTTGCACAAACAAGAATGAAGAGCAGTAGCTGGGAATGAAACTGAGGGGCTGTAATTTGGAGAGCAACCGCAGCGGTGGTTCTAAAGGGTGAAGGAGTGCATGGAGTACCTAGTTACCAATGCAGATGACATTTGTGTACTTATGTGTGTTGTTACCGCTCACAGAGAGAGAATCTTCTTTGAAGGGCTCTTTCTCACGTATTATTTGTGGCACAAAGGGAGGAGATCTTTCTTTGCTCAGGAAAACAGTAGGAACAAACTGGAGGAGAACCCACTGAAAGGTATGCAGGGCATCAATGAACTGCCAGTGAGCAGGTGATGATATTGTGGGAGACAAAGCAGGAATGGAGAAAAACCTGCATGTTGAAGATGAAAAGGAAAAATTCTGTATTCGCTGATTCACTTTCTCTGTTCTTACTCTTTTCCCTGTTGTGTTTGACAACAAGGCTACCCTCACTTCTTTTTCCTGTATTCTGTCATGACAGAGGAAAAACCTCTTGTAAGGGGACAGTTGGAAAGCAGTCTCAATTTCTCACCCATATCTTTGCAACAGTCTTTATAGTAAAGGGATGGGGGTTTTCCCCTCAGTCGGACCATGCAGTTCAGCTGTAAGAAAAAACAACAGTGCCTCCTCTCACACTGGGCTGCCAGCACTGCATTACACACTCTCCGCTCTCTTGCTAGTGCCCCTGAGCAGATGTGACGAGCCTGGTACGTGCTCTGAGGGTGCATTCTTCATGCCGAGGAGGGGAAGGGCTGTCTACAGGTAACTGAGATGGTTTCGAGCTCAGGAGACCTGCAGGAAAACTACAGCCACAATTCTAACTTTCAGTTTGATTTTAAGCAAAGATCTGCAAAGGCATTTTATGCTCGTTCAGAATAGTTTCCAGCCTCCTAAGAAAATTGTGAGAATAACTGAGCTAATAAAGGCTTGGATGTATGCTGTGATATTGCAGAACGCATAAGAATCCGGTTCTATAAAATCCTTTTTGTATCCCTGTGCAATTGCAAAGGTAGTTTCTTGATAACATTATACTCCCCCTCCCTCTAATTCCTTATTTTTAAAAAATCTTCAGTATTCATAAGCAATCACTTCCTCCGTCACCAGTTGTTTTGCTTACAGCAAAATAGCAATAAAAAGTAAATTACTCTGTTTTCAGAGCTAAAGAGCAATAGCTACTGTTTGATGTCAACTCCCATCCCCCTTCTATTACCCTTCTGTGTGACTGAAAGAAATCAGTTTGTTGTTAAACTGGCATTTATATTATTTTACATGTCAGGCTATTATTGCAGGGAGTGGATGATTTTTTGGGGGGTCATTTTCTGCGTGTCCTGTGAGGACATGTTCAGCACGGGTGGATGCTGCTGCACTCTTCTGGATGGAATTAGAACTAGCCACACCAGCCTTTTCATTGCTGACAACGGGAGGTAATTCTGGGTCCGCTACATGGTAGCTGTCTGAGTAAAATCTACACAGGCATGCTTTAGAAAAATAAAACCTAAACTTTTTTTCCTCTTGTTTCAAGAGGTTTATGACAGTGATATCCCAGGCAATGCCTAACTTGACGTAGATTCTTCACAACACACTGTATTTTCTCTTATGAGGCCTGTTGGTCATTGTAACAGACCATGAAGTGCACAGCACAAACCAACTCTTACTGCTTCAAACTTCAAGATAATAAATACACGTGATCATGTTAAGTAATGGAAATGTATCAAGTGTTGCACGTCTGGTTTCAGGGATGCATATAACCCAGACAAAAACAATAGTCGAACAGGGAAAGTAGAATAATTTCCAGGTCAGTAATAATAACTGTTCACACAACGCTCAGGGGAAATCAAGCATGTGTATTTGCATTCAGATGTGTTCTGCAAACTCCAGAAGTCTGCACACCCATCTATAAAAGCCAAAGTTTCTTTGAAAAGCTGTGGTTTTCATCACATTAATTACATGTTGTATTTGGGTAGAAGACCACCATCATGACATTACATCAACAACTTTTGCACTAATATAAATACCACAAATACTCCTGCAACTAAACTGAGCACACTGCATCCCAGAAATCTCTGCAGAACATGGCTTAGCAGAGCAGACCAGAAATATCACCCTACTTGGCACCCTGCTCCTGAAATTTAGTATACCTCATGAAGCAGTAATGCTCTTCTACAAAGGCAGAAGATATCCTTCTGATGCCAAATTTCTCCTTTTGTATTTATAGTTTCTATCTTTATATGAAATCACAGCTCTTTCTTAGATGTATTTCTCCTGTGCTTTAACGTGGATGTAAATGGAAAACTAATACAGTGCCTTTGAAAATCCCAAAATTGCACAAATTCTGTGAAGAGCAAAGAGTGCACCCCTTTCCTAACTTAACATCAAAGGAGAGTCTCAGGGCATTTCAAATGAAGACAAAAATGTTTAATTCTGTGTACAGAAAATGGTTTCAAACAAAACCCACACTGGAAAGAGAAAGCTCCCTCCCCAGTGTTTTGGCCTTGCAGCCTCTCTAAAGTCCCAGGACTGAGACTGAGTCACGAGTAGAATTTGAATGCTTTATTTGTTGTTGTTGTTCTTGTCTAAAATAATTATATGCTGCCACATTAGTGGAAGAAGATTACTTTATGGAAGAAGTAGCTATGGGTAGCTGGATGTTGAAGACAGTTGTATGCTTTATAGAAGCTATGTCTAAGCTGGAGGATAGTCCAAGTTTCTGGATCCGGGTGCATGACCCTGTGTCTGTGCTGGTGCAAGAGTCGACTTACAGCCTTCTTGTGTCTTAAGGACTGCTGCCCTAAGGCATACAAGGGCATGCACCTAGGGTTATTTTCATTGCAGACTGCATCGTTTAAAATACGTCAGAATGGTACAGTTGGGTTAGGTGTGCTTTGAGGTTTTTTCTGCATAACACAATGATTGAATTTTTCATCTCACCTTTCCAACCTAGGGTCCTGGCACCAAGTGCTGCACTTTACTTAGCAGCTATGTGGCTTCTTTGCACCAATGCAAAACTTCAGAAATATAAGTTGATTAAATGAGGGGG
>Ga0065711_1032129_pt1 | contig 27948 bp, 22 predicted proteins | sample Hoacrofraction12_FD_59098 | JGI IMG/M metagenome (GOLD analysis project Ga0065711, IMG submission 59098) | Hoatzin crop microbial communities from Cojedes, Venezuela - Epithelial fraction 12 v2 (version 2) | ecosystem: Host-associated > Birds > Digestive system > Esophagus > Crop | place...
AAAAAAAAAAAAAAAAAAAAAAGGTGCAGCCTCAGATCGCTCTGGCTACATGAGTGCTCCTGGTCCAGCTTGATGCAAAGCAAAATGGCTCCTTGCAAATCTCTGCCAAGCACTCCTAAGGATCAGCCTCTCCCTATCGAGAGGGAGCATGGGCTTCAGCAGTGAGCCAGGGATGATGTGCACATCCCCAGCAACTGGGCGCTCGTCCTGCTCAGCCGTAGGGCGTTTGGGTGCCCGGAGGCTGGTTTGTCTGCTGTACCCAGAATTACAAGGTCCAACTGTGTACTTCGACATTAACGGGCTTGGATTACTGTCGTGTTCAGTGTCTCACTGTCCCAGGCCCCTTTTTCGTGTGTTGCGTGATCTGACTGGGCCTTGGGTCCAGCGCTGGTCTGTAAAAGCCGCCTGAAGCAGCAGCCAGGATCTTTCTTCCAGGCATTTCGCAGCCCTGGCTTGTACAGCAGTGTGAAGCATTTGTCACAAGTTAATTCCCAGCCACACCATAACTTCTGAAAGGATGGAAATTCGGGGTCACTGTCTGCTCTTCTCCTGCATGCCGAAGGTCATGTGAAAGGTGCATGGACAGTCATTGTTTCCAGTAAACAGCAGCACATCAGCCCAACAAGTTCCATTGTTCACTGCAAAGGTCGGTGCCTGACGTTCGGAGAATTGGAGGTAGACTACTTTTGGTACAAGGGTTCCCTTTCAGAGCGGATTATTCTGAGTAACTCATTGCAGGCAGTACTGTTTGAGGTCGGAGAGGCTGATATCACTACCTGCACTGATGTGTAGAGATTTGGGAGACACACTGATATTTTCTGGAGATAATCAACTAGAAATTGGGAAAATATTATAAAACTGTGGCCCAGGTTCTGGTTCCCTTATCTCTGCTTGAGTGTTATCAAGAGTTTAAAATACGTGTGCGATAAAGCACTTCATGGAGCAGCTGCAGTGATGATGTGTGCTGAGAAGCATCTCCGCCTTCCTCGGGGATGGGTGAGCCCAGGAGAGCCGTACTGCACAGAGGGGAAAGTGCTGCTTGTGGTCAGATGGGTGCTGGAGCGTGGGGCACTCTGGATACTGGGCCATCAAGACCTTTTCATAATGTATATTTTTAATGGCGAGCTAGGAAAGAGGGAGGAGATGGGAAAGCTATTTCTTAATCCTGTAGATGCTTGGAGCTTTTTTTAAGATATCGTTAGAGGCAGTCATGGGTTGACCGTGTTTCTGTTAGTGTGCAGCTGAGGTCAGGAAACAAAATATCTTCGCATAAAAACAAAAAGCAGAGGGATTGAATAAAACAGAGTTTATTGTAATACTTTTACATAGCTCAGTGGTGCGGCCTTGTCTGATACGTTGGGAGTGATGCTGGATGGTCCTGCTCTGGAGGGTTGGATGGGGATTTGAGAGGGGCAGCAGAGATCACTCCCTGGAAAGGTCCTGTGTAAAGAGAATTTAAAAAGATTAGTATTAACTGACTAAAAAAAGAAGGTGTCATACAAATACTGTATAAGATGAGGAATGGTTCCCAAAATTGTAGAGAAGGCACTTCTGCCCTTTTTATCATACAATATTGAATAAGGGGACTATTAATTTTACTAAAAACCAACAAAAGTAAAATTTGGTTGAAGGAAAGGAAATACAGTGGAACTGCTGAAAGATGTGATTCAGTTCTCCAGTGTGGTAAACTAAAAAATGGAGTGAAAATATGCGTGGGTGGTGACAGCATCCAGGGAAATAACAAGCAACCTTGTTAGGGGGACTGCCAGAAGGGACGTCAGACCTTGGCCTTTACTGGGACTGGCTGCACTTGGGGACCACTTGGGGCTTTTTGTCAGTGTCCCCCTACGTGATGGACCTCCCTCCCTTTCCACAGCACTTTTTTGGCTCCATAGATGAATTTCCTCTCTGTCTTGGGTCTATCCTGCTGTCATCCATCACTTCTAGTTTGCTTGAAATTCACTCGTTGGGGCACACAGCAGCCGTGGTGTGGACACGGGCGGGTGGAGGAGCATCCCTGGTGGGACGGTGCTGGGTTGCATGGAAATGCAGGTGCCGTGCTCCCCAAACGCAGCCTGCCAGTCCTTCCCAATTAGGGGTGATGGTTTTCCTTGCGAGGCCAGGGCGTCCACTGGAGACCTGACCGAGCTCCCTAACTTAGTGCTGCAGTGAGAGTGAGCTGTGCAAAGATAACTCAAGGCAGCAGCGCTAACGATTCGTCCGCATTGCTGGAAACCTTCCAGTGGAAAGAAAATGATGCTGACACCCGTGCCGGGCTTGAGCAGGCACCGTCACAAGCCCATGCAGGGTGAGACCATGCTGCGCAGGCTCCTCGGTGGTGCGGGCTTGCTTTGTACTGGGAGATGTCCTGGGGGTGGCCTTTGTCTGCCAGCTGCTCTTCACATTTGTCCTGTTAACAAATGGCATCTCTGATCGTAAAAATTTTTTCATAGGAGCTCTGGTGATCGCATGAGTGGTATCAGAAGTCACTAATTCTGAAGTGCGGCGTCTAGGGGATGCTCATGGCAACTTCAGCCAGCAAAAAACCTTTCCTTGTTAATGCTTCCCCTGTTAGGCAGGTGCTGGACTGATACTCGCCCATGTACAGCCCTCCTCAGACAGCAACTGGCGCGTCCCTCTTCTGCACCATCCATCCGGTGCAGAAAGGACAGAAGATTCCCTAAGCCCCAGCAAAGCTCTCATTTTCCGTGAGATAAATATTCCTTCAAAATAGTATGGCAAGGTGGCTGTCGTTTATACTCTTGTAAACCAAAATAGTATCACCCAATGTATTATGTGAGCTGTGATGATTTTTTTTTTTTTTAAATTTTATTTTTTCTTTTGTGGCGATGCATCCTCTAAGGTCTTTCTGATGTAATTTGGTATTATTCGTGAATGTATTGGGTTTACACGGCAAGGTTTTGGTAGCAGGAGGGGACTGAATGGTGGCTTCTGTGAGAAGCTGCTGGAAGCTTCCCCTATGTCTGATGGAGCTGTTGGGCACTGGCTCCAAGGTGGACCCAAGCACTGGCCAAGGCCGAGCCAACTGAAGGAGGGCAGGAGGTGCTCCCAGCACCGGAGCAGAGGTTCCCCTGGAGCAGCCCATGGCGGGGCAGGCTGTCCTTGCAGCCGTGAAGGCCCACGGTGGAGCAGATCCACAGCCCAGGCAGGACCCCACACTGGAGCAGGGGATGCCTGGAGGAGGCTGTGGCTCTGTGGGGAGCCAGTGCTGGAGCAGGCTCCTGGTAGGAGCTGTGGCCCCATGGAGAGATGAGCTTGCGCCGGAGCAGGTTTGCTGGCAGGGCTCATGACCCTGTGGGGGACCCACGCTGGAGCAGTTCCCTGAGGGACTGCACCCATGGGAAGGACCCACGCCGGGGCAGCTCGTGGAGAACAGTCTGCAGTGGGAGGGACCCCACGGAGCAGGGGAAGGGCGTGAGGAGGAAGGAGCAGCACAGACAGCATGCGATGGACTGACTGCAGCCCCCATTGTCCGTCCCCTGCGCCACTCAGGGGGAGGAGGGGGAGAATTCGGGAGTGAAGTTAAGCCTGGGAAGAAGGGAGGGGTAGGGTGAAGGTGTTTTTAACATTTAGTTTTATTTCTCATTATCCTATTCTGATTTGATTGGTAGTAAATTAAACTAATTTTTCCCCAAGTCAAGTCTGGTTTGCCCATGACAATGATTGTTGAGTGATCTCTCCCTGTCCTTATCTCGACCCGAGAGCCTTTTATTATGCTTTTCCTCCCCTGTCCGGCTGAGGAGGGGAGCAATCGAGTAGCTTTGGTGGGCACCGGGTGTCCGACCCACCGCAGGGTGGTCTGAGCCCAAGGCGCGGGCTCGGACTGCCTGGCTGAAGCTGCTGGTTACACTGGGCAGCAGCTGGGGATGAGGGTCCTCCAGTCTGATGGCTTTTGGTTGTCAAGCAAGGAGGTAATACCTAATACTCAATAAAAAGCCTAACTCTGGACTATGAAAAGGAACAAGTTCTTGCTAAAGTGCTACAGGGTTGAGACACATCTAAATCAAATTATTGTGCGAGGGGTGGGTTTCTGCCACGGGGCTAGCAGCTTCCCTTTAAACACTAACTGCATGCAGTGCCTGAGCTGAATACCCTTCAGAGCTGCTTAAGAGCTGCTCTTTTCCATTTTGGTGATATCTTTCTAAATTATACATTAAACTTACCAGGGTGAGTAATGCATCACAGCTTCCCCATGTCAGACTTAATGTTACTTACTCAGCTGTAGCTTTATGTTTGCCTTTCCCTTCCATTTAGTTTCAGGCTCTGTGCTAGGATGGAGCAGACCCTGGGTCCTCCTTACCAAAAGCTGTCTGGCGCAGAGATGCTCTGTAGGAAACCAGAACACGACTTGTGGTCCGAGTACCTCAGGGAGGTGAAGTGCTGCCCCGTACCAAGGCAATGCTGTTTCATGAGAGCAAGGTGTAACATGCCGCAATTTCTGTGAAAGGTCCCTGGAAAATGCTGTATTCGATCGAACCCGTGCTGCTGTTCTGTGGGATGCAGGCGCTTTGCTGCACGTTGGGTTTGTGCTGGTGAATAAAGAAGCCAAACCATCCAAAGAATTTAAGGTGCTGCCCCATAAGGCAACACGCGGGAGAGCTGTCACAGCAGTTTATCAGCTCCAGGAGTGCTGATTTTTGGTAACAAGGGACAGTTACTGTTGTAATTCTAGGTGCTGCAGGAAAAACAAGTAATTTGCTACTTTTCCTTGTCAATGTGTCTGAAGACAGATAGTATTTGGTTAAGTGCAGCTTTAAAATTGAAACCCATGCAATTTTCTTCCAGTGGCTGTTCAGAACATTGCGCAGCAAGATGCAGCTAAGGAGAAATGCATCCCTCTCCCTTTTTAAGTGCTATGTGTTAATGCTGGTTTCTTTTGTGAAATTACCAGGCTTTGTTGCTGAAATTCTGTGCTCGTTTGCCCCTCGTAGAAATGGTATCTTGTCTTTCGGCACAGACAACAAGCGTGTTTCTAGAGCTGCTACGACATCTTCTGAAATGTTGATGTTGCACAAGGATGATGGAGGAATGCCTAATTTAGGGTGTTTTTTTTTTTTCTTCTTGCCAGCTCCTTGTGGTGCGATGCCGTTTATATTTCTTACACTAGCTGTTGAATAATTCACTCCAAGGAAACCAAGTGGAGTTCCCTCTCTTTCAGTGCTGCCTCTCTTTAGCTCGCTCCGCCAAGACTCCCCAGTCTGAACTACCTGTTTCTTTGGCCACATCAGGCAGTTCAGTGTGCAGATGGTCTGCAGGACAGGTGCTACTACAAGCAGTCCTTTTATATTAGTCCACTTCATTTTATTCTCATGTATATACAAATAATTGGATGCCTTTAGTAGGTTGCAACTATACTCCTGAGTTGTATATCCACCAGTTCTCCTCTGGGTTTGGGGTTTTTTTTTGGAAGTCAGTAGGCAGATGTGGGAATCGGCACTGCTCTTTTAGTAAATGCAGTCACTCAAATGTCTTCAGCACCTGAGTGGTTTTTCTTCTGAACAGCAGTCAGCTTTTGCTGTTTGTATCACCCTTTCACCTTATTATGTTTACATTTCTATAGCAAAATGCTGTATGTTTTCAGCAAAATTAATCAGTATAATTATATGTGATTTCCAATGTCAGGTTCAGCTGAAACACTGATGTAGGGTGGTGATTAGCCCCATCAGAAGCAACGAGGATGGAGAGCTAATCTGTGCCTAAAACTTATTTTGAAAGATGCTGTTTATACTCTATTCATAAATTGAATATTTCCTCTGAAACCCCCCCCCCAACCAATCTGAATAGAAAATGTATCAGTACTAGATGGCGGAGCACCTTGTTTGTTTTAGATTGCTGCTTTGCTGTTGTTTGCAGAGGCTGCCATTATTCAGCCAGAAAGGGGTTGAGCTACGTGTAGATATTTATTAACAGGACCTCTGCACCTTAGTATTTGGCTGAGGTTATACCAAAACAAATCTTGAAATTATTTAAATCTGCATAGTCTTTATCTTCTCTGATCCTTAAAAAATAATAAAATAAAAAGTCTTGTGAATATTGTTTACGAACAGTGCAGCAAGAGCAGGCATGTTTTGAAATGCTGTTGCTCCCATGTAAAATACCTGCGTGTGGCTTGCTGTCTCAGTGCATCCCCTGACATGGAAAAGTCCCTGAACCTTTACAAGATTCTGGGTTCAAGGTTTGTAACAAACGTGAAAGAGTCATTGAAGTGTGGATTTATTCTTCATTTCAACCATGAAGCCCGGAATAAGGAGCATTTTAAAGACTGCAAGCTCCAGGAGTGATTAATTTGCTATTTTAGTCCTTTAGAAAGTGCAATTACATAGAAACAAAGTTCCTGCATTGAGTTAAAAAAAAAAAAAGTGTTCAGATCAATTAAAACAATTTACTTTGTTGCTAATGATTTCAGACTATTGTAATTTATCAGTAAATAAGTGACTCCAAATACACATTCATTCAATGACTGCACAGAGGAAATGGTAATAGGTTCTTGGATAAATTAAGTTGTGGATTTGGTGACGGAGTCTTAACTGCAAACCACTTAGGGTCAGCTCGCCACGGGCATCTTTGGGGATGCCCCCCTTCCCGCTGTGCTGCTCTCGACCATCAGGAGGAAGAGAAATGCAGATGTGGATGGACCCGAGCCCAATCTCATCAGCGCCAGCAAAGGATGTATGAGCGTCTGACCTCCAGCCTCAGCAACAGCACAGGGCTTGACTTCCCACTGATGTCTGCAACTTCAAAGCGTATCTCTTCCACACTGTATTTATTTTGAAAAGCTATTTAGTTTGGTTTTCCCTGATTATTTCAGTTACAAATAAAAATTCAGAGTTTTTTCCATTTGTGAACAAACAGTATTAAGAAAGTGAGGCGCATCCCCTAAGCAGCCGTGAAAAATTACTGGTGTTGGAGAACAGGCTAGGTCCATGCTCTGACGTTCAGCAGAGACAAGAAGTTAAACAGCAATTACTGAGCAGCTGTTATAACAGCTGCAAATATATTCTGCAAAATCTTTTGAACGGTCTTTCAAAATGGATCTTTTTTTAGTGGAACTTAACAGTTAAAAAACTAGGAGCTGGTGCCGGTTTTGTCAGGGTCTCACTTATCCTGTGGACAAGTCTGCTGCAGCTTCAATTTGCCTGCTTGGTAAAATGGGCTGTCATATGCCGGGGACAGCCAGATCTGTCAAGCTCCACACAGTTTTCCTTTATTAGTTCTATTGGCTTTATTGCCTTTCTTATGCTCTGAGGGATGATGGTTGTTTAGTGACAAGAACCTGGAAAATCATTCAACTTGACAATGCTTTTTAGATTTCATTTTTTCCTTGTGTCTCTATCTATAAAAAAGAATGACTTGACGACACAGTGAACTTAGCGGGGAGTTTGCGGTGTTACTGAGAACTTCCCTTCAAGGTCTGGGGTCTGCTTTTGTTGCCATCTCCACACTGCTAAACTACAGTGATGTCCAGGCTTTTACCTGTCATACTCGAAACCCTGGCTGGTGCCTCGCAGCTCTTTGTATGGCAGGGATGTCCTTTGTTTTTTGGCAAGCAGTGACAATCTGGCTTTAATTTCCTTAGGCCTGGCAGTTGTTCTGCTAGTTTCCAAATTGTGTGTGTAAGTTGGGAGGGAAGGTTTTTGTGATCTTTCCCGGGCGCTTGCAATACTGAACCAGCTGAAACACTTCTGACAATGCTGAAACATCAGGAAACCCAGAGAAGATAAAATTCAAACTAGCTATGATGGAGGATCTCTTCTGGCTGTGCACGAGTTTTCATCATTAAACATTCCCTGCCAGAAGAGAGGGATGCTGTGCGCCTTGGAGAGCATGCTCTTAATGCAGAGGCAAAAGGAGACTCTGCGGGGAATCCGTGCATTCACCCACGCTAGCTTTGCTGCTTGTCGTCTCATTATGTATTCCTCTACAGGTTTCTTTAATACTCCCTGATGAGGGAGGCAGGCAGACAACATGTATCACGTGGAATATGTGTGCCCTTCAGACTGGCAGAGCAGGACGTGGCCTCCCTCGTGCTTTAGTATCACAGCGTCTTCAGTAGCGCTGCGATGGGCAGTGCTGCTTCTCCAGTCCCAGGGTTTAGGAATAACATAATCGGCTTTTGCGTGTGCGAGGAGAACAGAATCTCCTTTGCTTTTCTGCTGCTCTGTGTCTGTCACTGTGAGCACAGGGTGGAGGCAGAAGGGTGGTGGTGCCGCCGCCGGCATCACTGCTGCAAATGGACAGTGGGTACCAGCTGCACTGGCGTTGCAGTCCTAGCAGGCAAGGTGAGAGCAGCTGCTCTGCTGCAGGGCATCTGCCGCTTCAGGTGTCTGTTCTTCTGCAAAACGAGTAGGCAACAACATGGGGAATCCTGGGGATGTGAATTTCTGCTGTAGCTGACGTTTCTGCTGGTTCTTGTGCTCTGCAGCTGTGGCAGGTGACAGAAACACTCCCGATGGCAATAGAAATGTTCCTGATGAAAAGGAAAAAGCAACCACAGCTCCTGTGTCTCTGCCAAGTTCAAAATCCTTCCTGTTGAGCTGTTAGTGAGGAGGCATGACTGCAGTCACCCCGAACTGTGCTGTTGCTGAGTCAGCACCAAGTCTCCATGCTGGCAGTATTGGAGAGTAACAATCTGTGGCTGGACAAGTGAAGACACTCAAATCTAGCAACAAATAGGAGGCATCTGGACAGGGTCTCCAACTCAAGAAGCGAGTCTTGGCTGACAAAAGAAATGCGTTCCCAGGCAGAAGGCCTATGCAGGATATGTACACGTGCCAAAATGCTAAATATTGGCATTTTATGGCAAGGCGCAGCACTGTATATTTGCTCAAGGTAGGTCATGCTATGAAGTAACTTTGCAAAAAGCCTTTGGATGAATTCTTTCCCTTAATGTAAGGGATATACTTGTACATTGAAACTGGAGTGTAGTGGAGTTGAACTGGTACAAGAGGGCTAGAACTCTTCCCAGTGAAAAGGAACAGGAGATGGAGCAAAAGAGAAAAAGATGCACTCTACTGCAAGTGTCCAGTAATAGCCAGGAGGGTAGGCATGGAAGGACATCAATAGTTTTCTCAAAAATAATCTTATCTGCAGTAATGTGTGGCACACTTAACAATAGACTCTTAGATCAATTTTCTTGCTTTTATCTTTTCTTGAGGTGCTGCATGATGAAAAGTGACCTATACACATGGTTGACAAATAGCTTGTAGCCACTCTCACCTGATGGTCTCCAGCGATCACTGCTGGCATGGTGCACACCCGTGGTGGGAGGGCTTCACCCCCAGGCTTTGGTGACCGGCCCTGGGGCCACACAGCCTGCGCAGCAACCATCCTTCGCCATCAGGGTGGAAGCAGCAGCTTTCCCTACTGTGGCACCAAATAAGATTTTTCTTCTTTCTTTCTTTCTTCTCTGTGTCCCACATCTGCGGGGGTGGCATTTCTAGCTGTTAATACTAATTAGTAATACTAAAATAGTATGCTATTATAATACTTCTTCATACTATTGAAAGGGTTGTAACTACATGTGAGAGACACTGTCTGATGATGAAGTTCGAGATCTGAGATGTGCAAACAGAAGATGAAAAACTGGTCTATCCTAAACGACAGTAAGACAAGGGTCTCCATTCCTAGTCCATATTCTGTGCAGCCAGGGAAAAAAAAAAACAGTAAATTTGGGAAGTCTGGATAGTGGCAAATACTGCTGTTTCTAGTATTTCAAGGACTCTTTTCATAAGCTGTTCATTCCTCAGAGTCACCTATTTCTTAGATGCTACTTCAGATGCATTGATGCCTAAGCTAAAAAAACCCTTTGATCTGCGCTCACTTTCCCTAGCATTTACAAACTTAAAAGTACTCATGTTAAACTTTAATTATTCCCATGTCTGGCACTGGATGTTCCAGCTGCTGCTGCTTTTTTGGGATGTCTCAGAAGATACTAGTGTATGTAGCTGGGTCAAGTGTCTGATGGGTAAAATGAATAATGACTTGCTGTGTGTCATAGTCTGCGTCTGTTGCTGAAACTTAGCAGCTTCTCTGGCTTTTCGTATTTTGTAAGTGTACAGTGGTGTTGGCATTGTGTATTCTTTTCTCTTGCTAATGAGAGTGTATACCACGGGCAGCAGCACTCAATGTATTAAAGATCTTCATAGACACTTTAGTGTGAGTAAACTTAAAAAAAAAAAAAAGGAGGAAAAAGGGAATTTCTGCATGTAACAGTAAATGCATTGCTATTTATTGCTATTTACATTCTTCGGAAGGCATTGCCAAAACTTCACTCTTGTTGTTAGAGCGTACTGTGAAATAAAAATATCAGGGAAAATCTCCAAAGGAACAGACACAGCCATGGAATTACCAAAGAAGCTGGTAACTCTCATGTGCCATGTCTCCAAACGCTCACCTGATAAATCTGCTCTCACTACTTAAAAATCTAATTGGTTGTAGTGTTGGCATCTGTCACCCACTCAGCCTGAGCCCAAGGGCTAAACAAAGCTCACCTTCTGCTTAAATAACACAGCTTTTGAGGTTATCGGTGCCCTGTCATCTGTTAGGAAATTACTAGGCTGCTCCCATGCAGTGGATTTGAGACTGATGGATTAGTCTGAAGGGCAATTTACTTTGCTTTAGCCGGGTTGTAGCACCCCTTCTGCTCAGCGCAAATAAGAACATCTCTAGTTAGCAGCAGGTTGTTTGTTCTACCTTGGGAGTTTGAAGCAGGGCAGGGCTCACTATCCAGTTTACCATTCTGTTCTCTTAGTGTATGAAAAAGACCGCTTGGGACGGAGAGACCGGATTTGGGGCAAAAAGGAGCCAGGAAGGAATGTGTCCTCCTCCTTTGAATTCAGAGGTGCGTTGGCGCTAACCAGAGCTGTTTGTCCACCCTGGGAGTGGTTCTGTATTTGCTTTCTTATGTGAGACAGAGAAACAATATCTGATTGTCAGATGGTATAAGAAGCTCTCCCCAAAAGAATCCTGAATACCTGAATGGCTAGAAAGGACTCGGAGTCCTTGGAGAGGCCTGATAAGGAGGTAATTCTGCTCTCATCGGCAGGTCCAAGAAGCCGCTCTGAGCCACACAGCAGTACTGGTGGGGTTCACTTTTCCTCTTAAGACTTCGTGGCATCCACTTGGGAGTCTAGCAATATATATACTGGAGGCCAGGACGGCTGGGTTCAGTCTAACACCGCCTACAGCAGGAGCTCTTAGATGCTAATCTGTGTTTGTTAATCTCTGTCTGGGGAGATTCGAGGCTTCTGAATGATAATGAAGAAGAAAGGGTGTCTAATGATCTTTTGCTTGCAATTCAGAAGAAATTCAAGTCTGATACTGGTTTTTTGGGGTGGGTTTTTTTAGGTTTTTTTTTTGGTTTTTTTGCCTTGGCATTCAGTGTTTCCAGTATAAAGTGCTGCATCAGTTCCCAGCTGGTTGTTGTGGGTCCTTTTTGGAACACCATGCCTAACAAGTAAAAGCCAGCAGCTCCTCCTCAAATGGAGGAGTCCTGCATGTCTTTGCCATGGCAATTTTGCATATCGATGGTACCTGCCCATCTCCCCCTCTCGGGACAGCCCCGGTGTTGCTGGCCTACCTACCTATGCACCTTTAATTTGGACTCTTGCATCTCTTTGAGCCATCATGTCCAACACAAAATAAAACTGGGCTCCAAAATATGTATCACAGGAGGAGAACGTTGGATTCCCTGCTACTGGGGGTTACTCTTGTCTGGAAAGGTTATCCAGGCACAAAACAACCTTCAATGAGTAACCTATATGCTATATAGTAGTGTCATAAGGGTTACGCCATATGAACAAAAATGTTGCAAGACTATCAAAGCAAACATTATGAAAGTGTTTTGAAGGTTACTGGTGTTTTTCCTCCAGGAATTGTATTACCAGTCACTGATACCAAAAGTAACAAATTAAGAGAAGCTATAAATGACAAAGCCCTCGGAGCAAGAGCAAAGAGTAAAAATAAAGAGGACTGGTTGGTTTTCCATGTACCATATAGGCTGCGTGGAACATTAAATAGCGTTTGTCTCCTGTTCCTCCAGGCAGGCATCAAGGTCATGCTTGCATCCTTTCCAGGCACCTGGAGCCCCGTGTCTCTGCGCTTGCTGTGCGGATACATGTGCAGGGGCCGGAGCTGGGGTGCCCTGAGTCCTGGTCGGGGGACAGAGTGGCACATGCTGCGAGGGGCAGCACGTCCCCGTCAGACTTGTCAAAGGCATTCCCTGACCCAGACGCCAGCCAGAAGTAACAGGTAGTCACACAACAGCAGAGCAGGGCTGTATGGGGAGTCTGTCGTGCCTAATGAGAGATGGGAGACAGTCCTGCATCCTTGTGGCTGCTGGCTGTGGGAAGTTGCAGCAGAACCAGGCAGTGCCGGCTGCTCGGCACAGCTGCAGTGCCCAGGATGCCGCAGGAGCTGCCATCACCTTCCAGTGCTGCGGAAGACTCCTTTTCTGGTCATCACGTGTGCGGGTAGGTTGTGCGGGGCTGGGAGTCCATGGCACCCTGTGAAAGGCCAAGCTGCTGGTCTTCTCCATCTCACACTCGTGCAAAGCCTTGGACACATCCTTACTCCTGCATCCTCCACTCCTGCATGCTGATGCTTCATGCTGGTCCTGTGGAGAGTATACATGGTGTTTGCGGGGCAATCGGCTTCCAAATGGTTTTAACATGTTTGCATACATTCAAAAATAGCTTAGAGCACTGAGGGACAGCAAGTCTCTGGAGGGAAAGCTTATTGCGAGCTCTGTGTACATCCTCCTGGGGTGTTCTCATTTGGTATTTGGAAATGTCAACTTCCTGTTACTTGGTACTCTTACAACAATACCAATTAAAAAAATAAAAAGTGATGTATCTTCAGGTACACGTTGAACAGTTCTTAATTCACAGAAATGCATTAATATTTAAAAGTTAATAGTGTTACTGAGGCAAACTAGGCCAAGAGAAAGCTTGCACTGTCTGCATTCAAACTAGAATTTGAAGCAGTGCGTTCTGTTGATAGAAACTTAGAAAGCACTTGGTGAATGTCAGCGGAGCTTTGAAATTAAAATTTCTTATTTCAGACCCGCTATTGTTGCATCTCTGGCTTCGGTGAGCTGGGAAAGCATAGAAGCCGCTTGGGGCATGCTTTATAATGCTGGCATTTCTGGAAGGTGATAAGGATGGAACTGTTCTGAGCTTAGCTCTGTCTGAGCCCGTTTGAAATGCAATGACAGAATTCCCATGTAAAGGTTGCAATAAAAACAGAAAGAGGAAAAGGAGATTCTGTACTTCAGAATGAAGAAAATGAAGAGTCCTCCCAAATGTCAGCTGAGAGATCTCTGGCTCACACTTGTTGGGAAAAAACAGTCTGAATGCAGTGGTAAATCTTTTGGAGAGTAACAGCCTGCAAAGAGGCTGGCACTGTTGCATCATATTAAATAACTCAGTATTTACATTTGTTTGTGCTAATTTGACACAACTTTGTTCATGTTTGCATGGATAGTATAACGTAGTTTTGAACTATTAAGGCAACTGCAGGGCAGAACTCTGCATCTGCAGCTTTGCTGGCCATGAGGTTCCTTACTGTCACGTTGTGTGCTATCAAGCATTTGCTTTGTTTTACCTTGCAAAGAGCTGTGTTTCGCTATTAAATCAAGTAATCCTGGTATATAACTTTGGCTGTAGCGGTTAGCAAATTCTTTGAGATGAAAAGCACAATTCAAGTGTAGGGCATTTTGAGAATATAAGATGGCTGTGATTGTCTCCTCTGCGCCACTTTCCATGCAGAAGAAATTACACTATTCTGGAAATGGTTGCAGTATGCAGGTTTAATATAAGAAAACACAGAGGTATTGTTTAAGTGTGTCCTGGTTTCGGCTGGGATAGAGTTGATTTTCTTCCCAGTAGCTGCTATGTTTTGGATTTAGTAGAAGAATGTTGATAACACTGATGTTTTCAGTTCTTGCAATGACATCAAGGACTTTGTCCAGTCTCCCATGCTCAGCTGGTGAGCAGGTGTGCAGGAGCTGGGAGGGAGCACAGCCAGGCAGAGAGCCAGGCTGGCCGGTGGGAATATTCCATACCATGGACGGCCCTCCCAGCTTGTGAACGGGGGCTGGCTGAGGGGGAAGCTATTGGCTTGTTGGCTTTTCTGGGAGTTCAGACTTTTTTCAGACTGAGAATTGGTCATCAGGTGGTGAGAAAAATTGTATTGTATGTAGTTTGTTTTGCATGTTCATTATTAGTATCATTATTAGTGTCCACTTTATTGTATTATTAAGCTGTCTTTATCACCACCACCGAGTGTCCCTTTTGTCTTTTTCTCCTCCTCATCCCACTGTGGGGTGAGGGGAGGGGTGTGCGAGCGGCTGTCTGGGGCCGAGTTGCCAGCTACCAGGTTAAACTACGACAAAGCGTTAATCTTCAAAGGTGGAGAGTTGGCGTAGCAGTATATGCACAGTATAGCAAGAAATCTATATGTCTGTAATAAGCCTCATTTGTCAGGAAGAGTACCTCATTGGAATTCAAACCCAAAGAAGCCTTTGCTTTGTCCTCAGAATTACTGTTTGAAGAACCTCAGGGCTTTTGCAGAATGAGTTGTAAAACCTTGGACAACTGGAGAGAGTGAGTGACAGAAAGGAGGAGGAGATGCATTGATGATTTCCATGGCAAATTTGTCTCCCTTAGAAGGCAATCAATACTAGATGTATCAGCTGGGGTAAATGCATCCATGGCTGTTATGATGTGGTTTTTGTCAGCGGGGGGTGTGTCAAGAAAGAATATCTCTAAGCAAGCTGAAGTAGGGCAAGTTGCTATCTGTAAGCTTTCTCTGCATGCTTTTGTTGTACGTGAGTGATGGCATAGCTTTAGAAGGTTATTAAACTGACTCAGACAGCTGCCCAGGCACCTCCTGCGACCGACTGTTCAATGGCAATTGAAACCTCGGTCTGGTCTTTCAAGAATCCAGATGTACAGTCATAAAGGATTGAGTGGGAAACTAGCAAAAAACGTGGTTTTGAAAGAGGCAAGAGCAGCTTTTTTCTCCTCCGGCTCCTCTGCCTTGCTCTGCGATTTGCAGTCCATTGCCCACCGCTGTTCTCTAGTGGCTCTCCCCGTGCAGACCCTGTGGGTGGGAGCCGAGCTGTGCTGTGGTGGCCAGTGCTGCGGCAGCGAGGGACGCGCCGCCGTTCGGTGCCCTGTGCAGGGTATTGCCAGCGCTGTGAGCATCTGGGTGCCAAAGCCTTGGGTCTCCTCGGCCCTTCCCAGGTGAACACTCCCAAGGTCTCCGCTGGGTTCGTTGTTCCAGAGCAACAAGCAGGACAGGAGCTTTCCTTGCTGCGCTTCCATCCTTGGGCACCAGCATACAGGACTTCTGCATCAGCTCCACTGGGTGTTTCTAGATAAACAGAAGCAGTCCCAGCTCATGGCAGAATTATCTTGTCCCTGTCAGCTGCCCTTGTAAGTTAAAGCTTTCAGCTGGGAGCAGTGACACAGATGAAAAGAAGTTTCCACTGTCTGGAAGAATAATAACTGCATGAGAAAGAGAAATGCCTTTTGTTTTGTTTTGCTGCACGCTTCTAGTTGTGTGGTATGGTCCTTCTGTTATACCTTTTACTAGCGCAGGAAGCATTGCTATGAAAGATAATAAGCAACTCGGAAATCAGTTTCTTTCTGGAACTTTGGAGGCCAGGAATTACAGCATTATATTCTTCTGTATCTTTCAAAGTGTGTATTAAATAAACGTGATCCCCAGGAGTACTTAGAGGCAGCTCTTTGTATATAGAATACCTTCAAATATATCACATTTGATGATGTATTAATAAGTGGTTAGTACTTGTTCTATATTCAGACTCTCTTACTTTGCCGTTTGCACTATTTAAATGCTGCCTGATGATGACGACCAGGCTGATCCATGTGCTGTTCGTAACCCCATGGGACTGCTGCCAGGCTCATCTACAAAGACAAGCTTATTCAGAGATCTCCTGACTTGTCCCTGGACAGGACTCATCTTGTTTCTGAGGTTGTCTTGGGGCAATTAAAATCAAACCACCTGTGTTGCTAAACCCTGAACACCACCCTAGACCTTTCTTTTAAGGGGGAGAAAAGGACTTCAGGACTGTTTCCACTCCCCTACTGCCTTCTCTCGAGATCGTCCTGTGGCATCCTCTGCATTCAGCTCTGCTGGAGGTCTGCCACGGGCGATGCTTCTGCACGCGTCAAGGAGACAGTGCTGGGGACGGGGCTCTTGCTCCTGTTTGTATTCAGGTGCCACCATCAGCATGTGGAAGACAAATCGGCATTCCAGCCAAGGATGCCCTTTGCAGGCTGGCTGTTGGGGCCTTGAGAGCAAAGCTCCCAAGGAGCAGTGGGGGTTTGCTGGTGTTGTTGATGTCGTAGGGATGGGACAGCTTGCAACTGGGAGAGACATACAGGTTATCAAGGGAAAGTGGGAGCAGCCAGAGGAAGAAGAAAGATAAAGAAGAATTAAAAAAGAAAATAACGAAAGGAAAACCTGTATTTCTCTAATCCAAACCCTGCCTTGTAGTGGCTCTGTACCCCCTAGTCATTCTTCTGATATGTGAATGAAGTGTAGAACAGAGTACAATTACTTTCCTGATTACACTCTATCTTCCTTTACCCAAGGTATTGAAGAGGAACTGGGGAGCACATTATAACGCATACAGCCCTATTAAATCTTGATTCCCTTTAAAACAATTGAAGGAAATCTCACTCTTATAATTACATGAGGGTTGAAATATTTTTTTAGCTTTCCAAGCCCTTCACAATTCGTTATTCCCTTGTTTGTGGTATGTAGAGCTATATCAGCCTGTCACCAGTCTCTTGTCTCAAAAATTAGTGAATTTACACAGATGAAAAACTCAAAAGGCTTTGGGCTGAAAAAAAAAAAAGGAAAAATTGACTCTGTTTTGGAGTTGTGGGCTGACTGACCTTTGGAGGCATCTGTGGTATCCATAGGGTGTAAATCCTATGACTCCAGGCAGGGCCGGGATGTGGCGATGGTAGAGATGGAGCGGTCAGCCACTGTCCTGGAGGGGACCTGACACTCCTGTGCCCAGGCAAGGACAATGACATCTAGCAACTGCTTCTCAGCCGGTGCATATCAGGATGCTGATTTAACCAGGTTTAAAACGATGTGTGCATAGATGTCTCTGTCTGCCTGGCTGACCCCAGGCATCCTCTCCTCCTGCGGAAGCTTTTTGAAGGGATGTAAGTTCCATCAGCTCTTTCATGCAGCTGGAGGCATAGGATATATGGTTAACTCAAGGAGCTGTACAGGCTAGAATGGATTTACGAGCAAAAGGGTTCCTGCTCTGCAGCACGAGTTCTATGTTGCATCCAGCTCTGGGGTCTCCTTTTCTTCCAGGTGCTCTGGTGCTTCAGCTCTCAAGTGCCAGGGCTGTGCTACGTGTCCATTAACTGTCTCATTCTCCCAAATTAAACATGTCCATCTCAAGATAACTTAAGGCAATGGGATGCAAATAGGTGCATTGAAAGCCAATGTTAGATTTTTTTGTTTTCACTGTTAGTGCGAAAGATTAATATATTGTAATGCATCAGCCACCAGGTTGCCTTCTGTAGCATGACCTCAATTAGAAATTAGTTCAAGGATAAAGAAATTGCTGTGATTCAAACTAGTAATCTTGTCTAAAGCTAGCATTTAGTCTCTGGAAGGGAAAAAATCCCATTAATTCTGTGTCTGTGTTGTGTATTTGTGCCTTGTACTTTAGGTATCCCAGGCTCTGCTCTCAAACCATTAAAAATCCAGAGGAAACCCTCCAGATAGACACTGCTATAAATAGCAGAAGATTCTATCATCTGCACCTCCATATGTCTGGGAATGGTTTGATTCCTTGGTTTGGTTTTAGATAATATGTAGGTGATATATAGACACTCCCAGTACCTGTCTCCAAGTTTACCTTTGGACTTGATGATCTTAGAGGTCTTTTCCCACCTTAATGATTCTATGATACCTGTGGGTACTGAATCATCATGTAACGGCAGCATCGCAAAATCACAGAAACCTTTTTGCGTTATCTTTTTCTAGGTGATAATCGGTTAGGTATTAATCCAGTCACCCTGCAGCGATGGATGTGAATTACATTCTCAGAAAGATGAGATTCCTTTTCAACCTTTTGGATGATTTGAGGAATACAAAGTAAATCTCACAAATGAATAGATATCAGAAAAGAAAAAACCCTTTTATAATTTGGGGGTGAAAGGGGAGGGAGGGGGGCACAGGAGCCGCCTCTGCATCCTCCTGCCGCGCTTCTCTGCTCCTTCTGCCCTTTTACTCTGTGGTTTAGCCATTAGGGCCAGAAAAGGCTGATTTCACCTTCCATGTTTTTAATAATGCATAGTACTTTGCAAGTTCGACACAACAGAAATAACATGGGTATCCAGTGAAAGCCAGGGCAACAGGCTGCAGAGCAGAGCTAATGGCTATTGCTCCCGGGGCCCAGGGCTGTATTTGGGGGGAATTTCCTTGCAGGGTGGCTGGGATTAAATTCACCGATGTTCATTGTTCCTGAGGATGATTTATTTCCTTTCATCCTTCCAGCAGGGAGTACAAATGCAAAACTTTCAGCTCAGAGATATTTTTCCAAATAAAGTATCTTCAGCTGTGGTCACTGGTGATTTGGAAGCCCCTGCCAGTGAGAGATTTAGCCTTGAGCTGACTGCTATTGCTGAGCAGCTGAAGAGCAGCTGAAAAGCGGCCAGAAATGGCTTTTGATTTTCGATTAAAAAAAAAAAACCAACAAAAAAAAACCACAGAACGAAAAAGCGTGCTTTGGGTTGGGGACAGTAAGAAGGGAGAGTTTTTTTGTGGTTATTCTGCCCTGTCTGAGAAGGGAAGCTTCTGCTTGCGTGGGGAACCGACTCTGGGTAGTAACAAGCAGGCAGAAGGCGGTTGGCTGAGTGAGGGAAAGGCTTTCCTCGCGGCGTGCTGACTGGAGCGATGGTGGTGCCTGCTGCCCCTTCGTCCAAGCGCGGATCAGCCCTTCGCAGGCTGGCCATCCTCGTCTCTGCACTTCCACCCTCCCCACCTGCCAGGGCTGGGCAGCTGGAGCAGCCTGGCTTGTTTCAGCTTTGTGTTTCTGCTAATGTGAAAAATATAAATGTGGAGTGGGCTGGTGGAACAAACAATAGCTGATTTACTTGGCTAATTCAAATAGCGTGTAGTGGGTAGCACAGGGAGGCTGCATCGCTGCTCCTGCAGTCATGCTGGGAGGGAGGTCTGCAGTGCCATTACATGCTATTATCGCTTTCTGGATAATGTATACACTTTCGCTATCACGTAGTTTTTCTCCTTCATTTTTCATGAGAACTGGCACTAGATTAATGGTTAAGCCATGGAAGAAACGTAATGCCACACCAGTCTGATTTATTGACCACTTAGTGCTGATGAAGCTGCAAACAAGAGCCAGACAGATGTTGCAGCTGCATTTTTCTTTATCAAAACTAACAGCTTTTGTGTCTTTTTAACCACTTCTTGTTCTATCTCCTGCGTACCCTGCAGCACCAGGGGCAGTGGAAGAAATTCCTTCTGCCTGAGACTGCCACCGAGGCGGCGGATGGGATGCCTCTGGTGCAGCGTGCCGAGGAGCCCGGCCCAGGCTGGGGACGGTGGCAGCAGCTTCGGCTCGGGTGCGTGGCGAGCAGAGCAGCGCTGTGGAGGCTCTGGGTGCTGAAGTTACGGGAGGCTTTGACGGGCATGTGTCCAGAGCCGCCTGCAGCCCAGTCCAGGGCTCCCTGCAAGACTTTCCTGCCACTCAGGGAAGGGCTTCTGCGGTGGCATGTCCCCTGTCCCGGCACGTTTCCCACGTGGAAGTTACATTTGTATTTTTGCTTTTAGTCTTTCACATGTCTTGTTCTACTGGTAGGTCTTCACAATGAAATAGTGATTCTCTGCTCATTTACATATGCATTCTCTTAATTTGTGTCAAAATATTTTGGTTTACGAGGTAGATTGACACTCATGAGACTTGCCAATCTGAGGTCAACTTTTAGATGTAGACATAAGGAACAAACTTGTTAATTTTGTGTTTATTTTATATGCTTTTATATATAAAAAGTATATATTCTAGTGCCAATCTGCTCCTGAGGGCCACTTGTTTCTGCTGCAATGAAGCCAGGAAGCCCCGTTGTCCTGACTTGCCTGGTGAAAAACGGGCACTTTCAGGCTATGAAGAATACAGTTTATCTGAAAAGAAGGAAGAGGCATCGGCAGAACTGCCAAGTCACCCAGCGCCGTGGCAGCAACATGAGCTTACTCTCTTTTTTGAAACTTGGCTCTGAGAGCAAGAGGTGTCTTAACACAAAATCTCTGAAGCATATTACTTTTTATTACTTCATCACCTACATCACTAATTATGTTAAATTAGCTGATGGAGACTATTTGGGTGTAAAGGTAATCATTTTTATTATCTGAATCTCTTCTGAATTATGCATGAGGACCGTAATGTTTCAGACCTCCCGTTTATCAACTCCCCAGTCCTGAGCAGTGCTGTCCACGCATGTTGGAAGCAGATCAGCTGCCCCGTTAATTCCCCGGGAGCCCCGGCTGTCACCTGTGTCGCCTTTAAAGGGTAGAACAGGAAGGCTGAGAGGAAAATGTGGCTCTGTTCTGAATGGTGACCTGAGGATTTGCACTGCGGTATGGAAGGAGAGGATATGGTGTTTTAATGTGTCCTTCTCTGGCTGTCTCTTGTCTGGGGCAGATATGCCCTGTGAAATGGAAGGTTTTGAACACATAAAAACTGAATATAAATCTCGGGAATAGAAGAGCTAATGGTTTTCTTTGGTCTAACACTTTCCAAAACTGCTCCGAGATAAGTTGTTAGCAGTTCCTTACTAGGTTTCCTTGCCTCTTCCCTGTGCAGTGCAACTCTCTTTAACACAGGCTGCAGGAATTTGATACTTTGATCTCACAGAATCTTCACTGAAAATCCCCCGTTTGCAGTTTTCATCAGTAGAGGGGAAAAAGCACAAGTTCCTGCTTGCACGTCTTTCTAGCTTAGAAGAGAGCTTCTTGTCTGGATGGAGGGACACATCTGGTCGCTGCATCCCCTGGCACCCTGCGGGGCTTCAGACAGGGAGAGCATGGTCTGCGGGGCTGCTGCGCCTGTCACGCTGCTGCACTCGGACACGAAGGGGTGGCTTTCAGCTGCCGTGCCATCTTGGCAAGCCTCGAGGAGCTGGAGGACGTGGCCAGCTGTGCCCTGGTCCCGGGGCCGTGCAGGATACTCCCTGCATCCCGGGTTTGTGGTCACCCCTGCGCCCGGCAGTGGCCAGTGCTGCCCCACTGCTGCCCCAGCCCCAGGCTGGCTCCAGGAGCAGCAGCCCAGCATGCTGTGCCTGGCCTCAGTGCTGTGTTGTGCCCGTCAGAAGTTGCCTTCTGCTGGTCTCTCCTTGGTGCGGGTGTCCACGAACCGCTCCAGCCCTCTGTGGGTTTCGTAAGCGAGTGCTCCCATTAGCACAACCTTTGCAAACAAGTGATGGCTTGTGCTCCCTCTCTCACTCGGAGCAGGGCTCTAACAGCATTAATGAAACATTAGAGTTTTAATTACACCATTATCCTATTTATTTTTATAAATAATTCCAAAGCAGTCATTAAAGTTTGTGAACTTAGGAGTAAATGACTTAAGGGAAAGAAATCAGCTGCTCAATCTTGTTATTATCTATTGTACAATCTCCCTGGGATGCTGTTGGGAAACTAGCAGAGTTGTTTCTGTTGCTGATGTTAAGATGATGCATTTACTCGCAGGGTGGTAGCATGCTGCTCAGCTCCCTACCTGAAACGCCCGTGTCAGTGGGACGGTGCTGCAGTGCGTCAAAGCCGCGTTGCGTCCCCTCTCTCACCCCGTGCGAAGGTGCACAGGGAGGGAGGAGAGCATTAAGCAGCCCTGCGGGAGCGAGCGCCTTGCAGTTGTTCTGCAGCAGTTCTGCAGAGGACGCAGTCTCTTCCAGTCCCGACCTTCTGCTGCTTGCTGTTTTCATTGCAAAGCTACGAGGTCTTCAAAAGACATCTTGGGCGTGTCTGGAAAGAGCCTGTCCTTGGGGCACTCTGTAACACTGTTTGTGAGCCTTCTTGGCTCTTCCCTCCCTCTTTCTGCCACTCTAGGGAAAGTATGGCTGTTACTGATGTTCAGATGAATTTCTGTATATTTAAAATAGCCTTATGTGGGCCGGGACTGATGAGAGCATTGAATCAAACAGACTGCAGGTCCCTTAAACCAAAGCAAATGACCTGGTGTTTGTTGCAACTGGTGTTTGCAGGACTCTTGCAAGTATTAAGTGTTGTATGGGTTGGAAAAAAAGTTTGCCCTGAGAACACAAGGGGAGCAGCGGAGTTGCAAGCAAAGGGCGCTTGGGATGGGGGGAAGCTGCGTGCACACTCTCACACCTTGTATTTTGCCACCGCTTTTAAAGAACAGCTCTGATCTCAGGGAAATCTAGTACATTCTGGGATCTAACCGCGATATGTTCTGTCATGGTTTTAATTAGGAAGATAAATGCAGAGAGCCCTGAGCGGGGGAGAGGCCCAATGACGTAACTTTTGCTCTGCTCTCCCTGCAGAACCCAGACATTGTGTTGGTGCACTACCTGAACGTCCCTGCCATCGAGGACTGCGGGAAACCGTGCGGCCCCATCTTGTGCTCAATAAACACAGACAAGAAGGAATGGGCAAAGTGGACAAAAGAGGAACTCATTGGACAGCTCAAACCAATGTGTGAGTATCTGGAGAATTTTTTGCTTTATGAAGGGTTAATTTAGAGTACGATATCTCTCACTGCCACCAACCATCCCTGTGAAGGGGTCATTTGTCACCGTCAAACTCAACTTGCATCTGCCTGCACTTTCTTTCTTCCCAGTATTCAGGGGGATGCATGGTATGATAGCTGCCCAGACTGTCCCAAAAAAGATCATGTCCCAAAAAAGGTCCCCTCCACACACTGGGGAAAAAAATTGTACGTATGATTTTGCATTTTCAAGCGCCGTTCATAGGCACCGACTCGCTTGCAAAGAGCCTTTGCAGTACTGGCAGGTAGGTTTTCCCTAAGGGCACTCCATGTTTTCGTGGTTCAGTGTCAGATCGGAACGGGTTGCTGTTGCTTACAGACGGACTCCGTGGCACTGAGTGTTTCAGGATGGGTATCGTTTACTACTGCTCTAAACTTTGCAGTCTAAAGAGATGGCTGCGCAAGTGTGCAGAGTGATCGGGAAGTTTTCTCTGCAAACAGGCAGTTCTTTGGACCTCTCTGCATCCACCTTGGAGTATAATATTTTCTTTCATATCACAGTTGTATTTTATGTCTTCACCTGAGTAATATGTCCCCGTGTGTACACAAACATCTTTTTGCAGTGAAAGAAAGATTAGGCATAGCGTGGGTCTGTAAATAAGAGAAAATTAACTGCAGGAGCCACAGTACCAATCTAGGTGCTTGCATCTGCGTCATCAAATGCCAGGTCTGCTTTTCTCCCTTACCCCTGCCTCTGGCTGGACGCTGGTGTCATGCCCAGCTTTCTGTAATTAGAGGTCACAGCCATGAAGTACATTCTGATGTGTCTCAACCATCAGTGAAAGATCAGTCTCGCACTGACCGCAGCATTAGTAATGTAAGTTCGCACCGCTTCGTTGTTGGATCCTGAGCTCTGCAGGCGCTTGTATTTCTTTTCCACACAAAGTTGGAGGACAGAAGACAAGAAGAAGAGAAGAGAGGAAATGACACATTTGCTAAACAGAATATTGCCCCTGGGACCGATAACCTTAGACAGAAATCCAGGATGTTGAAGGTGTAGCTGAGACTGGACAAGTACCTTAACATTAAACAGGAGAGGAAGTGGCAGCCTGTTAAAAAATCTGCAGTGCATCAAGAAAATTATGTGAAAACTGCAACAAACTCGCCATAAATTTAATAACACTTGGCTCTTTTATGTCTCAGGAGGGAAGAGGGAAATTCTGCACAATTATTCAGTGTATATATGCATGTACACGTCTCTGTTTATGGGTACATATCCTTGGAAACGCATCCTTAGAAATGTAGCTAAAATAAAAGCTTTAGATTCTGATCAGACCTAGAAAACAAAGAGGACATGGATAACCGTGTTGAGGGAGCACAAAGGGGCACTGCTCGCCAAGAAGCCATCAGATTTGGTTCCAGTATTGGGTGTGCCATGAAATTCTGGAGCCAAGCACATTAGTTTCATCACATTTTTGCATTAATCACATTCTTTCACAGCCTTCACGGTTTGATTGCCTGGTGTTTCCAAATTTCTCTGCCCTACAGCAGATTTGTCAATGACTTAATCAAAGCACTGTGCATGGTAGCGCCAGTGAAGCAACAGTCTCGCCCTTTTATCTGTTCCGTGTTGCAGTTCATCTAGTTTTAATCCTCTGGTCTTGGAAGCTGTGTGAGGTTTTTGTTGATTCTTTTGTATTCTTTGTTGCCGTTTTTCATAAGAATTTCATGTTTAAGACAAGTTAGTGATGATACAGCCAGGGTGCGCATGGAGGTCTGTGGCCAAAAGCTGTACCTGCAGGGAGATTTTTGCATCCTATTTCAGACCATTGATGTCATTCAGAATTAGGCGGAGAAGCTGATACTACTTCTGCCTTTGGGGAAATGCCTCCTCCTGGTCAGAGGCTAGTGACAGCGTCCAGTTCTCGACTCGCTGAGAACAAGAGCTGTTTGTTCAAGTCCTACTCAGCCTGGACTGGAGTCAGGTACTAGAGCTTTTGACCTCTGTCAGATATTAAAGTTTTTATATCAGAATCTAGGATAGCGGAGAGTCAGTGGTGTGGCAGCCAAAGGCTGGGAGCATGTTCTCTCTTGGCTGTGTGTGCCTGAAGAACTGAAAGTGATGTGGCAGATGGCTGGCGGGGAGAGAGGCATTGGTCTGAGAGTCCGAGCCAGACAAATACATCAGACTGTTTTTTCTGAAACAGAGATCCCCTGACTGGGATGAGCTGGGAGTTTGCTCACATTTCTTGCATCCATAATTCACTCAGCTTGCACTTCCTTTCCTATTGCATCATCCCACAGTCACTCCAGCTTTCAGCAAGTGTTCAGCAGGCATCTGGGGCAGGGACAGGCTCCTGGTACCAGACTGTGTCACCTCCGTGAGGGGCAGGATGCTGAGGTCTGGGCTGCGGAGAGGTGGCTGCTCCTCTCCTGGTCTTGAAGGATACCTCTATGAACCCCGAGCTTCATGACTGGCTTTAGAGGTGGCTTTTCCTAATGTTGTGACTGTGCTTGCGCTGGTGCTTATGGATGAAAAAATACCTCTTCAGGGTGGCCATACAGCTCTGAGAGGTTTATGGAAACGCGGTTAACTTGTTCTAAAGTAGCTGGTCTGTGAACTAATTGAGACTGAAGTTAACCCATCTGAACATGCATGAAAGGTAGATACTCACTGCAGATACTCTCAGGATTTGGGGTTTTTTCCAACATCACCAACTGAGTTGAGACTATAAATAACTAATTAATCAGCCTGACTTCAGCATTCAGGGCTTTGGATTTTTTATTTAGTTCTGATATATTTGTCATCTGCCTTTACGCTGGGACATCCGTGACCTGTCTGGACTATCACTGCTGGCTTCTCAGGCCACAGTTTGGCAGTCCTTGAGACTGAAGCAGACGAGCCTGGAAGGGCTGGATGCGTGATTCGTGACCCCAGCAAGATGGTTCCTCTCTCCTTCCAGGCTAGGAGATGGATGCCTTATCTTAGCAGTCTAAGCATGGTCAAGGAGCACAGGGAGGGCTGTAAAGCCTCCACGGAAACCTCCTGCTGCTGATGGCAGACCTGTGATAATCTGACTGTCGGCAGTGTTCTTACTGGTTGTCTGAATCAAAAGAGTCATCATGTGTGTTGCTTCTGTGTGAATACAACCTTTTGGGACATTTGTGCAAAATGAATAGCAATAATACATGAAAATTCTGCGGGAATGTTGTCTGAGACACCTGTAAGTCATTTCAGGATGCCTGGTATGAAGAATGGGCCTCAATTTGGCATTGCTTTCAATCCCCCACCCACCCCTTGTGCCCCGTTAGTCTTGCTTCGAGATCGCTCTGAAAGATTAGCAGATGTCCTTAGAGGCATCTGGTGGTAAAAGCAGAATGCAGTGGCAGAATCCAGCACAGCAGAATTCTGTGTATAAACTCCATATGATCAGCAAATTGTGGGCCAGCTCATGTTGGGGGTTTCTCCAATTCATCCCCTTTTGGCTTTCTCATCCTTCAGCTGGTAAAGTATGAGTTTCAAGCCCACAGCTGGTGCTATGTTGCAATCCTTGTTTGAGGTCCACTATAATTAAGAGCTATCTTGCTTTTGGAAAAAAGCTTTTTTCATTCCTCTGCTGCTTGGAAACTGATTGCTCCTGCTTGTGCCGCCTGCACACAGCCACAGCTGGGGAAGCTGGAGGTTTCACGTGGCACCCATCAGACTTAACACCTTTGGGCATATGCAACACTTGCCTCTCCCTGGAGTCACCAGTTCTGTTTTGTGTAAGTGAAACAGTCTGGGGCTCTTGGAGGTGACCTGAAACCGCATCCCTGTGTTGACATAGCTGGAGAGGGCATTAAACACTTGTAGCCAAGATTTAATAAGTTTAAATAGCAATAATTGGCATTAATATGATTTCAAGAATTGAGTTGTTGGGTATTTTTATCTGGACTTAAATTTATGTTAAATTTTAGTAATTGTGTTTAAGGGTTTTTTTATAGTTAATCTTAAAAGATCAATCGTACAAAAATGCTACATGGGATGATTTTTACTATTTGCTGTCATTGTCAGAGCTACAAAGTGACCCTCAGTGGAAACTGAAGCTTGCCAGCTTAGTTCCAACTGACCTCCTTGTGAAAAGTAGCTTAGATTCTTAAAGAGTTTAGTTTTAGTAATGCAGATGTCCAGTTTTTCTGGAATAGTACTCACATGTTACTATAATTGGCTGTGGTTTTTCATTAAAAAGAGAATACAACAGCAGGTGCGAGATAGGTGCTTATATCCCACTGGCCACTCAGACTTTGAGTACAGAATCACGGAATGGTCGGGGTTGGAAGGGACCTCTGTGGGTCACCCAGTCCAACCCTCCCGCCAAAGCAGGGTCACCTACAGCTGGCTGCAGAGGACCTTGTCCAGGCGGGTACCTCCCATTCCCATCAGCGGCATAGCCAGTATCAGCCACCTACTCGGTTTTGCATCTCCTCACCCAGACGCATCTTGCAACCCTTTCATTACCATTCTACGCATGGCTTGCATGTGAGAATTGCACCTTTCCACTTGCTCTTTTATCTGTAGTGGCCTTTATGTCCCTAGGGGAGCTGTTCCCATGCCTGCATGGGCCGCTCCTTACGAAACGTGGTTTCCCTCGCGCATTTTACCTACTGTAGGAAGCCCCTTTGCCGAAAGAACAAAACGAGCAACCATTTTTCACCGGGTGCAGTCTTTCAGCTGCGTTTGGAGATCTCACAGTAAAATAATGGCGCTAGCTGAAACGGAGCATTGATGGTAATCCAGTATGAACTGGACTGCTAGCAGTAGTGGAAACTAACTTGAGGAAAGCTAAACCAAATAGCGTCCTGCCCCGCTACGAGCTGGGTGCTGAACCAGGTTCAGCAACTGCAGAACCTCTCTGAGGACGCCCTGGGCACGCCAGCCTTCATTGTCTGTGCTTCCTTCGGGCTTTGTCTCCCCTCGTAGCATCCGGCTGCGGTAACCGTCAGGCTCGACACCAGAGCACCTGCTCAGGCGGAGGTCCCCCTTCCCCGGCGTTCCACACGGCTGGCAAACAGGTCATAGCCGTTGCGGATGTGGCTGGGATGGCTCCTGCGCGCCCGTGTGACGGCGGGGAGCCCGGCCCCGCCGCCCCGGCCCCGGCGAGGAGTTTCCGCCCGCCCCGCCGGGCCCCTGCTGAGGGGGAGCCAAC
>Ga0065711_1032130_pt1 | contig 27947 bp, 28 predicted proteins | sample Hoacrofraction12_FD_59098 | JGI IMG/M metagenome (GOLD analysis project Ga0065711, IMG submission 59098) | Hoatzin crop microbial communities from Cojedes, Venezuela - Epithelial fraction 12 v2 (version 2) | ecosystem: Host-associated > Birds > Digestive system > Esophagus > Crop | place...
AGGTCCTGTGCAGCCTGCTGTAGGTGACCCTGCTTCGGCAGGAGGGTTGGACTAGATGACCCACAGAGGTCCCTTCCAACCCCTACCATTCTGTGATTCTGTGATTCTATGCGTCCACCAGTGCAACTGTCTACCTTAAGAGCAACACGTGATAGTGCTTTTGGACAATGGGCAGTCTTGGGCTTTTGGACAATCTTGTTGCCTAAGACCAGTATGAGGTGAATTAAGATGACAGAAAAGCCCCGTTCCACTTCCACTCCCTTAGCTCTTTCCAGTCTGAGATCATTAGAGGAAGACAGCCTCACGTTAGTGCAGAGCCTTTCACTAACATAGCACAAAATGCAATCCATTCTGATAGTTTACATTAAATACTTCTAGACGTCTTTCTCTTGCAGAGAATGTAGAAATCAGTTTGGGGTGTGATGGTCATATGTGAAAGATTGGGGGTCTTTGGGGGGTTACAGATGAAATGTTCAATTAGTAATATAACCAGTCACAATAAATATAAATACTTTTCTGATAAAAATAATAAACTCTTACCTACACACAGTTATTGTAACAAGAATCAAACTGAATGTGAATCAATGTGCATTCTGCAGTGGAAGCCTTAACCAAAATATGTTCTTCTTCTTCTTGACTTTGTTGACCAGAAAATTCCCTGTGCTGGGAATCTTATTAATAAGTTGGGGGAACTCTGTGATTCTCTGTTTGAAGTGATGACACAGCACAAACCTAAGGAGAAGAGACCAAACCGAAGTGTTACAACCATCCCGCTCTCGGACCTGGGGAATAGATGACAGGTAAATAGCTTCCTGCCCATGGATTCAGTGCAACTCAAGAGCTGCTCTATGTTAAGCAAGAAGAATGGGCCCTGGGAGGCAACCTACCAGCCAGGACTGGGAGGTGGCATTGCTCTCCGACTGGCTTTCGGGGTTTTGTCTTCTCTTTGGGATGATGAACTTGGCAATTAAATTTAAACAAACTTTTCTCTAACCTTAAATGCAAGTAAACTGAGGAAAGAAATCTTTATTTCTTCTCCCAAAATGGGAACAAGTCTTGAAGAACAAGAGTCTTCATGTCACTAAACTTTGAGGTCAGTCTGAAGTGACCTTTCAGTTTCTCCATCCAACTGAATAAAATACTTCTTCTCACAGCTTTAATGAAAAGACTAAATTTGTTTGACCAGAACTTTTTTGCTCTTTTTTCTGTTTTCCTCTTACTTCAAATTTCCAAAACTACATTCTATTTGCATATAAATGCACTATGTGTGTGTATGGGTGTGTGTGTATATATATATATAGCAATGAGTATATATAAAAACAACTGAGCTTTATTTCTAAATATTTTTCTTTTAAAAGAAAGCTACTTTTGAATCATACATAGAGATATTTATGGTGCTATATTTGGGAAGGACTTAGATGTAAAATATTTAGTTATGAATCCAATTAAAAGTGGTTGGCAATCTATATGAGCTGCCATTTACAGAAAGACTTTACTTCTACTGAATTTGTCTCTGGGTTACAGCAGTGCACGAATACCCCAAGAAGGACCCAGGAGTTTATGTATAAAACAAAAGATGAGGCAGGTGCTTTTGACCCCACTGATTTTTTTTTCCCCCAGCTGGTCTAAGACTTGTCTCAAAAATTGTGCAGGAAATTTTTCAGGGAATCTTTTTATACAGATTCATAACAGAAATGTTTCACTTGGAGTAGGGAGAATTTTCTGGAACATTATCCCCCTGGCTTTCTCCTACTTGCTTTGTGGCATTATTTTTACGTTCAGCCTCTAGTTATGACAACTGAATGACTACAACTACCCTAACTGCTAAAACATAAACCCTGCTTGATATAACATTATCATATTGCTTAGATTTTCGTTGTAAGTTAATTTGCATTTTATCTAGAATTGAAGTGACTGAGAGTACACTAAGTTAACTGGAAGTAATAAAATAAACATAAAATCCCTATGGTAAAATAGATTATTGGAAGTATTTGAAAAAAATATTATTTATTAAAACTTGAATAACCATGTTAGAAACTGTTACTGAAATAATCTTCTTGCATATCTTTAAATTGGAAGTTATTATTTCCACATTAAATTTTCAATACTTTGTTTCCTTTTGTCTTTCAAGTAAAAACACACTTTAAATAAAAGTAGTTTTAAATGGAGATGTATTAGAAAGGCATATATTAAATTTTATTTATTGATCCATTTACTTAAAATTTGTTGTTTGTCTGTCTAGCCAGTCAGTGTGACAGCTAAAGATAAGGATGAGGATCAGATAAATCTATTTAATAACAGTTGAGCTTTTCACTGAAATGTTGTTTGCCTGTGTTTGTGATTATGGAAATGGATTTTTCACTCTAAAACTCTAGACACTAAGAAAGGTTATCGGAGAACGTTAGATCTTTCAAAAAGATGTTTCTCCATCATTTTATGAAACACCTCATCTCTTAGCAGGCCTAACCAGTAGCTACTTCAAAGTTGCTTGAGCTCATCAACAGAGACCTCCATTGTTTTTCCCAGACCCCGGCTAGCTGGGCTGGGCTCCAAACACCTGGCTGGCAGAGGAGTTGGGCAGCGGGATGCCTGGGGCAGCGGGATGGATGCCTGGGGAGCAGGATACCTGGGGGAGCAGGATGCCTGGGGGAGTGGGATGTATGCCCAGGGCAGCGGGATGCCTGGGGGAGCGGGATGGATGGCTGGGGGAGAGGGATGGATGCCTGGGGGAGCGGAATGTCTGGGGGATCAGGACAGATGGCCCGGGGGCAGGCCGCCGGCAGGTCCCCTGCTGAGCACCACAAGAGGGTGCGAGTGCCCTGCGCAGCCTCCTCACTGCGAGGAGCATTTGTTTTTGTGAATGACATCAGCAGAGAAAGGCTTTTCTGTAACATCGAGACTGAGGTCCAGGGAAAGGAGTCAAATTAGAGGGTCTAAGCCTCAGCTTGTTCCCTCATTGTTGATGAGGCGAGGTTGGTCAGCACCAGCTGTGGGCTGCTCCTGGATGGGCGAATGTGTCCTCAAGGGAGAAGCTCTGCTTCTGGATCGCATAACCCAGCCCCTTATAAGGCGACAGTGGGAAAACCCCTGAAGCTTAGTGTGTCACTGCGAATAGGAAAAATGGCTTGAACTGAATCACTTTCTAGGACTTTCTCGTACTGGAGGAAGTACCTAGTGGGTGTGTAAACATGTCGAGGAAGTAAATTTCAACCCGCAGTAGTAAAGGAGAGCTACCCTAGGGCCAGACAGCAAGAGGTAACACTGATGGCAAAAATGTTCCCTACTCAGGGCTTCAACAGTTTCTCAGTTGTTCCTCAGTTTCCTGATTATTTCACACAGCAGTAGTTAGAAGTGGCTGCCAAGCTGAGAGGCATTATTTAAAGATACTGTGTGCTCTTCTTCAGCTGCTTGCTCTTCACAGCAGCGGCCTTTAGGGGCTACTGCAGTACACGGCAGGCAGTGGGTGATTCAGATCTGCTTTTCTGATGTTATGGGAAACTAACACCGAAATAAATTTTCTACACTCCTCATTTTTTAAGCACTTGGGGTTTTAGTTTCTTTTTTTTTTTTTTGTTTTGGTTTTGTGTTTGTGTTTGGTTTCTTTTTTTTTTAAATTAGGGATAGTTTTTCAGCTTTATAAGCACTTTGCTTTCTCAGGCCACCTTTCAGTTCTAGTGTTTTTATGAGGTAAATTTCAAAGTTTGTTCCTGCGGGTTTTAGCGTTGATAAAGCCAGCAGTAAATCAAGCTGGAAGTCCCAGCGATAGGCAAGGATAAAGCAGAGCCAATATTCCTTCCAAGCTTTAAATACATCATACTTATTTACGCATTTATGCAGGTTTCCCAGAGAAGTTTCTTCATATCTGGTCTGTGGAAAAGGTTTTTCTCTATCTGTGCTTAAACACCCCAGTGCAATTTTTCTGTGAAAGTTTCTGGAATTTAGTAATCCAATATTGGAATCTGATTATATAAATTTTTTTCTATAAGAATTGCATTTGAAGTGTAACTCCTACAATATGATGACAAATGAAGAGTAAAACCAGAACAGATACAAAAGTCTTCTGAAGTACTGATAAATCGGTAAGTAGGAAATGTAACAATAGTGAAATATTGTTAGTCTGTGAATCTAAAAAGCAAAGGAAGTGCAAGTACTTAATGTGGCATACTTGGGAGGGACAAATTTTAATCCAGGAAGAAAACCAGCTCTTTAAGTGCTCTGATTTTACTTCTAATGGAGAGAGTAAAATATTTCTTAAGAAAACAAAAAGAGAAGTTAATAATTTCTAGAGATTTGGGAAGAGTCTGAAGATGGCTACAGCTGTTCTAACTGCAGTTGACATTTTATCTGATGATAAATCCTGCTGCTTAGTTTGCTCAGTAAATACACAGAAGGAAGGATTTTCCTTGTTGATACAAGAAAAACTCAGAAAAATGAAGAAACCGTGTAATGCAGATTCAGAAACTGGTAGTATTTCCTTTTGAACAAATGGAACAGTTCATTTCAGTGTTGAAGTTTCTACATGAAACAAATACTGAACCCGTTAAAGACTTGATCATGGTCACTTGACTAGCCACAAAAATAGAAACATCCATCCCGATCATCGTAATGCTCTTACGTACCTTCTATGGGCATTTTCTAGTGAATGTAATATTGTCAATTTTCTCTGTTTTTGGGCTTAGAAGATCCCACAAAACAAAATGTTACCTAAAGCCGAGGCCTGTATGTAAATGGATGAGTAATCAGTTTTTCAGAATTTGGAGGTTTTTTAAATAACTGTAAATACAGTTTTAAAAATTTCAGGCATCTTTCGTCCCAAATATTGCATTTGCGCCACTTTCAGTATGTATCTACCAGCACTAGCTGTTAATTTTTGATATGATATTTTGCTTGGATTACCTTGATTGAGTATTTTATTCATAGACCCTTTGTGATACTCTAGAGTACCCTCAGGGCTTGCAAAGTGATGAGATTCTCCATACTGACAAATGCAGACCTCGCTATATGTTTTCCATTAAATTACTCATAATCTTAGACATCTGGAAAATATTTACTGGTTGAAGAAGTGTGGGGTAAGACTACACGCATAACCACAAAAAATGCCCCATCTTACGTGTGGAAATAAAGACAATGATGACACAGTTCCTTTTCCAAAGATGTTTTAGGTATTTGGCATAATTTTACTGCCCATTACAATACAAAAAAAATTACATGACATGATGACTGCTTATTCAGAATTCTCTAAAGAAATAATTATTTTCACCGCAGAGGTTTTACTTAGTTCAAGTCAGTTAGACCTCTCATATAGTTCGGTCCTGGATGAGTGTGTGGCTGTGTGTATGTGTACAAAAGTATCGAACATGCATGCATTTCACTGCTTGATCTTGTCATTACACCACCAACAGAAGATTAAGGCTATTTTGCCATACATTTGGAAAAGTTATGCACATATGCGGACATATAGGCATAGACATGTAACATGTAGTTGGATGAATATTCACTCTTTTTGTGTATCCTGGCTATAGGGGTACATTAGCACCAAAGTGCTCATCTGTATGTAGGTTTTTTAACATCTAGAAATGTGATAAATTCACATACTGCTGTAGTTATATCCTTCATTTCCGTTTATTTGAGAAAGTAACTTCCTTACACATGTTCTTCCTCCTTGTAACACATGAAGAATTCTTCCTCCTTGTAACTCTGCTTGTCTGTTACTTTGGTGTAATTTCTCCAATTGTTGTGAGGTATGTTCTTCTTTTTAACATTTTCCGGCTTGTTTGCTTCCTTCCTTCCTTCAGGTGACTCAGTGCTTTTGTCTAATTTTTGTTAGTGCTCTACCACTCTCCACCCGTATCATTTATAGCCTCAATTTCTAGCAGTGCTTTTTTAAAGCTGTTGAAACAGTGGAAACTTAAAAGCAGCTATCATTTTGTGAAAAGAAAGATCTATAATAAATATGTTTATAAATCAGTTGCTTTTCTATTAATGCTTCAAAATGCACATGAATTGACACATTCCAGTTTTACATACGAGGAATCATGGTGGATTATTTTTTAATTCTGTGACATCCTTGTCCTGATGGGGATGTTATACTGGGAGAAAATACTCTGGCAACCAGGCATATAATTCCTTTCAATAAACTTGAAAAAAATAACAGGCAAGCTGAGAGTGGAAGAGAAAGTGATTCAAGTGATTTGGATCACTGAATTTAGAGAAGTCAGACACCTAGAAACAAGGATTTATGGCTTACGTACAGACAGAAATGGAAAAAAATGGAAGTAGTGGTAAGAGTGGCACCGAAAAAATGGGGCTTGTGGTGAGTAACCAGCACTGCAGTGGAGAAAGGATTAATGTGATCTTTAGAAGCACAGGCAGGTGAATAATGTATCAACTGGGAAACTTTCTGGCTTATGTTTGGCTTTTACTTTTGCATAACCGGCCTTCTATCTCCGGTTTTGATATCCACGTTCAAAGAAGGCCATTGGTAACTAAGGAAAACCATAAGAATTATTAAAGAATTGGAAAACATGTTTTATAACGGCAAGTTTGAGTGCGCCTATCAAGCTGTTCTTGTTCTTATCACTGAAATAAAAAAACTATGGAAAGGATAAATATAAATGGAAGATCTTGGAAGGTATATGGGGAACCACTTGAAGTGGCCCACACTTTGGTTGCTTGTACAAGACAGAATTTTATAGCCGATATACCACCAACATTTTCAACAGTACTACAATTTTCTACAGGGCCCCAGAGCTTTGAAGAGCACTGAGGCGTGCCCAGAATACTGCTAGAAGCTCCCTCCACTGCCCCTTGAACTAGTGATGGCTGCAGGTGCTTTGGAGCAGACAGTGTTTGGCAATCTTGCCTTATTCCAGCTTTATTTACATCAGTGAAGTTGACAGCTTCTCAGAGGTGGCCACTCTGAGATGACAGCTTGATAAAATTATTAAGAAAGACCTGCCTCCTGTTTTAAAATTAACATGGGCTCTATCTCTGCTTCTTTGGACTCCATTTACTAGCTTTGTAATTTCTCGAGCTTTCTGAAAAGTAAAAATATTTTATACAAAAATGATTAATTTGGAAGAAGAAATAAACTCAGAGACACTTTCCATGTAATTCAGAACATTTTCTAAAATTTAAAACTTGCTTTAAATGAAACCAGGACTTTATACTATCTCCTCAACAGTTATTTGGCATGAGGTATGGCTCAGGAGACAGTTCATACACATGTTACGACTGAAGGAATAAGCTTTTGGGAGTCTCAAAAGTCAGAAACAGGCTGATTAAACAAGTGAAAACAGAATTCAGAAATGAGCAAATAGAAAATGAAGAAATGCATAATGAAAAAGTTTTACTTTCTGATTTCCTATGTAAAAAGCACCCTAAAATCTTTACCCTGCAGTCTGATATGTATGGGCATGACTTCACCCAGTATTTAAATGGCTATAGATGACACCCCCGATTTTATGTAATTTTGCACAAGGCAATGGCAAGATCCACTAAAGTTAAATTCTCCTCTGTCTCATTATGACAGAACTGCTAATGAAAGCAGTGGCAGTTTCATAGGAGCAAGGCAAAGAATATGGATTCTGAAAAGCTCCAGGACTATTAATTTAGGGATTGTTCTCAAAAGACTCCAGCCTCCATTGAGGCTTATAAGAACTTTGAGCACTCATCGGTTTGTTTTAAGTGCTCAGCATTAGACAAATCACAACAGCACTTTACTCAGCGAGAAATAGTAACGGGTATTTTGTGAGCAGTGGAATAAAACACCATCTTCTGAAATCTTTCAAAATTTTAACAGACAAGTGCGGTATGAGAGAATGTGGTACAATTCACTGTGAAATACTGTTGTCCTACCTTTAAGGAAGGATTGTAACAAAGCGTGCAAAAAGGCCTTTATTGTACTTACTTGGTGGTATTCCTTGCATTTAGTACATTTAAACATTCACTGAGGATATTCAATATTTTGACCATGAGGATGCTTCCTTAGGAAACATCTGGTGCTAACTACAACTGGAAACAGCTTTCTAGAACAGATGGACCACTGGTCTAGTACAATGATGTCTTTGTTCTCAGCGAGTAAATTTAGGCAGATGAAGGGGAAGGAAACAGACTACACACAGAGTGAGGTCAGAAAGCAGCGTGTCTCAGAAAAGCGTCCGCTTGTCGAACAGAAAATTGCTGTTGCAAGATATGAATCAAAGATAAATGAAAACAAGTAGAGGAGAAACAGTCTCCAGTTTTGTACTAACATATGTGTGAACAAAATGATTCCCATGCTGCTTTTGTGGGTCCCCATCATCTGCTTTGTGGGGGGTGATGCAAAGTTCTGTCATTAGTTCTCTTCACAACACAAAATCTAGTCCTGTCTGTGGCCACAGTTTCAACTACCATCTCTTTGTGGAAAACCTTTGGGCATATGTCTGTGCTGCAGCCTTGTCATTGTGAGTCTTGATGTATTTCTCCACCATTTCCGTTGGTAGCTTGGCTGTCAGTCTGAGGTCAGCATAACAAAAGCAGGGCTCTCAGTCCTACCCCGGACATAGCTAATGCACTTGTAAGGCCTTTGTCATCTCAGTTACAGTCACAGTTTCGTTCCATCAGGCGTTGGCTATGGAATTGTGCAGCACTCTTACTCATTTGCAGTGTTGCAGCCCCAGACAGATATTGAGCTTTACATTGACTTGAGCATGCTATTAGTCTGGGACAACTTACAGCTGATGGGGAGATGCAGGAAGCTGTTTTAACTTGGGGGGCCTTTGTAGAAGGGAACATTTTAGCTTGTTACTACTCTTTGTCTTTATCTACTCTCTTCCCTGGGAGCATAAAAAAGAATCTGCCGCTAACCTCTTCTATTTGATTTTTATAAAAATGTCTGTGTTTTATGGAGAGTTTGAAAAGATGTTACAGGTTGAAAAATTGTTGAATGAACTGTGTTCTGCTGTTAAAGGGGGTCCAAAAGACAATTCTGAGAGCTGCTTATTTCTTTTCCTGAGTCTCTGCTGCAAACAGCACGTTCTCAGGTAGTGACTAGTGAAAAAATCTATACCTGAGCTTAGAGCAGTTACACTACATCACTATTTGCTATATTAACATACTGAGGAAGCATCAGAGAAAAAAGCTTTTACAAGAGAGGAGAGGCCTCCATATTTAAATGCCTGTGCTATTCTCAGCTTGTGTTCAGCAAGTCTAAGATTTCCAACAGCCAATGTCTGTTGCTTTACATTTTCTTTTTCAAAAGTGAAGTATTGCAATATTTCTCAGTGGTCTCCTTTATCACCTGGTTCTCAAAGTCATTTCAGGGTTTGCTCTCTGCACTGTTGTCCTTGGTCTTTTATCTCCTGCGGTCTAATCTACTGGCTCTTCCGTGGCCTGCTTTTTTTCTGATGTTTCAGGCAAAGAGCAAAGACAGGTATCTTTTTTATTCTTTTGTGGGAGAGGTTGTTGTGCCTCCCACTCTGTGTACTAGACTGCCTTTCTTTAATTTAAGAATCAAGGAGCAACCTCCTAAGAAATTATCACTTTTTGGTGTCAATCTGCAATGATATAGATGTAGTTTAGATGCAAAAACTTTAGCTCAAGTGATTTTTTCTTGCAACATATATTCTGTTTGATCATTTCCCATAAAAAGGAATTTTGGGAAAATTTTTGATACTTCTGTTTTCATCACCAGTGACCATACAATCAAATAGTCTCATTCTAAGACTTACGCTAGGCATTTCAGATAAAAATGATGCAGTGACAAATGAAGATCTTGATTTCTTAGCTGTTTAACTGTCCATTCAACAGCTTAGCACCAACGGGAGGCTGCATATTCAGCAGCTGTATTCTGTAATAACTCTGTTGCTAGTTAGTGAGAATAATAATACTGAACCTGTTTGCAATTTTCCCAGCATATGGACATGGAATTTATGCCATGATTGGACCAAAAACCTGACCTAGATATATTACATGGTAAGTTCTTCTGTTTGGCATTTTCTGGATTTTGATCATAACTTTGGGTACAATATCTTGCTCTGATCTTTGTTCTACCTGTGTAGGTTTCTGTCCTTCTACAAAATACATGGAGTGACATTTAAGGTGGGATTCAGTTCTGCTGACATTATATTGTACATGTCTAGTTCTGAGACTGTCCTCTAGATTTCAAAGAAGAAATGGAAGAAACTGTCTTAATTCATGTAACCATTTAAAATATCTACTTTAAGGCAAGACAGTATGTCTAGAAGTAACTGTCTTTTGCGATGCCTACTTTTGAGCAGATTAATCTTACACAGAATGTCTGACATTTCCAGCAGCAGAAAAGATATTTTGTGAAACAACTACATACCTTATATTTTGGGGGAATTTTTTTTCCTTTACATTCAGCTTGTGCGATGGAACAATTTCTTTGCTGTATGCTTTGAGTTTTACCTGGCTATGTTCAACTAGGTGCTCCTTCAAACTTGCTGTTGTATCTTCAAGTGTCACATAGATCATGCATGAGTGACAAACTTCTGGGTTATTTTTGTTCAAGCTAATATTCCAGTCACTGGATGTAGCTGGCACTGTGTAGTGCCTGTGAATAATAAACTCTTCATGTTTGATTATCTCTGTGCAAAGTGCTGTAATTTTCGTTGTACAGAATGCATATTTTTCTCTCCTTTTTAAGTGCAACATGTTCTTTTCTGCAGGTTTTTTGAAGAAAGATTTTGTACTGTTAAAGTATAATAGCTGTGTCCCAAGTCAGGACACTGCTTATACTTTCATGAGAGTAAAATCCTCCAGTGATGGTTCTTCCTAGGCTTGATCTAGAATATGCTGTAAAGCTTTCAGTTTTATCTGCTGCCGCATTTCGCTGCACATCTGTGCTTTTTTGTCCTAGGTGCATGAGAAACAGTTTTATTTTACCTCAAAATACTTCAGACTGATCTAGTTATGTTCTAAAGTCTGGCAAGTTTTAGTCAGGTTTCTTAAAAGTGAATTATCATCTTTTTAAGCAGTTATTTCTTCAGCAAGTGTTTTCTGAGCTCCATTGCAATCTGGTCTCGTACAACAGATTCTAGAGTTCCTCCAAAACCTCATGTAACACTCAGCAGTCTCAGATCTACTATGATCATTTCAAAAGCATCTCCTTGCTGGATGCTTATATAAAATTGACATGGCTCAGAAGTCTCATGCGTTCTAACTGTGCAATATTCCTGACAATTTTTGGCACATTAATATGTTTTTCACTTAGCAGTACATTAATAAACAAGTATGGTAGCGCAATATTAAAAAGCCCCACTTTCATCCATTGTTTTGTTCAGAAGATCTCTGCTTGCTCTGCAGATAAATCAGATATTGGTTTTGAAACATTTTGCATTTGTCCAGCACGTATCTAGAGAATTCGAGCTGCAGCAGTAGCCTTAGCTGTATTTCACTCTCCGCATTGTGTTGGTTCTTGGTTTCTATACACATTTATACTTCATGGTTTTCCACTGACCACTCACTCGTGTAGGATTCTCCGATGACAGCTAATGAGAAATCTCACATGTTACTTCTAAGAATACAGAGCTTTTAATGTTCTGCCAGATAGGCTAAGCAACATTAGAGAGAAGGACATGGGAAGGAGTGGTGGTGATCTTTTCTGTGCAATGATACTACATGGAACAAACACTAACCGGTTTGAACCAGAGCATTTCAGTGGGTGACACATTTCAGCGTGGTAGGTACTGACTACCCAGCCAGTAGCTTTTTGAATCTACAATGTTCTTCAAGGGATGTTTTAACAGCCTTTGCAAGGAGCATCACCATTTTTTAGTGACAGTCATTAGCTTTCATGCCATGAAATTCAGACTGATTACTCATAAATGGTAGTACAATAGATTAGAAACAAGTATATGGTTTGAATATATGGAGTACAAAAGCTTCATGAGCCATATTTCATGCTTGGGTGATACAGGCTTGTGAAGGACGTGTTGAGACTGAGGAGACTGCCGATGAACTTTGATGACTGCCTTGGTAGGGGCCTCCACTGTGTTTCTTGCATCAGATCCCTTTTCCACAATTGTTCACAAAAGCACAAAAAGAGAATATTCTGTTCTCACACTGGAACTTCATCAATACTTAAAGGAAAATTTAAATGTCATTGTGTGAGGTTACTCTCTGTTGGTGACATGAAAATCTCAACTGACATTTAATCAATTTTTGGACTCTCAGATTTCAGGTACTATGTAAAACTCGTTTTGCAGCAGTTCCGAGTAACATACTGCTGAAGTCGCTCTGATCTGGAGTTATTTACACAAGAGTCAAGTCTGGACTTCTGTCAACATGTATTTTTAACCTTCTAAATTTTCTCTTGTTATTTTAATGCATATTATCAGATTACCTAAGAAATAACGCACATTCCAATTCCAGTCCCAGAATTACATGGTCTAATTTTGAAGCTGTAGAATTTACAGTGTCAGTGATTCCATTAGGCACAGCTGCCATTAAGTAACGAAGACTCCTCATGCCAAAATTTGTTTAAATGAACATAAATGTTAGGGGTAATAAATAACTTGTCCTGAAAGTCACTCTGTTCACCAGCCATATTCCCTTCTTGCCACTACAAAATGGAGTAGATCAGAGCACTTGACCTCTAATAATGCTGAGCAAGATGGAGCTACCATTACAGTGTTCAGTGAGATGGAAAACGTGTTCAGTATTTTGTTACTATTATGACCTATTCTGATCCGTTATATTGCAAACCTTGATTAGATCATGCTGGCATTTTTAGCTCACATAGTCTTATCATTAGAGGTATGGGAATTATGGTCTGTTGATGATCTCACATTTTGAAAGGCACTTCACCTCTACCAAAACAAACCAGCAAACAGTTTATATAGTAAACTTCAAATGTAGCAGAGGAAGGAAAGGTTAAAACATAAGGATGGATACCAATCCCACATATCCACTAATAATTTGCTTCTTAATTAGCTGTTAACATCAAGGTACTTTTCTGATTATGCTTTTAACCTGTGGGATTTCCTCCATTCCCAGGACAGCTGCTGACTTCTGCATGATATGTGGAAGGCAGCTGTGAGTCTTTGGCTATGCCGTGTCTCCCCAGCTAAGTACATTTCTTAGACTAAGAAAGCTTCCCGTGGTAGTCAAAGACCTCTGGTTAGATCATGACTGAAAATCAGGTTTCTTCCTAGAGTAGATAGCATGCAATTTAGTAACCATTATGAACGTTGAACCACTACTTCTACCTTGACTGTACACTGTGTATTAAAGAATTGGAAAATACCCAGCTACACCTCTTTAACACATTTTTATCTATATTTTACATTCCTGTTGTGCAACTTAACTCATAAAGTTTATATTTCCGTATGTAATTCTCAACTTCCATCTTCATCAGATGCCTGATAGTACCCGAACTCAAGGCCTCAGAGTGAATAACAGAATTAATTAGTGCAGGTCCTATGAAATCTGGGGTCTTTGGACTGTATGTGTCCCTCAAGATGTAAGACTCTCAAGGCGAGCTTAGCTGTTCCAAGGGCACAGTCAGCAGAACATGATTTTTTAGTTTTCACATGCGTGATATTCAAAGCTAAAGTGAAGGAAATTGTGTACTAAAAATAGCTCCATGGCTACTATTGCAGCTGTATTAGTGCAGTGCTGTCTGACCAAACCTGATCTACGGTTTCAAGAAATTCCCTATTACATGACTTTTGTAGGCAGGAATAGGAAAGAAAGAAATATGTTCACTGAAGTGGGAATTAATATAAGGTATCTTTTCTTGTTAGTTTTATTAGATGTTATATGTATTATTGAAAAAACCTCTAGGGGCTATCTGAAGTGGAATTTTCTGTTCCTTAATATCCTGCTGCAGGGTCTCTGTACTCTGGCAGGAAAAGGCTTGTCATGGAAGGGATATGTTCATTAGAATTTCATATTTATTGTGCTGAAGGAGCTGGAGACGTTCCCCTTTAATCAATATCCCTTCATCCCTTCATTGTTACAATACTGTTTAATATCTTCATTAACAGCATAGACAGTGTGATTGAGTGCACCGTCAGCACGTTTGTAGACGATGCCAAGCTGGATGGTGTGGTCAACACGCTGGAGGGAAAGGATGCCATCCAGAGGGACCTTGACAGGCTTCAGAGGTAGGCTCATGTGGACCTCATGAAGTTCAAAGAGGCAAAATGCAAGATCGAGCATCTGGGCTGGGGCAATCCCAAACATGGATGGGCAATGAGTGGACAGAGAGCAGCCCTGCTGAGAAGGACTTTGGGGTACTGGTGGATGAAAAGCTGGACATCAGCCACCAACGTACGCTCACAGCCCAGAAAGCTAATTGCATCCTGGGCTGCATCAAAAGCAGCGTGGCCAGCAGGTCGAGGGAGGTGATTCTGCCCCTCTACTCTGCTCTGATGAGACTCCACCTGGAGTCCTGTGTCCAGCTCTGGGGTCCCCAGCACAGCAAAAACATGGACTTGTCGGAGCAAATCCAGAGCAGGGCCAGGAAAATGGTCAGGGGCTGGAACACTTCTCCTATGAAGAAAGGCTAAGAGTTGGGGTTGTTCAGCCTAGAGGAGAGAAGGCTTTTGGGAGACCTTATAGCAGCCTTCCAGTCCCTGGAGAAGGCCTACAGCAAAGCTGGAGAGGGACTTTTTACAAGGACAGGACAAGTGGCAATGGCTTTAAACTGAAAAAAGGAAGATTTAGATTAGATATAGGAAGGAAGAAATTCTTGACTGTGAGGGTAGTGAGGCACTGGCACAGATGGCCCAGAGACGTTGTGGATGCTCCCTCCCTGGAAGTGTTCAAAGTCAGGCTGCACGGCGTTCTGAGCAACCTGATCTAGTGAAAGATGTCCCTGCCTATGGCAGGAGGACTGGACTAGATGATCTTTAAAGGTCCCTTCCAACACAAAGCATTTTATGACTCTATGATCAAGGCAGGTGACCATCAGCTCTCACTTTATTTTTCTGTATAACCAGAATGAAAGGCTTAGAGGAAGTCTAAGGAAAAATCCTGCATGAACAGAACAGGTAAGAGACAAAGATAGGAATGTCTTCTTCTGTGAATGGCAATGCAAACCTCTGTTTGCTCTTATACTTCTTGTTTCCTTCACCTTCTCAATAATGAGTGTTCCTGACCGTGGGAGTGGGGTTGGCTGTCCAAAGGAAAGCTTTTGGACTTTTATGGAGAGGAAATATGTAGATGGGCATGTCTGGAGAGTAGAAGCTAAGAAGAATGAAAGCCTCACACCTTCCTTTTGTCCACAGTCAAGTTCTCTTTAGTTGTTTCCTTTCTGCATCCCCTTTGTGGAGTGTTGGCGTGTTGTTCCTTCTCCACAAGAACAGAACAGAGCTCTTAAAGGGCTTGAAGAGCTCAACATTCTTCACCTGTTTTTTTCAGCTTGCTTTATCCTCTTCTTCGGTATTCAAGAAACCCCCAGAGCTGTCTATCCCCAGCATCCTCATGCTCCTCTGCTAATGCCTCTTCTCATCCCATCAGCTCAGCTAACAATAGCAAAGGAGCAGAGAAAAGGAGGAATAATCTCATGGCACACGAACAGGAACCAGTGCCACACAGTGGAAAGCTGCTTGTGAAACTGGACTGACAAGGGTTTGTGCAGGGAAGAATTAGTGAATTGTCTAGGTAGTGAGGAAGGGCAAAATAATTACTTGGTATTTCTTTGTTGGATTTTTAGGTACATTCACAAATATTTAGGCATAGCTAGCAAAGAGAATTGAGGAGGGAAGGAAACAGAAATGAAAGATAGTAATTGTTTCCTTCTTCCTCCATTCCTTTAATGTATCTCACCTAAATCTGCTTGATATTTTCCAAAATTTTTATTCTTCACTCACTTCTTCCTTGCCTTGGTCATTATGGGTAGGCTATAGGCAGAACAATGTCTCTCAAATCATAGAATCATAGAATCACAGAATGGTTTGGGTTGGAAGGGACCTTAAAGGTCACCTAGTTCCAACCCCCCCTGCCATGGGCATGGACACCGTCCACTAGACCAGGTTGCTCAAAGCCCCATCCAGCCTGGCCTTGAACACTTCCAGGGAGGGGGCAGCCACAACTTCTCTGGCCAATGTTTGAAAAGAAGTTATTTTCCTTGAGTCTTGCTGCCGGTCTCTTGCGCGTGAGACCCTGGACTTCAATCCACACTGCACATGTTTCTTTTTTAAAAATTCTCCACGATCAAAAAAAATGTTGATTTACAATTAGTAACTTTACTTTTAGCATGAAACTTGAATTCCCATTCTCCATCTAAAAAAGTCAATTAAGCTGTCAGTTGCCACTTCTCAGACAAAATGGCAGCAGTTCAATTTCTTCAGGTCTGGGGAATATGCAATAGCTGTAATTACTGGCTACAAGTGTTTACATCAGCCAAAAAACTATTAGCCTCCTTTAATTGCTGGTAGCAACTCTGTTTCCCCATTGCAGACAATTAATACAGTCTGTTCTCGCCCCACAGCAGTCTGTGACCCACTTTGAACTTTTTCATGGGCCCTTAGGGGCCATGTTTGTGAAACACAGATACTGAAAGAACTCGAAGTGGTATTATGGAACAGAAAAGAAAATTCTCTGCAGTGTGCTCATGCAAAGAAAGATGTATCCCAAACTGCTGAAACACTTCCCTCGTTTTCACCAACTAGAATGAGGACAGTCCAAATAAGAGCTTCAAAATCTTCTCCCTAGGCATGACTGGAGGACCCAGGACTGTGTGTGATGTGTCAGAACTTCTTTTTCCTCAGCTCTCATGCTAACATGACCATCAGTTGTATTTGTATGATATTGTGTGGTTAAATACATTGCTGCTGCTTCTTTTTTTTTTCATTTCTTTTTTTTTTTCTTTTCTTGACTATGTTGTCTGAACTGGGACGCTTTGCAAACTGTCATGTAATTCAATAATGAATGGGTAGCCAGTGGTGACAGGATGATGCGGGTCCTGTCAACATATATTTGACTTGGCTGAATATGCTGGTGGAGGGAGGGTGAAATCAAACTGGTTTTAATCTGGTTTTCTTCCGTCAGTTAGCTGCTATCTGTCAATATGCTGTCCTCTGTAACACCTCACTATCAGCAACGTACTAAGCTCCACCTCCTCTTTCCCAAACTATGAAATACTTTTGTTTGGACTGTATGGATGACATTTTTGTCTGGAGTAGGGCACAAACTAAAATTTTTCATTTATGATTCATTTGTTCTAAGAGCTGATATTGTACTGCAATTATTGCTCTTTGATGCCCTTCTGAGGGGTAACGGAGGTAATGGGAATATACCATGGGGTTTTTTAATGACAGTTTGGTGAATAGCTTCTAATTCCCAGTCCCTTTTTGGGTTAGCTTTAGTTTGCTGGAGCCTGTTTAAAAGTAATGTATATAAATGTAAACCAACAATATCCATGTTCTTTTATATCATAATTGTCTCACAGGCAGACATCAGTCTGTGCTCCTTATTTCAAACCTTTGATAGTAAGGCAACGTAGACATAAATGTGACTAGATCTCTTACTGCTTTCCCGTTTCTGTCTAGCTTTCCATCTGGAAAAACATTCAATAATCAATTTTCAAAACAGTTGTTGAAAGTCTCCCTTGATTCCCTTTTACAGGTGAGAGAACTTAAAGATGACCTCGTCAGGCTGAAGTATCCTGGGGCTGCTATCAAAAAAATCATCTGATGCAGCAAAGTGCCAAAGTCTTTTGGCTACACATAGGGAGAATCTTTTGTTTTTCTTGCAAGTGCATAAGGGATTACTGGCCCAGGCTTGAGAACCTGGGAGGGAGAATGTCTATATGCTGGAGAAATGTCAAAATATAAGCAAATCCCCATACAACATACTGTAGATTCCTGGTTACTGTTACTGGCTGCTACTGAAGCTCATTTTATTTCACTACAACCTAGAAATGATTCCAGCAATAATCTAATACCTCGTCCTCCACCATGCATATCCACCCTGGAACTCAAAGCAAACCATTTTGTGTTCTGCAACGGTACGTAAAGACCATTTCCCAGAGGCTTGAACTATTATATACCCTATTATGTAATGGTCTATGATACATGAATCAGATCCTGAGTGGGAGAAATCTCCAATGCAAATGAATTTCAAAAAGGATATTTATATTCAGTTGTGAAATTCCTGCTTAATGTTTATGTATTGGACTTGCTGTATTGTGATTTAGTTGCAGCAATACACTCCAGCTTCTGAGGAAAGCTCATGATATAGCTAGTGCTGTCATGGATGGATCTTTAGTGAACTTTCCCATCCCTCTTGCTGAAGTAGAAGGAAGTAACGAGACTTTTCTTTTCCAGGGTGGGTTTCTTTTCCTCATCCTGAAATTAAAACTTCCATCATTGAAGCTTTCTTAAAGACTGTGAATTATAATGAATTATAAGACTCTCCTTTGCTGCTTTGAAATAAAAAAATCGATGTATGAGGTGAACAAAAAAACCTTTCCTTTAATTCCAAAGTTTACACTGAATTTTATGGACCCTTGCTTTTTCGAAAAAAGCAACCAAGAGTTATCAGAGCAATGAAGGCTCTGCTAAGACACATAGAGGATGGGCAACAGTGGGAAGGAAGGCAGAACTGGGGCAACATACTGGTGGGGTTCCTGGGAGCCACTCAGCCTGCGATTCAGGCACCATGAGACTGTTCTCAGCATTAATTTAAAGGCTATAAGGCCAAGATGTTGAACACTGTGGAAGCTTTCAAGTAGCAACAGTGAGGTGGAAATGGGTATAATGCTTTATCGTGTGGAACTGGAAAGATCAGCTAAGTTTTAGAAGTTTCCCCATATAAAATCCTGGAAAGAAATGAAGCACCTCCTGCTTCATGCGAAGAGGCTAAAAGCATTTTCTCCAGCCCTGAACTGCCAGTAGGGAACCATAGCACAGTTCAGACATGACCCCTGAAACAAAAACTGAAAAGCTCATGAGTAACACTGAGCTGGGTTTCAAGAGACGACACGTGTTGTCCAGTTGTCCAGTAAAAGCAGTATTATTGCTGCTAGTAACAGGCTACAAGCTTTACCAACCGTGCAAAGCCCTCATCCTGGCCTATTGCATTCATTATCAAATTCTTACATGGACTTGCTCTGTCAGCTGGAGCTTGATACTAAGTGTATCTCATTATGATGTGGTTTTAAATGTGTGTTAATAGTAAAGGTCTTGAAAATATGAGCTGAGGTTGGAAACCAGTCTCAAGAGTACAAGCAACTCACTGGTAGTCAAGTACTGGATGCTGATGAGTATCCTTAAGAACTAGGAGAAACTACTTTAGGGATAACAAAGAAAAGAAGCAGCAGTGAAGCAAGAAAACATAGCTGAGCAGTAGGATAAGACATCTGATGCAGCCTGGGAAAGCAACACCCTTAAGCATAAGGCAGCACATAGATGAGGGCGTGGAAGTGCCTAGAAGCTCAAATGTCTTCTGAAGGGACAAGACATCAAGTGTGGGTGGGAGGTGGGGGAAATAATTCTGCTTTGACTGCCTAGAGCTGCTTGTGGGGTGGGCTGCCTGCTCTCTCTGCCTGCTTCTAGGTCCCTGGGTCTCCTTCTGTCTGCCTGCCCACCCCAAGAACCCTGACTCTTCAAGCATGATTTTGACCTGCCAGCTAATCGCTTGGGACTGTGTACAACAGCATGACGGTGCATCTGCATGTGTGTTGTTTCTCACAGATTCTGCTCTGCAATGCTCTAACTCCTCAACAGAGCATTACTGCATATAAACTTCATTTTGCTAGTAACTCTTAACTATGGTTTGGGACTGAACGTAAAGTCCATACAACAGAAACCACAATGGTGGCAGTGTGTGTACAGTACCTTTCAAAGCACTCTAGGTACTGTACATTTTCCCCTTTTGTTTTAATAAACCCTGAGGTTGTGTCTTTGCTGCTATGAAGGTGGGAATACTAAGAGGTTTGTTCTAACTCATCCCATCTATGCCATCAGTTCTGCAAGCTTCACCCTGAGTGTTCATTTGGTTAGCAGTCTGAAAAAGATCAGCATTGACAAGAAGACAATACTACTAAAAATATTTACCTAAGGCCTGTCTAACTTTTGGTAGATATGCTTGGATTTTATTCTTTTGTCTTCACTCGCTTTTGAAAATTTGTGTAGATAAACACAGGACCTGCTTATATATGCTATTACAGTACTTTAGGTGTCTGCATATGAGTATTTGGAACCCAGATTAAAAAGAATTTGACCTATCTTTTCTGGCTGTACTACACCTATTTTTGATTCATTTTTAATAATGTGAAGATCATTGCTCATTTCTGCTTGATTTTTTTTTTCTGTTTTTTTTTTTTGACTTGTGCCACTACTCAACAGTATCTAATTAAAAACAATGCTTACACAGAAAATGTATCTCTGATTCCCCTAAAAGGAATTTTTTGTTCTGAGACACCAGACAGTTTTGGAACCACAAGTTTTTGTGCAAAATGAGATTTGAAAATAAGTTATTTGTACAAATGACAGAAAACCTTCAAGTTTGAGAAACGGGTTCATAAGAAAGTGTTTTCAAGTAAATTGTTAAAAATAATACATTGTTCTAAAACTTTCATAAGAATGGAAACAGTTTGGATGGCCGCAATGCAAATAATTCAGATTAATATCTGACTGCTTCTTCAGTGGATGTGAACGGTGGGCATTTTTCCAGGTGGACAATATAGCAAATTTGGCATGTCTCTAATGAAAGGAAGTCATGAATAAATCCGAATAGCAGTTGTGGTAGAAGTTTAAAGACGAGGAAGGATAAGTTTATTAATAGCTTCAGTTCACAGTTAAAAAACATTGTAAATTGGATAAAGGATTTGCTTTCCAATAATGTCCTATGTGCTAACAGTAATCATCGCCATTTAAAAAAGTGCCAAGAGGAACTTAAAAGTTATTACACAGGTTTTTATCAGTAACAGGTTCTATTATTTTATTAGAAACACAGACTTCTTTACCTCCGTTAGGCTCCTGTCTGGAGAAGATTTGGATCAGACAGATGAGTAATCCTGATTCGTAGCAGTCTTGGGGTTGTGATTATAAAGGGATAACTAAGTGCTCCACCATTCAAGATTAGAGAAAAAAAGTAATTTATGTACATCTTCTAGTTCTATAATGTGTCAGTTCAAAAGGGAATCTGTTGTTCCGTTCCTGAAGGAAAACCTTTGTGTAGGTGATAACACTACATAAAGAAATCGGGTTTAGCTTCCAGAGTTAGTTCTTTGGCTGCTAATGAAAGGCATATGTAAATAATGAAGATTATTTTTTGCTTTGAGAAGTTAACATGACACTTGTGTCATATGTAATATACTTTGTACCTAATTGTTTTGAATTTCATTCAACTGTTCTCATGCTATGTGGCTTGCTGGCAGAGAGCCTAAGCAATGTGGTAAAACAATCATGTTCAATACCTAGGTACCAAAATTGGAGAAGCGCAGTCCAAATTTCTTACGTTTAAGGATGGAAAAAGTGTGTGGCATTATATATTAGGGTGTCTTCTAGCAAGATTGTGGTTTGGCTTCTACGTTCTCTCTATTGCTGGCTCAGTTGTTTGATTTTAAGATTTTATTTAAAAATAATTTTTACTGTATTTTAATTAGGTTGTTTAAAGATGTTTTTACTTTGTGCTCGAACTTTTAGGTGAGCTTCTTTTATAATAATTTTACATTTTAGTTTCTCAGTATTTATTTTAGCTTGCGTACTGTTAAGAACGTCAGTTTCCAGCAGCCAGTCCAAGTTTCCAGAAGTGTTCAATAGTTTCATGTGACACAATTTTTGGGTGACCTATCTGAGATACTTTGTTCTCAGAAACATTTAGGACCCTTAGCTGCTATTGAAACCAAGTATTAAGGAAGTGTGTTAGACGCAAGTGTGTCAGCTCACTCTGGATGTCAGAGGGGTTACTTTAATGAGTTGCTAAACACTAACCTACCCCAAATCCTGCTCCTGGCTGTGTGAAATTGATTCAAAATCATGATAATAGTTCACTACTTATGCAGCTCCCAAGAGTTTGGTCATACGTCAATAGATCATCTCAGCAAATAGAGAAGACTTGTTGGTTTGTTCCTCATCCTTTTATTTTTCCTTTCTTGTGTGCACATACTTACACCTGCATGCGTATCTATTAGAGATCAGTCAACGTTGGACTATTAACTGTTACTTAGATTATGGAACAGTCACTTGCTTTTAAAATTCATTGCCAGTAGAAGTAAGGAATGTGCCAACATTGGGGACTTTTAAATCTAAATTTAGAAGCTACTTATTTCATTCACCATTTTTAAAATATTTGTTTTGGGTCTAGCCTGTGGCTTGGCAGTTGTACATGGCATGCTTCAGTGTGAGGAAATCAAATTTCAGAAAGACTAGAATTTACTGGATCCCCAGAATTCAGTTTGAGAACTGAAATTGAGTTCTGACTTAGGATCCCCAGCTTGCTCTTTTCCTGGACTGCATCGAGTTTATGCAAGCTTGGGGTCTGGGGACAGCCCTGGAGAGGGGGTTCTCTAGGGAGAAGCTTTCTCCCCTGAAGTAAGTTATGTATTTCCAGAGTGTGCTAATCTTCACCTGTGGTCACTTTTCTTAATGGCACATTGAATATGTAGCTTGCTCTTGGGTAACTTGGATTGATTGTTAGTCTCTTCTCCCAAGTAACTAGGGGTAGGATGAGAGGAAATGGCCTCAAGTTACGCGAAGGGAGGTTTAGATTGGATATAAGGAAAAATTTCTTTACAGAAAGAGTGGTCAGGCATTGGAACAGGCTGCCCAGGGAAGCGGTGGAGTCACCATCCCTGGAAGTGTTCAAAAAGCATGGAAATGTGGCACTTCAGGACATAGTTTAGCAGGTATGGTGGTGATGGATTGACGGCTGGACTTGATGACCTTAAACATCTTTTCCAGCCTTAATGATTCTATGATTCTATGAATATGCAAAAGAAGGGCGTGGGAGGAGAAAGGTGGAAAACTACCTTTTAGCCAGTTCAGAAACAACTGAACCTTCATACAACAACCAACCAACCTTCTTTATTGTGAGCAGCTGCTGTATTAGGAAAAGTGCTGTGAAAAGGGACACTGTAAAACTAAATACGAAGGCTGTCCTACAAAGCTATTAGAGGACACACAATAACGATCACAAAAAGGAGAGCTATTTAATCGTTAAAAAGTTTTTGAGTAACACTAGAACAGAAGTACCAAACCTCCTGCTTATTTCTTGATATATACTTAATGCCATAAATAGTAGTATGTATAATGTTATAAATGTATTTAACTTCAAAGCCAGATAACAAGCAATATATCTGAATCAATATTACTTTTAAATATTGAAATTTTAATACAATCTTAACTAGCATAAGCTCTGTTCTTCTGCTGACTTTCCTTTTAATCTCTTTTTTCCTAGCCTTTTACAGAATCACAGAATCACCAAATGTTCGGGGTTGGAAGGGACCTCTGTGGGTCATCTAGTCCAACCCCCCTGCTGAAGCAGGGTCACCTACAGCAGGCTGCACAGGACCTTGTCCAGGTGGGTCTTGAATATCTCCAGAGAGGGAGACTCCACAGCCTCCCTGGGCAGCCTGTTCCAGTGCTCTGTTTTAGAAGTCACTTCAATATACTGGGTTACACGCCCTGTCTGGGGCTTTCGTGACCGGTTGCAATAGGGTGGTGTGATAGCTCTTTGAATGCTGTCATCAGTCCCTAGCATATTTAGCTGTCTAGTGAAGATCAGTTGGCAATCATGGGTGAATAGCACAATGGTGTTCCTACGTCACGGCAGAAGCCAAAATAGCCTGACAAATAGTAGCAATTTTCAGAGTTTCAAAACGGGCAGCTTTTCTAATGTTTAGCACATGTTCTGTGTTCGGCTGCATCCGCATCAGAGGGTACCATTGGCTAGGAGGAAGCCCAGCTTGTTTTCATTAGGCTTTGAAATGGTTTATTCCCAGCATGCTGTCAGGTTTTAATACAATGAAAATGTAGTAGTCAGCTCTCCTGGGACACACTGGTGTCTTAGGTGAAAACAGGACTTCTGGAGGGAGAATATCTGCGCAAAGGGCAGGTGCTATTTTGCTGATGCAGCAGGTTTTCATGAGTCTATAGAAGCCTTGACACACTTCCGTCCTGGGCAGCTGGGTTATAGTTTTGCTGCCGGATTCCACCAGATAACGTCACTCTTGGCTCTAGACAAGAGTAAGAATTCTGTCTGACAAAAGCCAGGAGGAACTGGGTGCATGAGGGGGACGGGAAGATATGACCAACCAGGCTACATTAACAACACTCCTTAACAAAAAAAAAAAAAGTCTTTATGGTGGAATGCATGATTATGACTTACTTAGACTCATGGTCTTTGAATCTATAATATTCAAAAGCATGGAATTAATTGCTTGATAATTTTCACTGAGGACATGTTCATGTACTCCTGGAATTATTATTATTATTTTTCTTTGAAAAACCCACTCTTTAATAGCTGTGGTTTTCTAAAGAGAGTCATATTGAAAATTGAATTGACAGGTCTTCATTCTCTTCCTGAAGTCATCACCCATGTTCTAGAGGGAATTTCTGCAGTTTGGCCAAACATTAGACATTAAATATTTAATACAGAAGAGAAGCAATTCAGAAATACTTGGAAACAGTCTTGTGCCTTATAGCAATTATGATCTCCCTGAGCTACCCTTAAACAAAGAGCTTTGTTCTTTTAAAGCAATTACCAGAAGTTTTTAAAAAAACAAAACCAAGAGAAAAAAAACCACAACATACAGAGCAAACCTTCTAATGCCAGTAAACTTTAAAATGGCACACTTTTGTCCAGAAAGTGTTTTCTGTCATAGGCACTATACGAATAGCTAGTTATCCTATGTGTGATTCACATTACAAAACGAGTATCCCTTACTCAAGCAGTTTTCTTGAACTGACAAAAAATGTTTTTCTCTCACATTTGCTTTAACACAGGAAAAATAAAACAGTATCTGAGCATCATTTCTTTGCTCTGAAGTGGAAAACATTTTAGTTTTTTTTGCCGTCCACCGGATACATACCTTGTGCCTTGTTTAAATGCTGTGACTTGAACAGTGATTGTTAAGTCTGTGTATGCAAACAGCTGAGACAGTTTTACAGGTGAGGCCAGCTTAGGTGTTCATTTTTATTTTCTGTTCCTCCTATTCCGAATGCTATAGGCTAAATTTTTGAGCTTTTTAGGGCTTGTCAACATTCACTGGAATAAACATAATTTAGTCTCAAGCCTTTCTTTAAATGCCAATAACTTTCAAGGATGGATAAACACTAAGGCATGTGATTTACTTCCTGCGAGTTTCTTTATACTCTGAAGTTAACACAGAAAAGGTTCTGTGCTGAGTTGGCTGCAGCATGGTAGGGCCTTGGTTATAAGACTGTTGCAGACAGTATGTCTAGTTGGTTGGTATGATCATCCCATGAAGCTGAATCATAGTGCTGTGTACTCCTGAGTGAGGGAAATTCATGTAATGTGTTTCCTCAAGCTAGGACAAGCATGAAGCACTCTACTGAAGTATGAGCTGTTCGACCATATGGAACGCCAGGCTCATAGGCCTAGGATTGTAGATAAATCGGGTTATCACCTGTTGCTCTACAGATACTGACTCAATTTCTGCTCAGGTAATAACTTAACTCATTCTCTCTCAGGCAGACCATGATCTTAACTTCTGAATGACACAAACACTGCTGGATATTTTTGAAAGCAGTAAGTTTCTTGGCACGTTAAAACTTCTAGTGCTTATATTCTGCCAGGGCATATGACCCTTTGGATCTGTCTTTGTTTCCCAGGAACTTGTTTCTTGCCTCTTGTTTTGGCATCTTCTGGGAGAAATCTAGGAGTATCAAGTGTCCTCTGCATCCACTCATGAATACCATCTTGATTTCTCCCTTGACACCCATTTCTTCAAGAAGGAACGTAAGTCCATGCTGTTCTGTCAGCTCCATTCCCAGCTTTCTTCCCTTTGGTGCTGGTTTCACCTGTCACTCCTAAGCCCCTACCTCAGGGGCCTTCTACCCTTGTTAGACAAGGAAATCAGCACACAAATTTGCTAGACCTTCAGAATATACAGGGCAAGTTTATGTTTATTTGCACTATCAGTGAACCCAGGAGGCCAGACCACACACCGAGCACAAAGCTGTTCCTCATGTATATACTGTGCAGTGTAGAACAACAGAAGCCTAGCCTGAAACATTCACCAGCTGAGACGAAGATAGGACTCATCTCATGTTTAGAGAAATGGACAGGTGGAAAGAGGGAGCACACAATAAGCCAGCCACAAGATACTACTAACTGCCTTCAAACAGCAGTGGTAGCAATGCTGCCCCAAACCCTGGAGTTCATTTACCCACTGTGCAATACGCTAATATACACACAGAGCAGAGGTATTTTATTTCATATTTGCGCAGATATGGGTGTCTGTCCCAACACAGCACATCTCATTCACAAATCGACAGTCATTTGTACACTGAACATTACCATAATACATATGCATTTTTATTCTATTAAATGATTGGTTAAAGTCTCTTTGTCCAGCATGTAAATTAGTACACATGCTCAGTTTCCTCATCTTTTGAGTCTGGGGTGTGATTGGGGTAGGTGGTCCATGAGTCGGTGGTTGTGACCTCCCCCGGCCAGACTTACCTTTCCCCTAGTTACCTGTTTCTTTTGGCAACTCTAAGCAGCTTTTCATAGCTTGTTAGCTATTCTTACGATTCGTCACTCTCTGGTTCTACTTTGGACAGGTACATCCTTCTTATGAAACAATAACAGTATTCAAAATCCTGTTTCTTAGTTTCTCTAAATCTAATACAGTTAATTTTAAACTTACAAGATTACAAAACTTTGAACTATAATAAGGCTAGGGCTTTACAAAAATACCTACAGCAGCAGTAGTCTGATGAATTTCAATTATAATTTCACATTTTGATTCCCCTTTTTATTTGTTAGTATAACAGCAATGCACGTGTTGTCTGCCCCTTTACAAAGTTTTGACAGTAGTGCAGGGAGACATAGCTTTTGGGAGAAACATCTTTAGGGAGAGACTTGAAAGGCAGTTAGTGAATGTTTATAGGGTGTTCCCCTAATACGAAGGTGAAAGCTCTGAAAGTCAGCTCCGTAAAAAGGTATCTACTTTTGGTACTGAATGAGAGATGAAGAAGGAACAGGCTGTGAATCTACCTAGGGTGAAATCACCGACAGCTGAAGCAGCAGAAAAGGAGCGTGTCAGTGGAGAGAAGCAAAGGGAGAGCTGAAATACCTAAAGCTAAGAAAGCGATCACTGCAGATGTTGTCTGAATAGCCATCACATGAGGTATTTTGTATGGTAAGGAAAGACAGAGCTGAAGAAGGGGTCTAGGGGTCAAGTACAGTTAAATCTCTACTCGAAATTGTGGATGTAAATCTTTCAAGATCAGGACCTTAATGATTCTATGTGAAACAGATTGTTATCTTGCTTAAATTACACATATGATAACCGAAGTTACATTAGAAAATTAAAATTATTCCATCAGGCTTATATTGTTAGACTTAGGCGTATATATGTTTTTTATCCAAACCTAGATGTTTCTAAAGTTATATTCTAGCCACATTTCATATTCATGCAACATGTGTTATTGGGAAGTAAAAAGATAAATTGTACTTTTTGCAGGGGTGGGTGGATTATTATTCAGGTTTACTAAATAGTCTTGTTCACTCTGGTTCCATAGTATACAAGTTATTTGTTTCTGAGTGTTTTGGTTCATGTTTACCTGTATAATCAAGCATAATTCAATATGTAGAAACATTATCTTTTACAGTGTTGACAGTGTAACTCTGAATTCAGACCTTACATGACAACATTAGCTCCAGGTTATTATCATGTTATAATCATTGTGTTAACAAACAAGGAGGGACTGGTGGAGGATGTGAAGGTCGGAGGTAGACTCGGCTGCAGTGACCATGAAATGGTCGAGTTCAGGATCCTGCGTGGAGGAAGCAGGGCGATA
>Ga0065711_1003444_pt1 | contig 27946 bp, 12 predicted proteins | sample Hoacrofraction12_FD_59098 | JGI IMG/M metagenome (GOLD analysis project Ga0065711, IMG submission 59098) | Hoatzin crop microbial communities from Cojedes, Venezuela - Epithelial fraction 12 v2 (version 2) | ecosystem: Host-associated > Birds > Digestive system > Esophagus > Crop | place...
AAAAAAAAAAAAAAAAAAAAAAAAAAAAAAAAAGGAGGGTTTGTGTGTGCAACTACTGTCATTCCCACATATTTTCTTGTCTGTTTTGATATCTTTGTTGCATCTCTGCTGCAACACCAGGGAGTTTCTCGTGCAGAATCTAGACAGATACTGCATATTTGAAATAGCACAAGTAGTTTGGAATGAGGTTTGTCTATGAGTCTGGAGTTTTATGTCCTTATCTGAACCAAAGTGGCCATGCTTCCAAAGCATCACACATTGTTGCTCATCAGAAAGTTGTCTATTCTGACAAGGCACATTGCTCCCAATTTAGAAGACTGAGCAAACACATTTGAAGCGTAACATAATTGGAAGGGGCTAACAAAACAAGTACAAGAACGATTCAAGGTCTCATTTAAATTCTGTTCATTTGCTTTCCTCAAAATTAAGATTAGATAGGAGTATACTGGTGCCCTCACATGCCTATCTGAGAAGAAAAGGAGGAGACTGATAAAGGCCATTGAAACCAAGCAGATAAAATACAAGATCCAGTGGCCAAATCTGTAAATATTCAGATTAGAAATCAGAAGCCTATTTTTCCTGAGTGAAGGTTAATCGTTCAACCAGCCAATACACAGCTATCTTTGACTATCCATCACTTCAAGCCTTTAATTCAAGATTGGATATTCTTCAAAAATACATATTCTGTCCCAGACAGGTCCCGAAGCACTGTAGAAAACATGGATTAATGATCTACAAGCCCAAATTGTGCAAAGAGCCTGACTTCATGATTTTAATTTTGGCCTTCAAAATTTATGAATACTTGGTATCACATTGAGTACATGAATAATTCCTTCTCCATTTGCTCATTTCAATGACTTCAACAGGACAAATGAATGGCTTAAATTGGCCATGGCATTACATGCAATACTGACACAACACCGCAACTGAAATCTGTAGGAGGTTACAGATGTCTCTCTAAGTGAAGTTCATCATACAGCATCTAAAAATCCTATAGCATTCTCAAGAAGAATAGGGAATATTGCCCTATTCTCACTGACTTTTTTTTTGCCTCTCAGGAAAACCTCTTTAGAGATTTGGGCCTGCTTAACAGCTGAGTCTCAACTACTCTTTGCAGAATCTGTTACAATCAGATATTTAAAATACTGTGAAAGTAAAAGAAGCTTGAAAAGTTAAATTATTTTTCCGTTCATCTGACTTCATTCCAAGTCTGTAATGCTTATTACACACCAGCTGGGTTATATTTGAGATTCTTTTTAAATAATAAGCAGTGTTCTGGAGGTCAATATAATTTTTGACCTGATGCATCACAAAATGTAGAGTTATAACCAGTATTGACTAGATCATACCTAAGACATCACATCAAAACTATGCCATGCTCTTTCTCAAATTCTTTTTTTGCTTTCTTGAAGTCTTAAAAAGAATATGTCATTTTATGCTACCTAAGTCTCTCGTTAAGAGCCTTAGAGCCTTTTATAGGTTTTTTTGGATTCTCCACAGATTTCGCCCATGAGTAGGAACAGTTTCACCCATGGGTAGGAACTAAATCTGCCCCAGTCTGGAGTCCAAGTACCACGTTTCACAGCCCACATCTTGCCAGCAAGTCCCAAATGACTTTCTGCATATGGTACCAGAATCTTCATTGTCTGTGCTTTTGGGACACTGGACACTGTATGGAATGACCTTGCCACTGCAAAAAAAGCTACTGCAAAGCTAAACAAATCCAAGGGCATACTTAGAAGTTACATCATCAAGAAAACACAGTTTTAAAATCTGTATTTTTGTTATTTTAAATACCTCCCTATGCAGTATACAGCACGTATAGGAACAGCAGGAAGGCAAGACAGTGAATGTGGTGGGCATATGCATGTGTATGTATTTAAATACATAAAAGCCCCACACCAAAGATCTCAGGAAGGCTGAGAAGGGAGGCCTTCTAGTCTTCCTTATAAGAGAAGGGTGGAGAAAAGACTCTACTCGCCTCATAGAAATATTCTGTCTAGTAGTGCAGTATCTGAGGTGGATTTCACATTTAAAGCAAGAATTCAAATTCTTTGCCTTACATATATAATGTATGTATACATAGGTATGTGGGTGTGTGTATGCATGTGTATCACATGTGCTTTGTTTGCATTCATGGAGCGTTCTGCATCGATTTTCTGCTGTCCTTGCCCGAAAGCTGAGGAGATACCTGGGAGCCTCTATACTGACCTCAGCAAACTTTGCTCAGGCCTGTCAAAGAGCACCAGCGGACAATCTGAATTCCAGAATTATGTTGCTTCAAGTGATTTCCAAGAAGGCAAACAAGAAGCTGGGGTTTTTTTCCTGATCACAAAGCCTTCTGAACCTTTTGTGGAATCCTTTGAACTTCCATTAAATGTGATCTGTTTAATGTTTGGATCTGTCAAAGGAGAGGCAGTCAGATAAAATTGGGCCAATGTTGAAATGACTTGCTTCCAGCACCTCTACAGTTTAATCACATCTCCCTGAGCACCTCTGTAGATAATTAGTGAATTAGACAAAGAGATGACTGACAAATAGAAATAAGGCAAATAAAGACTATGCTTTTTCTAGGCATCCAAAGGGATGCAGACCTACAACAAAGGAGCTTTATATGTTCCACTGCCTACCGTAAGCATTAAACTCTTCATGGCTGACATGTCCTTGGAGCTGAAAACTGTTGGCAAAACGTTTCTTGTTTTTGTCTCAGTCTAGGAAAATGAGATGTTGTTTCTGCATTACTCTGAAATGAGTCACCTACAGCAGCGTAACCTGCCATACCCATTTGGTAACAATAGAACAGACATCAATTTTCAATCTTATCAGAAGTCACCAGTCCGTAAGTATTAGTGGCGCCTACTGAATTTTATCCAGGGACCTAACAGAAAACATCTGTTCTTTTACTTCACAGCAAATCAATAGATCAAATCATCATTCTCTTTTCTCCTTTATTTTGTTCATTAAAGGCATAGATTTTGTTTAATTTTTGTTCTATTTCTTTTAATAACTTGCTTCTCCTTGCAAGTCAAATCCTAGTATATTATAGAGATTTCTATGTCTCTTTCTGGGCTTACTTGGGGATACATATATCTATACTCTAGCAAAAGACAAGGAGAAGTAATTACTTTTGAGCCATATATTTACAAAGGGCTTGGTAAAATTATATCTAGTATTTGGATTGAAGCCCAACAATACTAACAAAAAAAAAAAAATAGGTGAGACACCAAAAACATTCCAGGACAAATAATGTTTATCATCTTTTTTCAAGTCTACAATTCATGCTACAAAATGTGATTCTATCACTAAAAAAATCCATCTCTGACCTCATACATTTCACCAACATGCTATAATATCACAACCGTCAAGAATGATGCACTTTGTGGAGTCACCCACATTATGATGCTTATTTAAATAATTCATTACTAAATTCAAAACCAAACTATGTTTGTACACATTGTATCATCCCACCAGTACTGTACCTTAAGTTTGCACCAGGACATACTAAGTAATACAACCTGATATCCAGCCTAATGTGGTTATAAATGAAAAGTAATCTTCACTTCAATAACAGAAAAAACTAGGCACTTCTGGACTAAGAGGAAGAGAGATTAAAATAAAAGTGATCAAAAAACAGAAGTTGAAACTCTCATTCTCATATAAACAACAGAGTTAATGTTAACAATTATCACTAAGGTAGCAGAAATGAGATGTTCTCTACTTGCACTGTTAAATATGTCTAACTATAGCATAAGTATTAATTTTTTTTCCCTAAAATGACAGGTCCAGATAGGGAACTTTAATATTAATCTGAGAACAAATTTATGTACAGTTTGCCCCTTTTATCTGCAGGGATTCCATATTGCTTATGCAGTCTCATATGAAGCCAAAATATGATTAAGTGTAAGTTAAAATACCTACTTTCCCCCCTGATAGGTAGATGTAAATAAAACATAGGAGGGGCACGTTTAACTCAAGCCGAAATTATGTCATATTCATGATATGCATTGCAAAGGTGTTATGCGAAGCGTATGACTTTTATTTCCTTAAGTATGAGAAATTGATAAATATAAACAGAGCTAGTCTATAACAAGGTCGTATATACAAGTATATAAAATGCTTTAAATCATCCAGCAAAGATAAATCACGGCCTGATCTATATAACGAGTTCTTCTAGAACACTTCATAGTACATTGCATACGTACTATAACCTGTCAGAAGCTCCTACATAAAACTAGTAACATAGGAATAGGACAGTATAGCATCCACTGCCTTACAACGATTTGGATCAAGGCTTTTGCCCCACGTCATGACTGTCTTAAGTCACAGTAAATCAAAACCCATTTTTGGCTCTGTGACTTTGAAACACATGATATAACGACCCCAGAACCAAGTAATCTGAGAATTTTCTGTCAATTCAGCGCAGCACCTTGAGAGCCTCCCATTAGGACTATTATCTGTCCGTGAGCTAAAACTTGAGGGAACTTCTCACAGCTCGAGGTGAGGATTAGCAGAATTTTGATTGCAGAAGAGAAAGTTATTACTGGAAATTAATTTAATATGGTCTCAAGACAAAAAGATGGAAATAAAGAAACATCTCTTAGGACAAAAGAAGCAGTAGAGAGAAGAAAAAAATTAAGGAAGTGGCAATCCACAGCCAAGCAAATATTAGTCTAGAAGGGTGCAATGGCTGAGCACCCCAGGCTTGCTATATCTTGTCAGCCAGGAAGGGAATTGATCTGTCATCTGATGAACAACAAAACAGAAAAGTCAGTCTAAAAGTGGGATACTGTAGTTTTCTATCTCAGTTCCCATGAACAAAGCAGAACTTTTTCATTTGAGATTTCTCTTTGTTAGCTATTAAAACAGTGCTGCTTCACTTGCTACTGAATAAAAACAATGAGAAGCGGGAGGACTCCAGATGACCAAAACAAAACTCCATAAAATAATTAAACCTCAGACCTACCCAAATGCTGACATCAAATGTGTAAAAGTCATTGATAGTTCTCCCTCTCATTATTGGAAACAAATATTGATGAAAACCAGCTGTGTTCACAGCAACTGATGGCATACATCATCATTTCCACAGCATTCACATTAAATTACTTAGCAGCCATAGTGCCAGTATAGATTATGGGATAACCCAGTGCTTTCTTTTAATCTCAGGCATCTGGAGTTTCAGGGTCAGGTGAACCTTTTTTCCTTCCTTCCCCGCCCCCTGGTTTGTTTTTTTGTTTGTTTGTTTTTTGTATGTGTGGGGTTTGGGGTTTTTTTTTGGGGGGGGGTAGCCAAGATAGATGAATTGATAATACCAAAGGCATGGGAATACCAAGTCTCCTCTAAGGAATATGTATTTGCATCACACTAAAAAGTAACTTTTAAAGTAATTCCTAAATTTTAATATATATTAATATCCAACCACAGGAGCACAGGAAAAGGGAGAGAGGTTTAGACTAACAAGTTCAAAAAACATCCTGCAGAATATTGGCAATGCAGCATTTTTCTATACAAACCACAGCTGCGCAGCTCGCCTGTTTTCATTGCATTTGATGAAATAGGAGCACCTTACCCTCAGAAAGGCAGCTGAAGTGACAAAAGGTCCAGATGATCCCTTCTAACCAAAACTAGACGGTACTTAAATGCAAGACCTTTCTGGACCATACTAAGTTGATCCTGAAATCACAACCGAGATGCTTGAACACAGGAACTTTAAGCACTGAGACAGTCGGCCAAAATCCAGCAGATGTGATTAAAAACGGGCAAGTGCTTAATACTTGTCAGTTCAAGGATTCAAAGGCAGATTCTGTACCTAAAGTAACTTCTGTTTTGAAAGCAGACTGTAAAGCTAGTAAGCACTGTGATTTCACTGTGTTAAAAAAAAGAAAAAAAAAAAAAGGCAGCAACTGAACATGCATTTAAACAGGACACCAGAATAATAAAAAGAAAACCCTGTATTTGCAGGTTATTGTTCTCAAAAATTAAACTCACCATGCTATCTAATAAAGTAAGAACATAAGGAAGCAGCAACACAGTAAAGTGAATGTCCTTAGAACTGGCAAGGAGTAGTTTAGTCTAAATCACAGTGTAAAGTGGGAATAATAAAAACAGGAAACTTGGGACGTCCGGTGGACTAATCTCTATAAAATATCAATAGCCCCAGGAAACCATAAGAGTAAAGCCACTTGACCATGTTATTGATTTTATGAAAATAAGTTCCAGAAAAACCCAACTCAGACATGTACTTATTTCCATGTTATAATGATCCTTTGTGTTCTACAAAATTTTAGTTTCCCACCATTTCATTTTATGAAACTTTGAGGTGATTGTTACATTACAGCTTTCTTTCCTGGTGTGAGTTGTTGGGTTTTTTTGCTTATCATCAGCTCCATTTACAATCCTATTTTTGTAAATTTTTTAGGAAAGGTCATAAAAAACCCAAAATTAACTACTAGCAGGTTCAGTAATAAAAAAAGCTAAATGATTTCACCAAAAGCAAGTGAAAATCATCAAGGTCATTAAAAATGCTTAGCACTCAGAGCAGAGTCTGGTTTGTTGTTTGGTCACTGTATTTCTGTAAAGTGAGTTCACATTTTATGAAGTTCATCACAATAAACTACAAGTCAGCTGTCCTGAGTCTAGCAGCTTTAAAACTTTTCATATGAATTAGGTAAATATTTTGGAGTTCCATTCAGCATCATGTGTTTAATGCCCTCAGTCACTTGAGCAAAAAAACAATATATTTCTTAGAAAACTTTCCACTGTTATTGATGACACTAGATGGCTGTGGCCTAACTGGTTACAGGTTGAATTATATTTATTTCCACAAAACGCAAAAAATTGTGCATACCACAGCTACAATTTTAACCCGAGATCTGACAGCACTGCCAGCCTGCCCTGTCTGTACAACATTCGACCCCAATTTTCATTCTGAAGTGAGAGCATTTGGGGGCTCCAGTACATCAGTTAGGAAACTGCAATGATTAATCCAACACAAGGGGATGATATTCTACCTCAGAGAATATCCTGACAAACACCCCTTCCAGCCTGCTGGCAGGCTGATTGTACCTACTTTGCAGAAGTCGTCACCTCCCATAGTAACTCTGCTTGTAACAAGACAGAACCAGATAGCAAATAAGAACAAACATAGAGGAGCAAGTATCCAACATTGTCTCATGGGAAATCTCAGAGAGAAATGAATACAACTATTGAGCACATATCATTCATTCCTCTTAATCAGCATTGCATAGCAACCTACTGTAAAAGGGCAGGACTACTGAGGGAGAGACAACAAGCAATTCTTTCAAGCCAGCTGAGATATTTTCCATGTAGGAAGACATTACCTACCTGCAAAGCACTCTGAACACTTTCCCACCCACCCCCAGTCTTAAACACCTAAAAAGAAAATTGTATACTGCAACCAATAAACTCAAGCCAATGCTTTATCTGCCTTAGCCTACATCTCAATCATCCCAGGACATTCACAAACCCAAACGATCTAGGGCAGCCAAAACACACGATTGAGCAGATCATTCCATCATTTCTTGAGAACAAAATAGACTCATTGGCCTATTGTATATATTTGTACACATACAAAAATACAGCTATACACAGCTTTCCTCAGAGAGAGGAGAAGCAGCCTAGGTGATTTTCCAGGCTGGGTGGTAAGGTTTCACAATCCCTTGTTTTGACAGGTTGCTATGTGCCACAAAGACAATTCTGCTTTTTGACAGATGCTTTACAAAGACGTTTCTGCTTTTTGACAGATGACTTTTTTTTTTCCCCCTTCATTTTACATATTTGGGGAAACACCTCTCTGCCCTGGGAACAACGTCTGCAAATATTTCCCTACCTGGAATACTTGTCCTACCTGAAAAGGTACTTTGCAAGTCCCTAAATCCCCATTATAATCAAACATCCGAAAGTTTGATCTATGCAAGCAGGAACTGAGCCTTATTGCACTGTGATAAAGTTGTTCAGTAGCCATACAACACTGTAGCAGCCTATTATATGGCTGTTTTTAAGCATGATAGTTGCTCCATTGGTCAGATGCAATTGCAGAGCCTCAGTAACAGTGATGTATAGCAGCAGACTATATTTCAATTTTTATTTCATTTTTGGTCCTCTGGTGAGCTGTAGCAGAATGTGTATTTACTGCTTTAGCTAGGCTGGGCTGGAATCTAACATTACATATATTCATTAGGAAGGGCAAATTCTGTCCTACATCCATTTTTGCTGTGCTCCCATGTGCTGTTGAAAACAGCAGAATAAAAATGCAGCATAATTGGCTGATATTTTATGCTTCAGAGTAACTTCTCCTTGCCTTGCATCTTCAGTGCTGTTGTTCCAGGAACTGAAGTCACTGCAACTAATTCAACCTACGTTTGACTACCCTGGCAGAAAACTCCTTTAAAGACCTGCACAAAAGGCTCCAGGCCAATTACAAGGACCATTTGCCTTTCCTTTCTTGTAGCATCAATCACAGAGCCCTTCCCTGCTCCCCTGGATCAAGTACTTCCCTAAGAGGTATTTCTTAAATAGGCAGATGGAGCAAAAATATAGCTATGTTATATATCTACTGTACTATATACCTACATCTCAGATGAGTAAGTGACTCATAACCACCTCCTCACCTCCTGCTTTCCACAACTTGCTCAATCACAGAGCAAGAAAAAGGGATGCCTACTTGCTGATCACCATAGCTATGAGCAACCATGAGTAGTAAGTATTGTCTCCTGACCTCATACTCCAGCACACCCTAAGATGTGTCTTTGAGAAGTGAGCCATTCAGTGTTTCAATTTATTTTATTCTTCCTTCTTATAAAGTGCGCTCTCGGTGTGGAAGCAGGTGACACCCTACAAAAGTATTTTTGACACGCAAATGTCTGCAGGGGCAGCTCTCCGGGTGGGCCATCTCCAAGATGGTAAAATCCCCAAGACTAGCTCCTCAGAGGCCAGCAGTGCTTACAAAGAGAGCAAGACAGCAGCAATGGATATTACAAAAACTGTGCTGGAAATTTCCCCCCTCCTCCCCTGAGCATCTGTTCTACATGTGTTGAACAGATCTTCTTTGTCTCTTGTCCAGCAATGTGCGAGTGAACCCAAGTTCCCCCAGGGAATGGAGGGATACAAGAGAAGTCAGCATAAAGCTTTGTGCTGGAAGGATAAAAGATAACAGCCTGTCAAACTGCAGACCTTTAAAGCTTAACACTTTCTTTCAAATTTGCTCTCACACTGCTATCCACAGCCAAAATGTAACAAGATTGTGACCCCGACTTACGTTTACTGCTTCTTATCAAGACATTTCAGATGAAAAAATAGTGAAGAAAACGTACAGTGTATAAACAGAAAAATCTAATTGGTAACCATTTGTGTCTTAAAATTATGGTGACATCTGTTCAACTTCTAGCAATCACACCTGTGCAAGACAGCCTACAGACTCAGGCAAACATTTTCTTTGGTCATTCCTTTGAAGAAGTGATTTCATTACTTCACACACATATACACAAACCCCCTTCCTTCAGCCCTCTTAAAAAGTTTCAACTCACAGTTTAACTGTGATAAATTCAAAATGCCATGATATCAGACCTTGTGTAGTTGAACGTCCAAGCCACCTAATCATGTGAACTTCATACAATTTCATGTAAAATCACAGAGTAATCCAAGATGACTCAAAAAAGCGTGAACTAAACTGTTGGGATTTTTCTTTAGCTTAGGGTATCCCCATGAAAGCACTTGTGTTCTGAAGCTCCTTGCAACAGAGCTGGCTTCAGAATAGTACAGAAGTTTATTGATAACTAAAACTTATTAGCACAGTATGATAACACCACCATGTTGTTTTCAGGTCCCAAGTCCCTAGTAAGATACTCATCTGGTAGCATTTGTCTATATCGGTCCTCCTGGAGTCTGTCCCATGCTTCAAATTCACAGCATAGACAAATTTGCCTCAGTTTTCAGACTCTAGCACGTGTTAAAGCATTAGTATTTCAAACTTTGCTTTGAGTAATTCACACAGTTTCTGTAAATAATTTTCATTAAAGGAAGAAAAAACGTCCTGAAAATCATGCTTTTGTCACTCCCTGAACAGAGAGAGTGCAAATGCACATCCTGAGGGATGTAAACCATGTACTGAGGTGAAAATCTTCAGCTACTTCACAAAGAATTGGGAAAGCTAAAACATATGTATGGTGTAAAAATGGTGGCCCAAATTTTTAACGTCATCAACTAATTGATTTTATGAATATTGTGAATTTTACTCTGCAGTACCACTGTTTTAAAACGTTGGCCTACTCTCTTTTCAGGAGGCAACTTAGACAACCATGAGACAGGATAAATGTTTTTTCGGAGCCCATGAGGCACCTCACTCCAATATTTTCAAACGGAATTTACTCAGAGACAATGCAAGTGATCAGTGCAGGAAGCACTCATGAGAAAAGCAAAAAAGAGAGGGGCAGTGGAGACAAAGGAGGAATGTGGGACAAAGACCATGTGGACAGCTGAGATGGCAGATCCTGCTTCTACAGAGAGGCAGGAGGTGGAAGCTGTACCTGACTGCTGCACCAAGGAAATGCTCCTCCCTCCATACCCCTATTTCTAGCTGCCTCCTGCATGCTCTGGCATCCCCTTCTCGGTTTCCATAGGCATGGCATAGGCAAGTAATACACACTGAAGTTGCTAGAAGTCATCCCTCTACTTGCCTTGCCTGCACCTGGAGCCAGCCATGCACAAGTTGTATGAGAGACAAGAAGGTCAGCTGCTTCCTCACCCACCCATTTCTTGCAGAGAGGCATGTAGTACAGTAGTACCAGTTCCTATGAAATCACCTGTGATCCCCAGGGCCTGCCTATGGAAGAGCATGCAGCATGTGTCTGAGATCACCTGGACCCTCCATCCCTCAACCTAAGTGTTTGCTCATTGCAACTCTCTTCTCACAGAGGCTACCCAGGAGCCGACTAACAGGAAAATCTATTAGCTGCTGCTCACCTGGTCTAAATTTTAAAAGGTGAACAAGAGGGTCCATATCCTATTATGAATCTCTCATGCCTTCCTATCCCACAGACTATTCCATTATTGTATTTATTGTTGAGTACAGATCCACATCTTGATATTGTGCATGATGGAAATCCTCTTGCTTTTCTGGAATTCATTACAACTTTGATCTCCTCCAAGCATACTGGAAAGCATGAAACAATAGAAAAAGCCTTCCAACTGTCACCTTGGATTTGTCATCAGATATGGAATATTATGGGAAAAAATTCAAGAGGTGAAATATACACCTCCCAAACTGGCAAAATAAGCAAAACAACACTTCACCATATTTAACTGGCTCTCAGGTGTCTCCCTATACCATTTAGCTCTCAGTGACTTGAAGTTAGATACAGTAATCCTGTCAGATGGATTTTAAGCTTTACCAAGGGCCAAAACCATGCAAACAAAAATCCCAATCATTTTGATATTTTTTATGGTGTGATAAAATACATATTTTAGCAGTAAGACTCTACTGCCTGTATATACACCATACACATAGCACACAGTGCACCTTTTAATTTACTGTGGACAGTTAAAATTACCAAACTGTATCAGCTCATTTCTAAGATATAAATTCACTGCAAGCCATCAACGAAATCTGTACAATGGAACTTCTCAGGTCTGTTATGCCATCTATGCAAAAACCCAGTATATTTCATCTACAGTAATATCGAGTGCTCTCTGAAAACTTGAAACACACCCATTGGGTTCTAGTCTGAAGTAAAACATAGGCATTGCTGTAATTTAAAATGTGTTAGTTATAATATTTTCTCCTATGTTTTAATGCAGTGGAGTGTTCCTTGGCTGAAATCCAACAGGGAATTTTTTTTACAACTTCTGCACAGCTAGAATCACCAAAACAATTTTAAGTGACCTCTATGGTCAGTTGAATAAAATCTGTAATGCAGTAGCTATATAAAAAATAGCCAATAATTGATTCAGCAACTATTCCTCATGTAGTAATTTTTGTTATTAAAAAAACACATAAAAAATTCAATGCTTCAAGGCTTCTGTTGTTGGCTTTTTTTCCTCGGTACAGAAATACTAAAATCAACAGCCTCTACCTCTCAGTAATAAAAGTATAGGCCTATGTATCCCCATATTAATACTATAACATTCGAAGATTCTGAGTCTTGGCTAAAATGAGTCCATCTGTTGTGCTCCGAGTAAGATATTCCCATAAAACACAGATGCAATAAGGGATGTACACTTGCAGTCTCATGCTTTGGAGTTTAGGAAAAAAGCTAAACCTTCTGTCTTGAAGAAAAAAAAAATATCTAAGGCAAACCAACTAAGCACAAATGGCTTCATCTTTTGATGTTGCTGGATCAAGCATTCTTTTCTGGCATGTTCAGAATCAAAAGAAACATCCTGATAATGAGACATAGTGTTTTTGTGATCTTTTTTGATTTCCTGTATTAACGTTAATGAAATAAAGAAGACAACATCTGAAGTCTAAGGTCTTCATTTTTGCATAGCGCATTTAAAAAAAAGTCTTTCATGGCCAAAAGAGAATAAAGAAAGAAGTTACTCATACATCCCTTATACAAAAGCCATATAAAATTGTTTTGTGATACGCAAACCTATTTCTCATTAAGTTTAATGTTCTCTACTTACTTCCCTCATCTGTTTGCTCACGCTTCACTTCTATGAAATTTAACATAAATGTTCAGGTCATTTACATTGCTTACATCCCCAAAACAGGGTTTCCCTGAAGGTAACATGACACACAGGCCTATACACAACATGAATTTTATCTGTTGCTTGTGTATTTATGATTCTTCTATAGAAGGAAGTCTTCTTAATAATGCTCTCACTCCATGACCTGCCAGAAAAACTGTTTTGGGAAAAATAAAATCTAATTAGGTATCTATAAACAGACATGTTTTTCTTTTCCTGAGTATCAACAGCAAAAATCATCTTCCCTCAAGTAAAATAGAGTTGGAATACAATTTCAGCAAGTCCCACTGCTCTGCATATCACCCCTGAACTAATTTCAGTCATCTCTATTTCTGGTTTTTGGTAATTTCTGCCATGATAAAAATACAACATTTCCAATTTTAAGTACAGAAACTAAACACCAGCAATGTGAAAACTGTTCCAACTAAATGTTCTTAGAAACATCAAAAGTTTGCAGTTTACTGAGGCACTTAAGCATGTGCATAACTTTAACGATACGAGCTGATTGTATTGGCTTCAAACAAGATTATGCCCAAAACGGAGTTTTGGGTATATATAGTTTTCCTTTGCTGTGGGTTAGAAAAACACCTTCTGTAACTCCTATTTAATAAAGTACAGCAAATATGTACCTAAGGAGGATACCTTCTCAGTTGGCCAAAGAAGGTGTGAAATCAGCCATAATGCAGAAGCATTCCTTATTGTTTAAGCTGTTTATCTATGCTGTAGAAAGAACTCAGTCTTTTGTATGCAGCTTTGAGAAAGTCTTGAGTGCTACCACGTACTGGAGGAAGAGCATTTGTGAGCCTCCTGCTAGCCATCCAGGATGCCACAAAAAAAACGTGGCCATGGGCAGTTTTCCATCTCTCTCTGAACACACAAGTAGGGCTAAAATAGACAGTAATAACAGGCCCAAAGAACCTGTGATGTCCATGTTTTCCTGTTGGACATCCTAATGGTCACACACAGAAGACGTGTCCTAGTTCTTAATTTCAGTACCAGGTCCACAAAATAATGTTTCATACAACAGTACAAACTTGATCTGCCACCAATGTGGACAAAAAAATTGCATTTCTCTCAAGTTAGCCAAAGCCTGAATTACACGCATTTCGCGATGGTTATTGAAGGACAAAGGACACCTATTCTGCCGGGAAATGAAACCCACCAGATCAAAGTTACCCTCTCCAAACACATTTCAACTAGCTAAATTATTCTGGATCAGTTTGATCCTTTATAATGCTTACCGATGACATATGTGAGCCTGTGCTGAGCATCCTAAAATTGAATTTTCCATCTCATTTAACCATGTCTCATTTTCACTTCCTCTTGGTCTCCCATCTATCTCAATTTTGCAGCCAGATACTATTCCAAGCAGAGTAAAGTCTTTATAATACTCAAATTGGAAAAAAACCCTTCCCCTTGCATTTGTTTTATGATTATACAAAAAGTTACCCCCACATATGTTTTTATGTTGAAGCATAAGCGAAATGAGGTACGAGAATAAGTGTTAGCTATGATTACTTCACTGAACTTAAAAAAAAAAAAAAAAGACAAAGCACTTCTAAAGAATCTGAAAATCTTCTCATGTTACATTCTCTAAGAAAAGTATCCTTCACTTAGATATCAAATTAGTTACAGGAGCAATAATGTTATGTAACCAGTGACTGGACCAGAAGATCCTGAAGAGCAGCATCATTCTTTGGACTTTCAGTTTAGTTACTTCATCATTCCTATTAAACCCTTTTTTTTGAGTATCTAATTTCTCAGAGCTTATGCCTGCATAAACATTTAAGCTGCTTATTAATATAGCTGAGCCTATTTCTTTTTATCTTAATATATTCAGTACCTCAGAAGGCGCCACAGCTGGAATGCAGCTCTTGGATATGATCAGAAGTGCTTCAAAGGGATTGGGAGAGGTCAGCATGCCTGAAAGAAAAGATATTGCCACTGCCAAGGACCAAAGAGATTGTGACAAGACGGGAATACAGAAGCCAATATAGAAAAGGAAAGACAGCTAAGAAAACTGGGGCAGAACCAGTGAGGTTCTAGTGGTAGGACAGTTAAAATACTTTGCTTTCCTAAAAACAACCATGGACCACATTCAACAAATAGAAAAACCCTTGACAAGAGGCAAGTGATGGCTGATAATCCAGTGCAGCACTACAACAATGAGATTCCTTACAGAAACATGAATCAACTTCGGTAAAACAGAAGAACTTTATAAATCTATATTATTGCTGAGAAACAGTCCACACTTTTTTTTTGTCATGCTAAAACATTGTGAGGTTCTGATGTATTTGAACAATTAATTGGGCTGTTTGTGTGTGTGCATACACATATGTATCCTTAATTTCTGACTTTCAGCCATACTGGAAGTAGTGAAGTGCCATAGGAAAATGTTTCTTGCAAAAAAAAAAAATAATGCATTGGTTTTGCTCAAAGTAATATTAGTAAATCAGTGTAAATGAAATCAACATTGACCCCCAGTTGGCTCAGAGGGAACAAAGTTCTAAACTTCTTAAGAAACTTCAAAGGAAATATGAAAAGGAAAAGGTCTAATGAAAAGGAACATTTACATGGAGTTTCAAGTAGTTTGTGCCCATATACAAATATTTGTTTAGGGATTCCCGTTAATGAAAATTCTTCTTACTGAGTTCAGCCTTTGTAACATCTTTCAGTTCTCCTAAAGTTAGTCACATCCAGCAAAACAAGCACTCCAGATGTTGCAATGTTTTTATGATGCAGACAGATGTCTTGGAAGTAAGGTCACCTCAACCATTTCAGTTGTGTATGTTTCAAGCCACATGGTTCTCATCCCAGTTGATTCCCTACACAAAAGAAGTTCAGCTCCTTTCAGGTAAACAGTAACCTTTCAGGTAAACAGTAACAAGCAACGAAGAAAAACCCAGTTTTTACACATTCATACTTTACATGGTCCAAATACCCAAGCACTCTCACATTAACTCACCGTTCCCAGCACACGCAACAACTCTCATACCTCTGCAAAAACTTCACGTAACAAATGCTACATTTGATAGCCAAGTGCAATGACAAGCTGACAAAGATTGGTGAAAGACAGACAAGACAGAAGAGTCTTTTTGCCCACTGAATGAATCAAGATAACATCTTATCAGTCAAGAGGGCTTAGCACATGCAGGAACCTGCAACTAATGCTATCAATGGCCCAGAGTCAACAGAAAATGTAACTGTTTATATAGAAAAACTGATATAGTCTTTAAATGTATTTAGGATATGTGATCCTCCAACTACAGGTATATCTCCCTTGGCCCTTGTACGCAAACCCATCCAAGTTTATTCATCATGGACACACTCCACATCCACTGCACCTGGATACTAGATTGAGTATGTCATTCTTCTGCTTGTCAGTATCCTCCAAAGTACAGATATGTCTGGTAATATAAAGGAAGACAGATTGATATTGAAAACAGACCTTCCAAAAGTCTAGGTAAATACAATCACTGTATTAATTTCAGACACTTGGAAATTTATCATAACTGTGTAAAAAAATGATTAAGAGACTGTTTCTGGTCTAGCAAGTAAAGTTATGCTAGCAATGTTAAAGAAATATACACAAGACCAATACACAAAACAACATTGCTAAGCATGTATTATTAAGCATTAAAATAAAAATATGCAACTTAAACCCCACACACAAAGCTGTTGTTTTAAAAAAAGCATCAGTGTTGTTCTACATGAACTTTTCCATTCATTTCATCTAGACCAGCAATTGCAGCTACTGATTCCTTGAGACCCTCAATAGTAACATAAAAATCTATGCACTCAAAATATCTATTGTACTACAAGTCTTAATAGCTGTCAAATACTATTTTCTGTGGGATGTCCATCTCCAGTAGTGATGCACTGGTGGTAAAACAGTCCAATCCATAATTCAGATTCCGAACAAATTCAAAGTTTCTGGCAAAGTTCTTTGCCTCATGACAAATCGATACTTGCTACTCACATCATGACTCCAGAGATACTGAATGGACATACTTTTTTACCGTTTATCCTGCTAAGAGACAGTAACTGCAATCTGAGCAAATCCCAGACACAGCCAAGTGGTAAAGACAGTAAAGCATCCCATCACAGATAATACAGCTATTACCCAGCAAAGGTTACTCACGCCTCATTGCGCCTAGTAGAGGATAGTAACTACTGGAACAGGGACTGAACCATCAGAACGGGTAAAACATGGAAGCAGTTCCACCAGTAAGCTTCATGAGCCCGTGCAGATCACTCTACTGCACACAATTTCTGCAAGCAGAATTTTCAAAGGGCTGCAAGTTCATGGGCCAGGTGCACCTGAACTGTGTGACTGGTAAAATGAATTGGATTTTTCACCATAGCACACAATTTCTTTTTTCTCTTTCTAGGTTTTGAACCTGAAGATAACTGGAAAATGCAAAAGGCGTTTTTCATTTATGCAGTAGACTGAATTTTTCCTGCAATGTATCTTGAATTGTCCTCAACTCCAAAGACCTAGGGTTAAAAACCAGTATCACTAAATGTCACAGAATTTAGCATAAACATTGCAAGGGTTACCAATACTTGTTTTGAATGAATCTGGATAAAGTCATTTAGGTTTGATGTTACAGTTTTTACAGGTTTGGTGTTAAAATTTTTACATGTTTTTAAACAAAAATTTGCAAAACAACAGTTTTAGTTGATTTTATTTCAATTAATTGCAACCTAAAAGTCTATATTAATTTGGAAGGGCCCACAAACAGCAAAGTGCCTCTAAGCCTCCAATTCTCACACTGAGAACCAATCTATCTATGCTTTTTCAAGACTTGCATCAGAACTGTCTGGCTATCGCAATACAATTACTATCATAGTTTTGAAGCCAGCCTCAGTAAATAAGAAAGGCCCCTGCAAACTTGCATCCTCTAGTTACAAGCACTACAGTTGTTTCATGAAAGGAGGAGCCCTTGACAGCAGAGTGCCTTCTAGCGCAACAGTGGAGCAAACGTTGAGTAACAGATGGTCTCATTTCCTCTACTGATTCATTAGAAACGTTTTTTGCAGCGTTTGAGTTTTCCTTGACAACTTTTCACCTGAGTATTGATAACAGTTGACTCCACTGAGTTCACAGGAGGTTGGTCATATCATGCACACAAACTGTCCCTCTGCTGCTCTGCAGTGTAACATACAGAACGATAATCTATTGGATTCCTTTATAAATGAAGCCAAACCACAAGATCAGAACACTGCGATTGCACAGAAGGGCAACGAGTGACATGGGTTATGTACTGGTTGATACTTCCCTATAGTAACAACACAAGCTGCTATAGGAGAACACCTGGAAACACTACAGTGCAAAAATTCTTTAAAAATAGTGAGGTCTATCAATCATTTGTATGACCACTGAATATGAAAGAGCTTCATGTTGCCTATAAAACAACCAGACTTGATGCTACTCACTCATGACTGGTGATTTCACTTTGGCCAGGACAAATAGGTATCTGCAGAGCAGCTGCTGTAGTCATAATATAGAATATCTTCTTTGACTGGATTCATGTGCCAAGACAAGAGAGTGCATGATGTAGAAAATAGCTCAAAGAAAAGAACAAAGCCAAAACCACAAAGGTAAATAAGTCAAAAAGACTTAGCTCAATAAGATTTGTAGGAGTTATCAGATCTTGAGCATGACTGCAACCATCCAAATGCTAACGAAAATCAGTGCCATTAGTTGTTTAATATTTTTTTTTAATTATGCCACTTCAGAAAATACAGGTAAATCATGAGATTATTAATTCTCTCTCAGTATAAACTAGGTGAGAATAGTGTGAAGAAGGAGATGTTACCATACAAGGCAAGCAAAGACAGACCTGGAAAAACAGAGGTGAAGTTCAGTTTTGTGAGAACTTAGTGCTCACTAGTGGCAGCACACTTTCAGAAAAGCAAGCCCAAACGTTTACAAGTGACTTTCAATATTCATTGTCATATCACTTGGTTCTTCAAAGACAAGCAAACTGAACTGTCAAGTCTTCCCAGCTGTTCCCACTCTCCAGCGCTGCACAACTGGTCAATCCCACATCTCCTGCTCACTGTACACAGTGCAATGCATTCTGGCGAGCATAAGCAGTGCGTGAATGAGAAACTGGAGAAAGGGAAGAAAGGAGGAAACAGCACAGATTACAATGGGGAGAAAATGACAGCAAGAAATTCTTGAAGTTGCAGAGAGGGACAGAAAAGTCAGAGTTTGATGTGGTAGCTTCGGAGGCTCCGTGTTGTTTGTCACAAGCAGAATACACTTTGGTTTCTTAATTTGAGAATTTCAGTAACTGGGATTCAGTCTCAGATTTCACAGATCAAATCCTTAATCCAAAATTTTCAGACCTGGGCAGCTAACATTAAGCACTTCTATCCTCATGAAGGCATCAAATCAAAGGTCTGAATGTCTTTTACATCTCCTACCAAGTGGAATTATTTCAAACTGCTGAAATTAAATGTATATGGAAAAGCAGTTACTTGGATCCGAAATATGACTGACCGCCTCTTTCTATACATTTTTCCAGGAAATAAGGAAAGTAATTCTCATTTACAATCCAAATTGCTATTTCAGGAAAACCTTTTGCCTGGAACGCTGAGTTCAGGCAACTTTCAAGTTTGGTGCAAAGCCCTTTATTATCTCAATAACATTTCCTCTACTGTTCAGCCTCTACTTTTCTCACTAGCTTTTCCTTTCTTTGTTTTCACCCTTTTGTCTAGGTAGGCAGGAAAGAATTGGCTAGCCAGTCACATTTCCAAAACAGAGGTAACAGAAGAAACTTTGAAAATCAAAGCTAGGGGAGAAATGCACTGACTTCTCCTGTCAGGCACAAATCTATCCTTTGAGCAACATTGAGGTAAAACTACTTTCGTCAATATCCCAGTCATTTATTTCTTTCTTTTAAAAAGATATTCTGACAAGACCATAGAAGAAAATGAGTTATATAGAACAGTGCAAAGTATAAGTGCTTAATGAAAATGTGGAGAATACAGAAACCTCCCAGGCATGCAGAATGCCAATGAATTACCCAGGTCACTAGAAGTAAATAAAGTCCGATTATCCATTTGTCTATTTTTTTTCACCTGATTTTTAGGTGAAAGATAGATCTGCTACCCTCCATTTATATTAATAATATGTAATACTACAACATCACCTTAAGGAAACCCAGCCAGGACCATGGTATGATTTATCTTCTGATACAGAACAAGCAGCACTTTGTGAAGCATGGCCAGCTCTGGACAACGTACAGAAATCACAGAGCAAGAGCAGCCCAGAAGGCAAAGTTTGACTTTTTGAGTCACAGTTTCCTGGCTACTGTCAAGCAACACAAGGGTTCATTGTTGTTACCCAAAGCCTATGCCTTCTGAAGTCTTTAGCTCCAAGAGGCTCTTCGTGGGAAACCTTAATGTAACATACGCCTGCCTGTATTGGTTGGAGCACGCTCACTCCTCTTTTGCTTCAGCCAGAGCAGAAGTGGCATTAAAAGGCCTCTTACTTGACACCAGTTGAACTTGCATCAAGACCCATGTTCAGACCACTATGTGGAAGACTCAGCTACCCCAATGTCAAGCATAACCACCTAAGGCAACTACAATAGTTTGCAAAAGAACAGTTGGTAATAAATCTGTTTCCCAAGCAAGTACCTGCTATACGAGTACATGCACTCTAACTCAGTACTTAGAAAGTAGCTATTTATAAGCAAAGAGACCAATTAGCCTCATTTTTCACATTCAGTACAAGACAGTTTCTCAATACCAGACTGATCAAAGGGGTGAACACCAAGTCTGAGGCCAGATGGAATATTGCCCTCTCAGATCAATGTAGAAAAACGGTCTTTTGCCAAAGAAATAAACATAGGGGAAAAAAAAAAGCAAGCCTGATTATACCAACCTTTCTAAGAAACGTTTCCAAAAATAATTACTGGCCTTATGCAGAGTGGAAAGTTTCAGAAGCAGCACCAGAGGTGTTTTATTTTAGCTTGGCATGAGTAGGAAAATTATAGGAATGATTTCTAAGTGTGGCAAATGCAGCTGCTTCTCAAAGACACAGTTTAAGGGTTCTACATAAAACCATAAAACCCTTAAGAGACTTGTAAAGAGCTGGTATGGTTTCATTTGAATCTAAAAACTTTTTGTTTTAAAGAGACAGTTGGATTCTGTTGTAACAGAGCTCAAGGCAACACTGTCAAGACAATAGTGGGAATACAGTAACCAATTGCTCCAAAAGCATCACCATGTTCAAGGCCAGGCCCTCAAACTCCTACTAAAATATTTCAAATCCTAGGATTGGTGTTAATGAAATCGGAAAACTTGCCAAGGATTATAACTTCTCTTAGTTTTAACAAATCACAGTTACTGTACAGAAACAGGCAAAAACAATTCAGAAGAAGAAAGAAATTAAATGCCTAATTAAAGCTTGTCAGAGTTGTGTTTGACTGCAGGAAGCACTCCTCTTGTATGTAAACTTTGGGTGGGGAAAGAGATACAAAGGTTGGTGGTTAGCCACAAAGAGAGCTTTGGACTAGGCAGAGGTAACTTTTACCTTTAAGGAGGTCATACTGGCCAGTGAAGCAATGGGAAAAAGGCTAACACATGAGCAGAAATTTTCTCAGTTTTCACCATGAAATCCTTCACAAAATATAAACAAAGAGGAATGAAAAATGGATAACTCCATTGCTGAAAATATTTTGGTCATTTGTGATGCTGACAACCAAAGACTGCTCCAGGCAGTACAGTAATATACCAGTTAACTTTAAAAGCTGGGGTTTGACTGGATAAACCACAAACTCAGTCCTTTAGGTGGAAAGCTTTACATGTTCATCCTCTGCACTTTTGAAAGGCAGAGGTTTTCTAGCAAAAAGATGATTTCACCAAAACACTTCTACAAACAGGACCCAGGTTGGAAGGCAGCAGCAGGGTTACAGTGGTTGGTCTGGCTTTGAGGCTAGGCGCTGGGGGTGTTCGCGGATCGGACACCAAGTGCGCTTTAGGCTCAGGCAGTCCAAGCTCCTGTTGACTCTTTGTTTCACTTCATGTCTCACACCAAGCATTCACAAAACTTCTACTACTTTCTCCATCATACATTTTCTTTCCAATGCCTCACAAGGAAAGCAGAAAGACTGTTACAAGTTTGTTCAGGTCTATTCCGCAGATTCACAGAGCGCTTCCATCTAGAGTACATGATGAGCATTTAACACCTGAGGGACTGCTGAGGAAGATGGAACTTTCCCAAAGGTCATTCAGCATTCATCTCACGTGCATCAAAAAAATTCTAATTCCTCTGCTTCAAAGTTTTCAGCACATATTTTAAATTTCATTTCCAGTCCACACACTCACAACATTTATGATTTACTAGGAAAATTCCAACACGGCATTCAGTAAGAATACCAATTTTTGTTATATGTATCATTCTTTTAAAACCTTGCTGACTATAATTGCAGTTTCCAAGACTGCAGGAACTGTTTAATACGGTGCTAATCTAAAGCTACAAATACAGTTCATGAAGAAAACATAAAAGGATGTTCTGTACATTTCAGAGATTTATCCCAAGCCAGTACTCCTGCATAATGCAGTAGAACCATTCATCATAATATTTCAAAGATGAAAGGTTGAAGTTCCTGCAAGGTGAGAATGTCAACAAATGTCATCCCTGGCAAACAGGAAGGAAAATATGGTTCCTAGACATAAGATATTTCACTGAAAATACTCTTTCCTATATAAAAGCAAGGATATTTTTGTTCAAATATGTCAAAAAGACCACTAAAATTGTTGCATTTTTGCACAAAGTGTGAAATGACCAATAAAATCAAGCCACTTTCACCCAGTATAGATTAAAAGAATCACTTCAGATAGGATCACATCCAGCAACCAATTACAAAATAAGCACAGCATGTGAAAGTAGAGCTTTTATCAGTAGCAAATGTCATCAAGATAAAGAATGAATATTTTACAGCTATAGCTTCAGGTACATTCCAAGTGTGCCTCATTTTGCATCAGGTCTTTCAGCAAGGAGCTGCTGTTCTAACAACACATTCACAACATTACTTATCAGCTGATTTTGAATATAAACAGTTTGAATCTTCACATGTAATAATATGACAACAGAAAATCAATTTTCTTAGAGTACTATAACTCTGCCATCTCCCATTATTTGCAGTTTTTCCTTTGTTTTCAGTGAGCACTGGACCTGGCTTGAAGTTATGGGGAGTCACCGACTATCCTTTAATTTGAGAGTCTAGAATTTCCTTATTCTACAGCAACACAACAATATAATAATCAATAATCTACATACCACCTCATTTTTTTCATAAAAGCAGACAGAACATTAGAAATTAATTAACCACTAATAAATTTAAAAGTGTATATTTCATTCTGAGTGTCCTTTCAGCGGTAAGTGTGATGATTAACTAATATTAGGCATATCAACTGCTAAACTTGTCTACTGTAACCCCAATGGCCATACTGAGTCCCTTTACTTCTAATAATAAGTATGTGATTTTTCCCTTAAAATTATATTTCTTCAGATAGAAGACAAGCAGTCTAGCTGTATTTTATGCTAACACTCCATCCCCAAGTCGCTGCTTTTATTTTCAGCCTATTGGTTAGAGAATTAACCCTCTCCTGTTTTTCTTCAGAACAGATAATAAGTAACTGTTCGTACAATGGTGGTAATGATAACCAATTTCTCAGGCTCTGACAAAATGAAATATGCCTGCAATTTCCTATTTTCTGGGGCTTTTATTTCTCTTGTCTATCCAAAGCATCAGTATCAGCTTTCTTCACTGCCTTGTTTCACAGTTGAGAGTCTGCCAAGATTCATAATTTCCTGCATACACAGCAATCTAAACCAGACCTTTTAATCAGATTCTCTATTGTGAATCTTTTTCCTTTTCACTTTTACCTAAGACTCACAGGCCCCTAGAATTAGAAAAGTGATGGTTTGTTTCCATCTTCTCCTCTCATTTCCTTTCTTTTTTCACATATTTGAAGATGATTTAAGCGTAAGTATACACAAAAATACAGAGACTGTATCTTGACTCGTACCATTCTTTATGCTAGCTGAGGGCACTAAATTTATGTCTGTTTCTACCCATAAAATTTCTAGGCAAGGATCAGTGCAAGCCACCAGTTTAATATAGAACGAATCAATTACAGATCCCAAACCAGAAGACCAATATTCCATATAAAAGTATTTTAAACACTGGGACCACACCTTTTAGAGAGCATTTTACCCAAATTATTATTCCTTTGCAATTAAGAAAAGACCAAGGAATGCGATTTCCCAATAATTTAATTGTTACAAGAATTATCAAGTAAGAAAATAGGTTTAGTTATTCGAAGCCCCAAGCAGCAGATTTTCTTATCTTTTTAATTCTTGGGCATGGGAAAGAAGGAAAGAAATTTTCTGTACATACAGCAGTTTTAATACAAACAAAATGATAAAAAAAAATATAACAGCTCCCCCATCTCCTATGTAGTTTCATGTTATCCTCAGTAAAACATGATAACCAGTAATAGAAAACATAAACTGCCAGTAAACCCATTAATAAATATATATTAAAATAAGCTTGTTAACACTACATGTGCCACAGTAGTCGATTCTTTAATAAGCACAAACTCATATATCTGTCATTAGCCTGACAGGAACAGTAGATGTGATTTTTTACTGCTAGGATGTTAGTCCACAAGTTTATAAGTAGTTGTTTTAACTGCAGACAACGTGGGGTTAAGAGAAAAGAAGTCCTCTAACACTCTTCGTCTTCTACAGATACATGCTGGCAACTCCACCTCCTATTAACTTCCAAAAATTAGTGATAATTTCAAAGCTTCTTTCGTTAATGATATTAGTGATTGAACGGCTTAGGGCATTGGCTAGAGCTCAGCATATATAGCCCCTTCAATTCAGAACAACCCTACCTTGTCATTCAGAGTAATAGTTATTTGAAGGTTAATTTTGTTGCAGCGTATCCTGGTGGACTCAAAGACCTAGCATGAAACAGGCTGACAGCAAATTCATACTACATTCAAGATCAGACTACATTCCATACACAAATTACCAAACTAACCATTGAACATTCTTATGGGTACGTAGTCAGGAGCAGTATGCTAGGCCCAACCAACATCATCAGGGCAAACAGTTTGGAGATATGTCTCAGACTGCTGCACTGTTAAATGATCAGCTCACGGGTTGTTGTTGCCTTTATCTTTTCTCATAAAGCAAAACTATTTGATTCCTTACCTATTTTATTCATGTTAATACAATTGCTCCTGTTCATATTAACTGTGCAAATGTTTCATGCTTCTTTTTATTGTTTTAAGAACACTACGTCCTTATCCATCACTTGTGAGTTTCACAGATACCTTTTTCAATTTTGTATTAGAGGAACTCCACAGTCAGAAAACAAGCATTTGAAAGGGGCTGGAGCCTAAATTATTTATATGCCTCTCACAGCTCATGTTTCCCGAGGAAACTTGTAAGAGGTGGCGGTTTTTAAATGCTAAATGCTACCAGAGAAGGCTTCTAGGACTCTCTCTCACAGGCAGCACAGTAATTTCTAAACACAGAAAATCCTTGTGTATCACAGACTCAATTCTCTATTTTCATAGCTCGCTCTTTACCTCACCAGAGAAAGAAAAGATGATAATAACTGTATGTTTTCAAAACTCATTTTGCTGAATACCTTCATTGTGCATGTATGAATAAACAATAGTTTTTGCATCGAAATTTCTCAAGCTTACGTTCTACGTCTACTGAATGCTCTTTGAACTATGGCCTTCTTGTTCATACTCATTTTGGAGAAGTACAAAAATGCTAACCTTGGGTTTTCTCCTCACCCCTTTCCCCTCAGATGATTAGAAATTAGTGTTTTCAACAATTCACATTTCTATGGCATGTTGTAGAAGCATTCTGCATCTGACCCCACAATACAATGCACAGTAGACAGTATGTTACCAGGGGCCTGGCAGGGACATGAGATCAAAAAAGGGAGGGGTTAGTCACTGGAAGGCTGATAAATATACTAGCAAGCATCATGAAAATATAAAAACTATATTGATTTAGAGCTCTTCTCAAGAGCCTATAGTCCTTTGCACTTTTGAAAACACCCAAACTCCTCAAGGCTTGCTTACAAGAGAGAAAAGAAACTAGTCCTTTTCTCAAAAAATCTGGCTTTCCCAGCTATTGGAATTGAATCATCAGTTTCTGCTGCTCATTTGCCCTTAGGGTATCTTGTGTTCCTTCAATACTTTTTGGACATCACAAATTGAAAAGCACTACTTTGAAGCAAAAAATAAAGCAATAGAACATAAGCAGTTAAACCAGAAGTTCTTACCTACATCTATATATGACTTTTGTAAGAGAAACGAGATTTCAAAATATCATTGCCTAACTGAATTCTTTTTCCAGATTTCCTTTTAAGTGAGAGAGACCTTTTTAAGGTGGTTACAGTGCTGAATAGTTCAACATGTAAGACTAGAACCAGGATATATTTTTTATTATAAAGAAAAGTATCATGTAGTAAATACACCTAATTGGTGAAAAAAAGGTAAATGGTTCTTAAAAGTTTATTTTCTTTTTCATATTGAAGTCCTAATAGATGCTTGAAAAAACATTTGCAACTTCAGCATAGGGTATGAGAAAATCATTCATTGATTAAAAAACAGTCCTCTCGCATGTAAAAAGTAGAGCATTTACACAGTTCAATGCATTAATATCAGCTGGCAAAAACTGTTTTCACATTACAGTCCGTATAAATCAACAGAAGTCCTATGGATACTGTGACTTTAACATGGAATGATTTAGCCTAAATTCATTCACTTGCTAAATACAGTAGCAATTATTTCTGATAGTAAAGACATGCCATTATACCGGTCGTCTTCATTAAGCATTCTCACAGCTGTTGTTTATTTGAAAATTTTTACTGGGTTAGTCTCTGAAGTTTCTGAAGCCATAGCATTTTTGAAATTTCTAGAAAAACAAATTACTCAGTCACAAGTTAATTATACAAGAAAATTTTATCCACCTGATGAAAAAGTTTGGCCTATAGACATGGATTACTCTAATAGTACTAGTTTAATATGTCAATGTAAAATATCTTGCAAGAACTGCAGCACCTAAAGTAGATGTTATCTGCTTGTAATTCCAAAATTACATTGTCTTCCCTAAAGAATTATCTAAAATTCATACTCTGTTCAGCGATGAAACAGTTTAAATTTGGTTAGGCAGACAATAGCTTAAAAACAGTTCCTTCCACAGTTCTAGCCCTGTTGTCAGCTTGGGCTGCAGGTACTGTGCTGATCTCTTGCTATGTCCTGAATGTGAGAATTTTTCTATAAAAAGAAATGTAGACTTGACAATGCTACAACATACATGATGTTAGATAAATCACCAGGTTGCATACAGCTCCCAAAGAGACTAATACAGGTCAAAAATTGGTCACACAACTACATATTCTCTAGCCTACTAGAAGCCCCATAAAATACATTCTAAGGAAGGCTGACCAGAAGTTGCCTCAGAGAAAGTGGATAAATCATTTGATTTGATCTTTACAACTGCTAAAGAAAAGTACAGAAAGGAAAATAAAGTTCAGTACCTCTGGGAAAAGGACAGCCTGAGTCTTTCCTATCTTGATGAATGTGGAGCTCATAGGCTTACAGAATTATAACTTCTTAGTCATAATTCAAATAGCTCAATGTGAACATATCGCATGTATGAACAGTGGCAATTACAATGGAAGCTGATACATTAATTCCCTAAAAAAAAAAATACGGCATTAAAGAAATACAGCTGCAAGAGTACCTAGGCTTTGACAGGCTCCTCTATTGCAGCCTTCCTCTATCTCCTGTGGGCACAATACACATTCAAAGTAACATGCTCCACCATAAGTGACTCAAATTAGGAAAGGTGAAGGAGTGAGTGGAAGATCTAGCAATGCATTTGTGATATTAAGCAGTATGGCAAAGCTAAGCTGTAGGCAAAACTTTAGTACTTATTAAATGACAAGCATTTCTGTGGCACGGATTCTCTTCTGAGATCTCATCCAAGCAAGGTCCTTGAGCTAACGTCATAACTTCAATGAACTTTATTCCAGAACCCTATGCCTGCAGGAGAATCTGAATTATTTTTCTGTGGGCCACTTTGTTCTTTGGAGGGTGTTGCATGTGTAACCAGCCAGGCGTACAAACTGGCTTCACATGGTATTCAAATGTCATTTGTCTTTTTTTTTTTTTTTTTTTT